>ERZ827452.1527-NODE-1527-length-21435-cov-3.974930_pt1 | contig 21435 bp, 20 predicted proteins | sample MGYA00519866_ERZ827452 | MGnify/ENA primary metagenome ERZ827452 (study PRJEB31778, sample SAMEA3449307) | human gut metagenome | biome: human gut; feature: human-associated habitat; material: faeces | place: United Kingdom | collected 2010/2012 ... | reverse complement strand
ATATTTTATTTTTATTATGAGGTGTTTATGAAAAAAGCAGAGAATGCGTCTGTCAGGATTATACCATTGGGTGGTCTTGAGCAGATAGGAATGAACATTACTGCCATTGAGTATGATGACAGTATTGTTGTTGTGGATTGTGGCTTATCTTTCCCAGAGGAAGATATGCTTGGTATTGATTTAGTTATACCGGATGTTACTTATCTTAAGGAGAATCTTAATAAGGTTAAAGGATTCGTTATTACTCATGGACATGAGGATCATATTGGTGCAATTCCATATGTTTTAAAGGATGTCAATGTTCCTATATACGCTACTAAGCTTACTATGGGACTTATAGAGTCAAAGCTTAAGGAACATAATATGTTAAAGTCAGTTAAGAGAAAGGTTGTTAAGTATGGACAATCTGTAACTCTTGGCGATTTCAGGGTTGAGTTCATAAGAACTAACCATAGTATTGCAGATGCCGCAGCACTTGCTATATACTCACCGGCAGGAATTATTGTCCACACAGGAGATTTTAAGGTTGATTATACACCTGTATATGGTGATCCTATTGATCTTCAAAGACTTGGAGAACTTGGTAAGAAGGGTGTACTTGCACTTATGTGTGACAGTACGAATGCTTTAAGACCTGGTTTTACTATGTCAGAGAGAACTGTTGGAGCTACATTTGAAAAGATATTCAATGACAATAAGAACAGCAGAATAATCATAGCTACATTTGCATCTAATGTAGACAGAGTACAGCAGATTATTAATTCAGCGGTTAAATATGGCAGAAAAGTCTGCGTTGAAGGCCGAAGTATGGTTAATATTATTGAGGTTGCAGAAGACCTTGATTATCTTAAGATTCCGGACGGAACTCTTATTGAAACGGATGAGATGAAGAATTATACACCTGAGCAGATTGTTCTTATTACAACAGGTAGTCAGGGTGAATCAATGGCTGCTCTTTCAAGAATGGCAGCTAACCTTCATAGAAAGGTATCTATCCAGCCGGGCGACTGTGTTGTATTTTCATCAACACCTATTCCTGGTAATGAGAAGTCTGTAGCAAGAGTTATCAATGAACTTGGAATGAAGGGCGCTAAGGTTATATTCCAGGATACACATGTATCTGGACATGCCTGTCAGGAAGAGATAAAGCTTGTATATTCACTTCTTAAGCCAAAGTATGCTATACCAGTACACGGTGAATACAGACACCTTATAGCACAGAAGGAAGTTGCAATGTCACTTGGATATGATAAGGAAGATGTTATTATAGCCAAATCAGGTGATGTTATTGAACTTAGTGATGAGAAGGCTGCAATCGTTGGAAAGGTTCACACAGGAGCTATTCTTGTCGATGGACTTGGTGTTGGTGATGTAGGTAATATTGTATTAAGAGACAGACAGAATCTTGCAGAGAATGGTATTATAATTGTTGTTCTCACACTTGAGAAGTATACAGGACAGCTTGTTGCAGGACCGGATATTGTAACTCGAGGCTTTGTATATGTAAGAGAGGCAGAAGAACTGCTTGATGAGGCAAGAGCTATAGTTACAGATTCTGTTCTTAGATGTCTTGATAAGAATATCACTGACTGGAGCAAGATTAAGAACATTATCAAAGATGATCTCAGCGAATATTTGTGGAAGAAGATGAAGAGAAATCCAGTTATTCTTCCAATTATTATGGAAGCTCAGATGTAATCAGTTATAATGGGAGATATTAATGCAGAGAATTGAGCAGTTAAAGCTTGAACTAAGCAAAGCTATAAAAGAAAGCCCTGAATATATTGAATATAAAAGACTAGAGGCTATTATAGATAAAGACCCTAATTTAAAGAGAAGTATTGATGAGTTCAGAAGACAGAATTTTGATATACAGAATAGTGGTAAGGTTGATGATATATTTGCCGCACAGGAGGATCTTAATAATAGATATGCAGATATGAGAAGACAGGATATGGTCAACAGATATCTGCTGTCTGAGGTCTGTCTGTGCCGTATGGTTCAGGATATATGCAGAACTGTAGTTGAGACAATTGAATTCGATGTTGATTTCTTGAATAATTAATCATCATAACTATATTTAGTCGGACGGGAATGGATATTTGATTATGAATAATAAATCTATAAGAATGGTTGTTTCATTGTCACTTAATGCATTGTTTATTGCAATTGCTGTAGTAGTGGTTGTTATGTTTGGAACAAAAGCCTATACATTTGGTAACAATATATTTAATGAGAAGTCGGTGGACACAGTTGATAATGCCAAAGTGGTTGAAGTGACAATAGCTGATGGTGTAACAGCTAAGAGGTTAGCCAGCCAGTTATATGAAAAAGGTCTTATTAGTGATGAGAAAATATTTTATTTTCAGGTAAAGTTATCTGATTATAAAGATAAGTTTAAGGCGGGAACATACAGTCTTAATACAGGTATGAAGCCAACAGATATGATGAAGATATTAGCTGGCATCAGCACAACTGATACTGGTGATAGTGAATAAATATTAATGAGAGGTTTACTAAGGTGATTGTCAACGAAAGAATAGTAGCTTATATTAATTCTCTTGATAGAGGTAATTCACCAATCTGTAATACAATCGAAAAGGAAGCAATTGAGGACGATGTCCCGATTATTAGAAAAGAGATGGGCAATCTGCTAAAGGTGCTGCTTGAATTAAAGCAGCCACAGTCGATTCTTGAAGTAGGAACGGCAGTAGGTTACTCATCTATTCTTATGAGTGAGAATATGCCTGAGGGTTGTATAATTGATACAATAGAGAATTATGATAAAAGAATACCTATAGCCCGCAATAATTTCAAGAGGGCAGGAAAAGAGGATTGTATAAGGCTTATAGAGGGCGATGCTATGGAAGTCTTAAAAGAGCTGGAAGGTCCATATGATTTTATATTTATGGATGCCGCCAAGGGACAGTATATTAATTATCTGCCTGAAATATTAAGGCTTATGCCTAAGGGCGGACTTCTTATAACAGATAATATACTTCAGGAGGGTGAGCTTGTAGAGTCCAGATATGTTGTCACAAGGAGGGACAGGACAATACATACAAGAATTAGAGAGTATGTATATGAGCTTACACATAATGATAATCTTATAACTTCAATTGTACCAATTGGAGACGGAATTACATTGAGCGTTAAAAAATAAATGGAGGAAAATAATATGGCAGGACATTATTATAATGGCAGGGAACTTGAACTTTTAATACCAGCAAGCAGTCTTGAAGTATTAAAGATTGCAGTTATATTTGGTGCTGATGCAGTATATATCGGTGGAGAGGCTTTTGGCTTAAGAGCTAAGGCTAAGAATTTCTCAAAAGAGGATATGGTAGAAGGAATTAAATTTGCCCACGAAAGAGATGTTAAGGTGTATGTTACAGCTAATATACTTGCACATAACTATGACCTTGACGGAGCAAGGGAATATTTTAAGGAGCTTGATGTTATAAAGCCAGATGCAGTTATTATATCTGATCCGGGAATGTTCACAATTGCCAAGGAAGAACTTCACGATATAGATATTCATATAAGCACACAGGCTAATAATACTAACTATATGACATACCAGTTCTGGTGGAAACAGGGTGCTAAGAGAGTTGTAACAGCAAGAGAGCTTTCATTGAATGAGATTAGGAATATAAGAAAGAATATTCCTGATGAGATGGAGATAGAAACATTCATACATGGTGCTATGTGTATATCATACTCAGGAAGATGTCTTCTTAGCAGTTTTATGGCAGGAAGGGACGCTAACAGAGGTGCCTGCACACATCCTTGCAGATGGAAGTACGCTGTTGTTGAGGAGAACAGACCAGGCGAATATATGCCTGTATATGAGAATGAAAGAGGAACTTATATCTTTAACTCTAAAGATTTATGTATGATTGAGCATATTCCAGAGCTTATAGAGGCAGGAATTGACAGCTTTAAGATAGAGGGAAGAATGAAGACAGCCCTTTATGTAGCTACAGTTGCAAGAACATACAGACTTGCAATTGATGATTTCTTAAAAGACCCAGAACTTTATAAGTCAAGAATTCCATTTTACAAGTCAGAGATAAGCAAATGTACTTACAGACAGTATACAACAGGTTTCTTCTTTGGAAAGCCAGATGAAAATACACAGATATATGAAAGCAACACATACATTAAGGAATACACTTATCTTGGAATTGTAGGAGATAAGAACGAAGAAGGTCTTTACAATATAGAACAGCGTAATAAGTTCTCGGTTGGTGAGGAGATTGAAGTTATGAAGCCGGACGGAACTAATCTTTTAGTTACAGTTAAGCGGATAACTGACGAAAAGGGCGTTGATATGGAAAGCTGTCCACATCCTAAACAGCAGCTTTATATTGACCTTGGTGTAGAACTTGAAAGATATGACATTTTAAGAAGAAAAGAAGGATAATATATTAAGATTTATGTGCGTCAGTATGAATGAATAGTCCATACTGGCGTATTTTTATGTAATAGGAATTCCCAGTTGCATAAAAGGCACTATGTGCCGATGATGCACACTTGAGCAATATGCAATAAATTATATGGATATGCAATAAAGGTGTGTCCTACGCATAAAATATAGAAATATGTGTAGGGGTGCTTTTTCTTGAAGGTGTTTGAGAAACCATTATCAGAGCAGGAAGAAAAAGAGATGTTAATAAGAAGCCGTAATGGGGATATAGAGGCTAGGAATATACTTGTAGAGAAGAATATGCGCCTTGTAGCACATATGATTAAGAAATATGCTTGTGCAGAGAAAGATACACAGGATTTAATATCAGTAGGAACAATAGGACTGATAAAGGCGGTTAATACCTTTAACCCTGATAAGAAAATCCGTCTTGCGACATATGCGGCAAAATGTATAGATAACGAAATATTGATGATGTTAAGAAATGATAAGAAGAAAATGCAGGAGCTGTCCTTATATGAGCCGATTGGCACGGATAAAGAGGGCAATGATATAACATTTATAGATGTTGTCGGTGATGAAACAAGAGATGATGTAGGCGAGATGCTTACAGCAGAGCAGTTAAAGTGCATATATGACAATATGGATAATATATTGACAGAGCGGGAAAAGACGATAATAATAGGAAGATTTGGGCTGTTTGGAAGTAAGGAAATGACCCAGAATGAACTTGCGGCAAAGTTAAACATAAGTCGCAGTTATGTAAGCCGTATAGAAAGGCACGCTCTTAACAAGTTATATGCCCTTTTGGAGAATAAAAAGTTAATAGGATAGCAAAACTTAACATAAAAACTACAAAATCGACAGCAGGGTATGGTATACTTATGCTTAAGCAGTAAGTCGTGCTGTGGCGGAGAAATATATCGCTAAGATGTCCGCCGCAGTCGGATAATACTGCTGTAATAGATAAAAGGAGTATTTAAAATGGATAATATCTCTGATGATAAAATAATTAACGATAATGCTACGAATAATGGCAGTAATAATAATACAGTTATAAGCAGACGTCTTGAGGCAGTACGTGGCATAATGAAAGAAAAAGGCGTGGATATCTATGTTGTAGTAACGGGCGATTACCACATTTCTGAATATGCAGGTGATTACTTTAAGGAAAGAGAATTCATTTCTGGCTTTTCAGGCTCAGCAGGAACAGCAGTTATAACAAGTGACACTGCAGTGCTTTTCACAGATGGCAGATATTTTGTGCAGGCTGAGAAACAGCTTAGCGGTACAGAGTATAAGCTTATGAGAATGGGAAGTGCAGGGGTACCTGCACTCAATGAATATTGCAGGGAACTTTTAAAAGAGGGAATGACAATAGGATTTGACGGAAGATGTGTACAGGCAGGACAGGGAATAGAATTTAAGAAAATGGCTGAATTTAACAAGGCACATTGTAACTATTCATTTGATGCGATAGAACAAATATACAATGACAGGGCAGAATTCCCACACAGCAAGGCATTTTATCTTGATACTATGTATTCAGGAAAGACTATTAAAGATAAGCTTATTGATGTGCGTTGTGCAATGAAAGACAATATGTCAGATGTACATATTATTGCCTCGCTTGATGATATATGCTGGCTTTTTAATATAAGAGGCAGGGATGTACATTGTAATCCTGTTATTATGGCATATGCGGCAGTATATATGGACAAGACTGTTCTGTATACAGATATAGACAGGCTTGATGACTGTATAGATAAGCTTATAGAGGCTGGCGTTGAGGTTAAGCCTTATAATGATATATATGAGGATATAAGAAGCATAGCAGGACATAAAGTGCTTATTGATAAAAAGAGGGTTAATACAAGATTATATCTTTATGCTAAGGACAATGATAAGATAGAACTTGTGGAAAAGGAAAATCCGGAGGTCCTCCTTAAGGCAGTGAAGAATGACATAGAAATAACCAACCTTAAGAATGTACATATTGATGATGGTCTTGCCGTGACAAGATTTATATTCTGGCTTAAGAAGGCAGTTAAATCAGGACAGACAATAACAGAAGCATCAGCGGCAGAATATCTTGATAATCTTAGAAGCGGTATAAAGGATTACATTGAATTAAGCTTTGATACAATAAGTGCATATGCTGATAATGCGGCAATGATGCACTATCAGGCTTCAAAGGATAACTGCAGTACGCTAAAGCAGGAGGGGATGCTTTTAGTTGATTCAGGTGGACAATATATGCGTGGAACAACAGATATTACAAGAACTATTGCGTTAGGTGAAGTTACAGATGAGATGAAGAAGTGCTATACGCTGACACTTAAGGGAATGTTGAATCTTGCCAATACAAGGTTTCTTCACGGCTGTACCGGATATAATCTTGATATAATGGCAAGAGCTCCGTTGTGGAATGAGAATATTGATTACAGATGTGGAACTGGTCACGGAGTTGGTTATCTTTTAAATGTCCACGAAGCACCTAATGGATTTAGGTGGAAGCATATACAGGGGGTAAATGACCTTGCTGTATTAACACCGGGTATGGTAACATCAGATGAACCCGGAGTGTATGCTGATGGCAGATTCGGAATAAGAATTGAGAATGAAATAATAGTTACAGAGGATAAGGAAAATGAATATGGCAGGTGGCTTAAGTTTGAAATGCTTACTATGGTTCCTGTGGATTTAGACCTTGTTGATGTACAATATCTTAGCTATAAAGATATAGAACAGCTTAATAATTATAATAAACAGGTGTATAATGTGTTAAGCCCATATATGAAAGGTGAGGAATTAGAACAGCTTGTATATAGCACAAGAGAATTGTAAGGAGGCTTTTGGTGTATGCAGATTAAAGAGTTTAAAGAAAAAGAAGTAGATGTGAAGGATAAGTCTTTGAGCAATAAAGTATATTTTGCTGTTGGTGGAATAGTCCTTGCAGTGATATTGATAGTTGCAGTATTTATAAAGGTTAATGAATTTGACATAAGAGATTATATAAAGCCTGTGTATACAGGTGCTGACGGATATGCTTCGGTGACATTTGTTGTAGATGAAGATGCACTGTCTAATAAGCTTTTAGGAAAGAAAGCTGATGACGATAAGAAATATTATGTTAGAAAGTTCATTGAATCAATAAATGTATACACAACAGATACCGATATTAAAAATGGTGATAAAGTCCACTGCGAGATAGAATTTAATGATACTTATGCAGATAATGCAGGTGTTGATATTAATAAGAAGCAGTATACTTATAAGGCTAAAGGCATTAATGCAGGTGCAAAGATAGACATATACAGCGGGGTTGATGTAACATTTTCAGGAATAAGCCCTGATGCCAGAGTTATAATAGACAATGACTGGGATGATGATTATCTTAAGACACTTACATTTACTGCGGACAAGGCATCTTCAATTAAGCTTAATGACAGTATTAAGGTAAGCTGTGATGTATCTTATGAAGATATGGCAAGGCACGGCATACTTGCCAAAGCCTGTGAGATGACTTATACAGCAGATAAACTTGCTGCTTACTGCGATGATTATACTAAAGTTAATAAAGATGTTATGGCTGACATATATAAAGAGATTAAGGAAACTATCACTAAAGAAACAGAAGATGCAACCTACAGAATGTTGTATGTGGCAACAGGCAACACAGATTACCTGTATCATCTTAATGAAGAAAATGTATCTGATGTCAATATTGATGCGGCGTATTTCCTTAAGGCTTTGGCAGCAGGACAGGAAGCGGATAATTATATTATCGTTCAGGCATCGGCTGTTGTAAGTGATAATGAGAGCAGTGAGCCTGTCAGCTATGTATTCAGATATGCTAATGCGTATATCACAGTTGATGGTGATTTTAATGTAGGACACGATAACCAGAATAAGCGTTTTATATGCGGAACAGACAGAGGGGTACTGTATGAGGAGTATATAGGCGCCCTTTCAGATAATTACAGCATAGACAGAATAGACAATAATTAATAGCTGGCGTTACAGCATACAGAGAAATTAATAGAAACAGTCGAAGAATAGATAATAATTAATATCTGCTGTTATAGTGTGCAGAAGAATTAATAAAAGTAATCTAAGAACAGATAGTAATTATGGATACAGTGGGAGGAAGTTGAATTGATAACAGTAGAACAACTTTTGATGACAGCGAGGGAAGAAGGCGCGTCAGATGTGCATATTACAGTTGGTGTGCCTCCAAGAATGAGAGTGAACGGACGAATTGCTAATCTTGATTATCCAAGCTTGTCAGAGACAGATTGTAGTAAGATAATATACAGTATAATGGATGACAGGCAGATAGAAATGTTCAGGGATAATAAGCAGATTGAATTTGCATTGTCAGTGCCTAAGGCAGGAAGATACAGAGTCAGTGCATTTATGCAAAAAGGGCTTCCTGCCTGTGCAATACGACTTGTAACAGACAGTGTATCAGCACCAGGGGATATAGGTGTTCCTAAAGAGTTGATTGACATATGTGATAGCGAAAGCGGACTTGTTATTCTTGGCGGAGTGGCAGGAAGCGGTAAATCTACGACAATTGCCTCGATTATTGATTATATTAATGAGAATAAATGTGTCCATATACTGACATTGGAAGACCCTATTGAGTATGTACACACCCATAAAAATGCTATTGTGAACCAGCGTGAGGTAGGCATAGATGTGGCTTCTTATGATGAGGGGCTTAAGCTTGCAATAAGAGAAGATGTAGATGTGATTCAGGTTGGAAGAATGAGTGAGCCAGATACGGTTAAAGCAGTAATAAAAGCGGCTAAAGCCGGAAGTTTTGTTATTGCTGCTGTTGATGTCGCTGGTACTAAAGATATAATTCAGAGCATTATTGATGAATTTCCTCCTTCAGAGAAAGAGAAGATAAATACACAGCTTAAGGAAGTCTTAAAAATGGTTGTGTCACAGAAGTTAATACAACAGGATAAAGATGGAATAAAGGCTTCTTTTGAGATATTAAAGATTAATTAAGAAAATGAGGGTTAAGATGACAAAGCTTGAAGAAATAATATCTTGTATTAAAGGAAACAGTGTGTATGTACAGATGCACAATTTTCCAGATCCTGATGCTATAGCAAGTGCATATGGTATGAAGTATCTTTTAAGAGCAGAAGGGATAGATGCACAGATTGTATATAAGGGCAGTATTGAAAATACAGTTACCGCAAAGATGGTAAAGCTTCTTAATATTGATATTCTTGAAGTAAAAAGTGCCTGGGAACTGGATTGTAACAGAGAAGTTATTATTGTTGATGCACAGAATGGCAATGCCAACATAATAGATATGCACTCAGACAAGACAATCTGTATAGACCATCACCCAGTATATAATGACAGCAAATATGTATTTAAGGACATAAGACCAGATGTCGGGGCATGTGCTTCAATCATAGCTTCGTATTATATAGAAAATGATGTTGTTATTGATATTCATATGGCAACGGCACTGCTCTATGGAATAAAGGTTGATACAGCAGATATGAAGCGTGGTGTTACAAAGCTGGATCTTGATATGTTCTATTATCTTTACAACCGTGCAGACCATAAAGTCCTTAATAATCTTGACACAAGCGTAAGACAGTATGACGATTTAAAAGCTTATGCCTATGCAATTGCCAATGTTGATATACAGAATGACATCTGTTTTGCCAGTGCAGGGGACAACTGCAAGGAGTCATTGATTGCCTCTATATGCGATTTTATAATGTCTTTGGATGGTGTTAATCTTGCAATAGTATATTCGGCTAAAGAAGAGGGTATAAAGCTGTCAATAAGAAGTAATGGAAGCTACGATTCGGGAAGAATATCTAATAAAGCATTATGTGATATAGGTAATGGTGGCGGACACGAGCATATGGCTGGTGGTTTTATAAGCTATGATAAGTTAGAAAGAAAAGATGCCGCAGGCATAAGAGAAATCATAAAAAACAGATTTATGTCAGAAGTTAATAAAGTAAATAAATAATAAAAAAGACTTGCATAATATGTATACATATGATATATATAATATATTGAAATACATATTATGCCAGTCGATAATAATAATATTTCAATATTAGTAATCTTAGGCAGTATGTCTTAAGATTAGTGAGTTATCGTTAATGAATAATTAGTTAATATTAACAATTAACAGGCTGATATTGATGATTAGTGATTTGTTGTTAATAATTGCTGAGCAGTTATTAATGAGTATTCTTTGGTAATATTATGCTCTATAATATTACATTCCCAATTATTTAAAATGTTACAACTAAATAGTATTGCAGGGACTTATGATTATTGTAGTTATTATAATCGTTTTAGTTATGGCTATAGCTTTAGTTATAGTTGTAATGATAAGTTTGAGAAAGGAAAAGGGTGAGATGTGTTTAGCAGAGTGATAAGTGCGGCTGTATACGGAATTGATGCGTATATTGTTAATGTAGAAACAGACGTTGGTTTTGGACTTCCGACATTTGATATGAGTGGAGCACTTGGGTCTAAGGTAAGAGAGGCGAAAGACAGGGTCAGGGTGGCGATTAAGAATTCGGGTATAGAACTTACACCGCAGAAGATAGTTATTAATATATCGCCAGCCAATATAAGAAAGGAGGGCACAATATACGACCTTCCAATTGCAATAGGGATACTGGCGGCAAATGGCTGTTTTGATTTAAAGATATTGGAAAATGTATTGATTATAGGCGAGGTAAGTCTTGACGGAAGCATTAATCCGGTTAAAGGAGTGCTTCCTATGGTATGTGCGGCTAAAGAGGCAGGAATTGACAACTGCATAATTCCGAAGGCTAATATAGCAGAGGGCAGAATTATCAATAATATTAATATATATGGAGTTGAAACGCTAAGCCAGACTATAGAGATATTAAAGAATATAGCCGTAATAGATGGAAGTAGAAAGAATATAAAGCGGGCTGATGTGAAATCTTGTGAATGTAATAAGTCAGATGGCAACATTAGTAATGATACTTATAATGTATTGGAACGCTCGCGGGTTAAGTTTACATATGGTTCAGAAGTGAAAAATAATAATCACTCGTGCAGTTATAATATTGATTATAGTGATATATCAGGGCAGGAAGCTGCAAAGCGTGCAACGATGATAGCTGTATCAGGTATGCATAATATAATGTATATAGGTCCACCAGGGAGCGGCAAGACAATGCTTGCCCAGAGAATACCGACAATAATGCCGGATATGGATTATGAGGAGCAGTTAAGGCTTACGAAGATATATAGTGTCGCAGGACTGCTGGATAGTGAGGGTGGAATTATGGTAAAAAGACCATTTAGAAATCCACACCATACAATAACACAGGCGGCGTTGCTTGGAGGAGGAGCTGTGCCAAGACCGGGAGAAATAACGTTATCGGAGGGTGGCGTATTATTTTTGGATGAGATGACGGAATTTAATCAGGTTATTATGGAAGCGTTAAGACAGCCTTTGGAGGATAAGGTTATAACGCTTGTAAGGGTTAATGCAGCGTATACATATCCAGCACATTTTATGCTTGCAGCAGCTATCAATCCGTGTAAATGCGGCTATTATCCTGACAGGAACAGGTGTCATTGTTCGGAATATGACATAAGAAGATATATAGGAAGAATAAGCAATCCTATGTGGGACAGATTTGATATGTGTGTTAAGGTTGATGAGGTATCCTATGAAGTTATGAGGAATAAGGGAAATGTGGATACTATATATAATTCTACCGATATGAAAAATAAAGTTGAAGCCGCAAGACAAATGCAAAAGGACAGATTCAAAAAGCTTGATATTAATTATAATTCGCAGATGGGAGTGAGGGAAATACATAAATACTGTACATTGAATGTGGAGTGCAATGAGCTTATGGAGAGAATGTATAAGCAGCACCATATGAGTGCCAGGGCATATAATAAAGTTCTAAAGACAGCAAGGACAATCGCTGATCTGAAGGGAAGTGTTAATATAGAAAAAGAGCACCTTACGGAAGCGTTATTCTATAAGAACTGCGAGGTGAAAAGTTGATAAAATATGATGAATTTCTTGAAGAATATTACTGGTATTGGCTTAATAATATTAGAAACATAGGAAGAAGAAAGATTAGTAAGCTGTTGAAAAGATTCGATTCCCCTAAGGAAATATATAACGCTGGCTCAGAATATTTAAAATGCTGCGGATTGTCTTGCAAAGATGCAGAAAATATAATCAGCTCAGTTAAAGATGAACAGATATATAGGGATTATAATGCCTTAGTGAAAAGCAGTATTAAATTCACACATCCGGGGAAAGCGGACTATCCTGCACAGCTTATGGAAATATATGATTATCCATATGGACTATATTATAATGGAAAGCTTCCTGACAGTGATAAGCCTTCAGTGGCAATTGTAGGTTCGAGGCAGGCAAGTCAATATGGAATGATGGTAGCGGCCAGGCTGGCATATGAGATGTCTTCATATGGAATACAGATTATAAGTGGCATGGCTGTTGGGATAGATACTGCCGCACATAAAGGAACACTTGATAATTCAGGATATACTTGTGCAGTATTAGGAAGTGGAGTTGACATTTGTTATCCAGCTTGTAATATAGGGCTGTTTACTGATATAAAAAAGACTGGTGGTGTAATGTCAGAATATCCGGCAGGAGTAAAACCGGTCTGTGGACAGTTTCCGGAAAGAAACAGATTAATAAGCGGTCTGTCTGATGCAGTTGTAGTTGTTGAGGCAAGGGCAAAGAGTGGTTCGTTAATAACTGTAGACCAGGCGTTAGAGCAGAATAAGGATGTATATGTTATACCGGGGAGAGTTGGAGATTCATTAAGTGAGGGCTGTAATGAACTTATAAAATCAGGAGCTTATATAATGACTAAAGCTGAGGATATTTTAGAGTGTGACAGGATAAAAAATAAGCTGTCAGGCATTAACGGTATACCGGAATATCTGCAAAAGTTGGAATCTGTATCACAATTTGAACTTGCAACACCTAAAAATATGGTGTATAGTTGTGTGGATTTGTATCCAGTGGGTATTAATGAACTAATTAATAAGACAGGATTATCATTACAGACAGTAAGCGGTGCCTTAGTTGAATTGGAATTAGAGGGTAAAATCAAAGAGATTGCACATAATTGTTATGCAAGAGTGTAGCTTTTGGTTAATACTAAAAGACAGTAGAATATATTGTTTTGTTAGAGATTAGGCATTGTGGTAGCATATATTAAAGGAGTTAATATTAATGGCAAAGTATCTTGTAATAGTGGAATCACCAGCAAAGGTGAAGACAATTAAAAAGTTTTTGGGTTCTAATTATGAAGTTATGGCATCTCAAGGGCATGTAAGAGATCTTCCGAAAAGCCAGATGGGAATAGATGTGGATAATGATTTTGAGCCTAAATATATTACAATCCGTGGTAAAGGCGAGATACTTGCCGCACTTCGTAAGGAAGCCAAGAAGGCTGATAAAGTATATCTTGCAACCGATCCCGATAGAGAGGGGGAAGCTATATCGTGGCATTTGTCTAAGGCGTTAAAGTTGGAAGATAAGGATATATACAGAATAACATTTAACGAAATTACTAAGACAGCAGTTAAAGCAGCTATAAAAGATGCAAGAAAGATAGATATGAATCTTGTTGATGCACAGCAGGCAAGAAGGGCTCTTGACAGAGTTGTTGGCTACAGTATAAGCCCTGTACTCTGGGCTAAAATAAAGAGAGGTCTTAGTGCAGGACGAGTACAGTCTGTGGCATTGAGAATAATATGTGACAGGGAGAATGAAATAGATGCTTTTATTCCAGAAGAATACTGGACAATGGATGCAGTCTTAGACGTAGAGGGAGAGAAAAAGCCAGTAACTGCCAAGTTCTATGGTGATGTCAATGGAAAGATTGATATCAAGAATAAAGAACAGATGGAAGATATCAAGAAAAAGCTTGAAGGCTGTGAGTACAGCGTTGACAGCATAAAGAGAGGGGAGAAGATTAAGAAGTCCCCACTTCCATTTACAACAAGTACATTACAGCAGGAGGCTTCAAAGACACTTAACTTTGCTACAGCCAAGACTATGCGTATTGCACAGCAGTTATATGAAGGCGTTGATATTGCCGGCAAGGGAACTATTGGTGTCATAACATATTTAAGAACTGATTCTACAAGAGTTGCAGAGGAAGCACAGGCAGCTTCAAAGGAATATATTGAAGCTAATTATGGTGCAGAGTATCTTATGAAAGATGACCTTAAGAAAAAAGAAGATAAAAAGATACAGGATGCCCATGAAGCGATAAGACCAACTGATATTACACTTACTCCAGTTGTTATTAAAGAGTCGTTATCAAGGGATCAGTTCAGATTATATCAGCTTATATGGAAAAGATTTGTTGCAAGCCAGATGGCACAGGCTGTATATGAGACAACTTCTGTTAAGATAGCTGCTGGTGATTACCGCTTTAATATATCAGCTTCAAAGCTCTCATTTGATGGTTTTATGTCTGTATATAAGAGTGATGATGACAAGGAAGAGGCTAATGCTTTAGTAAAAGGTATTGATGAGAATTCAAAGCTTTCTTTGGAAGAACTTAAGGAAGTACAGCATTTTACACAGCCACCAGCACATTTTACGGAAGCTTCATTAGTAAAGGCTCTTGAGGAGCTTGGAATAGGAAGACCAAGTACTTATGCTCCTACAATATCAACTATAATTGCAAGACATTACATCGCTAAGGAACAGAAAAATCTTTATGTAACAGAGCTTGGAAAGGCTGTTAATGACTCAATGATGAAAGCATTTCCGCAGATAGTTGATGTCAACTTTACAGCTAATATGGAGTCGCTTCTTGATGGAGTTGCTGACGGAGATGTTAAGTGGAAAGAGCTTATAAAGAATTTCTATCCAGATTTAAAGGAGTCTGTTGATAAGGCAGAAAAGGATCTTGAAAATGTAAAGATAGAAGATGAAGTTACAGATGTAATATGTGACCAATGTGGACGTAATATGGTTATAAAATATGGTCCACATGGCAAGTTCTTAGGGTGTCCTGGATTTCCAGAGTGCCACAATACCAAGCCATATCTTGAAAAGATTGGTGTTGCCTGCCCAAAGTGTGGTAAGGATATAATTCTTAAGAAGACTAAGAAAGGAAGGATGTTCTATGGTTGTGAGGGATATCCGGAATGTGATTTTATGAGCTGGCAGAGACCATCGGATAAGAAGTGTCCTAAGTGCGGTGGCATAATGCTAATAAAAGGCAACAAGCTTGTATGTGCCAATGAAGAGTGCGGTTATATATTAGATACTGCTAAAAATGATAATTGATATGTAACATATATCAAATTAAAAAGTGATAATGAACAATTTGGGTATGTTTTACAGAGAATTGTCAGATAAAATGTGGTAAATTAGTTGAAAATTCAAAAGTTGTGTGATAGTATTTGATTATACAGATGTTTATCGGTGTAATTTAATATATGGAGGAATAAAAGATGAGTGTACAACTTTTGGATAAGACAAGAAAAATTAATAAGCTTCTGCATAACAATCATTCTGCAAGAGTTGAATTCAATGATATGTGTGCAGTGTTAAGCGGTATACTTGAGTCTAATATTCTTGTTATAAGCAGAAAAGGTAAAGTCCTTGGCACTGGATACTATGAGGGTGTTGAAGTAATCAGTGAGCTTGTATATGATAAGGTAGGCGGCTTTGTTGATGAGATGCTTAACGAAAGATTGTTAAGTGTATTGTCAACCAAGGAGAATGTTAATCTTTCAACATTAGGATTTACAATTGAGAATGTAAAGAAGTTTCAGGCGTTAATTGCTCCTGTGGAGATAGCTGGAGAGAGGCTTGGAACATTATTTATGTATAAGAGTGACAGCTCATATGAAATAGACGATATTATTTTAAGCGAGTATGGCACGACAGTAGTTGGACTTGAGATGATGCGTTCAGTTAATGAAGAGACTGCAGAGGAAAGCAGAAAGAAGAAGATAGTAAGATCAGCTATTGATACACTGTCAACATCTGAACTTGATGCTATTAAGAGTATATTTAAAGAACTTGATGGTAATGAAGGAACGCTTGTCGCAAGTAAGATTGCTGATAATGTCGGCATAACAAGATCAGTAATTGTCAATGCTTTAAGAAAATTTGAGAGTGCGGGTGTTATTGACTGCAAGTCATCAGGAATGAAAGGAACATATATAAAAGTCGTTAATGAATATGTGTTTGAAGAGCTTTCTAAACTTGATGATTAATTATTTATGATATATGCGGATGGGTAATTGCATATATAAAGCAATTATTAATGGATTGTTTGTATGGTTATAGAGGGAGAGAGCTGTTGTCAGCTCTTTCTTTTTTATTTTAGTAATAAAATATTAAGTGTTTTTGTAAAAATACAGCAAAATATTCAAAAAGATTAAAAAAAACTTGTTTTTTTGTCGTAAATTATTATAATGGTAGTTAGTGTAATTATGTTTAATGTCCATAATTGGAAAGGGGTATATATGAGCTCGGGAATGTTTGGTTATGTAGATGTATTAAAGACCGCAGCTGATGCAAGCTGGGCGAGAGAGGAAGTATTGACTAATAATATAGCTAATGTTGATACACCTAATTACAAAAGACAGGATGTGGAATTTACTACTTATTTAAAGTCTGCATTGAGCCGTTCAGGAGGAGATTCAACATCTCTTACTAACAGAGTTAACAATATTAATTATAATGATGTTACTATGAGAACTTATACTGATAATTCTACTTTATCATACAGATTAGATGGTAATAATGTGGATTTATCAACAGAGAATGTTGAACTTGCATCAGAACAGCTTAATTATAATGGCTTGATTGACAGTATGAATAATGAATTTACACGTTTTAAAGCGGTACTTAAGTAATAAGACTGGTTAGTTTACTAAAGAAGTTAATATTTATTTAAAGCGGGATTGGAGGATTATTGATATGTCAATGTTTGCGGCATTTAATATAAGTGCATCAGGAATGACAGCACAGCAGTTAAGAACAGATGTTATTTCACAGAATATAGCTAATGCTAATACTACAAGAACAAGTGACGGAACAGCATATGTTAAGAAGTCGGTTGTATTTACAGAAAAGACTGTTACATCAGGTATGGCTGGAAGGTCAGTTTATTCATCATCAGGAACAACATTTGCAGATGCGTTAAGAGCAGCTAATGGTGGAGTAGTGGGCAGCGGTGTTAAAGTTACATCTATATATGATGATACTTCTACAGATATGAATATGGTATATGACCCATCTCATCCGGATGCAGATGAGAATGGATATGTTACATATCCTAATGTTAATGTTGTTCAGGAGATGACAGACCTTATAGATGCATCAAGGTCATATGAAGCTAATATTTCAGCATTTAACTCAAGTAAAGATATGGCATCAAAGGGACTTACTATCGGACAGTCATAATTCAGGGATTGAATTATATCATCAGATAAAAGATTAATTAATATAGATTGGATGGAGGAATTGTGATATGGATTTAACAACAGCAGTTAATTCGCTTGGGAGTGATTATGTTAATAAGGTGTCTGACCTTTTAACTAATAAGACTAATACAGCTTCAGGCACAACAGATGACTCATCATTTGATTCAGTATTTAATGCTGTTTCGGGACTATTGGATAGTACCAATTCATATATTCAGCAGGCGCAGCAGGCGGAAGTTGATTATGCACTTGGTAATATGACTAATACACACGAGTTAGGAGTGTATCAGCAGAAAGCTAATATTGCCCTGCAATATACAGTTGCAATAAGAGATAAAGCACTTGAGGCATATAAAGAAATAATGAATATGCAGATATAATTACTTAGGAGTTAATAATGGCAGATAAATTGAAACAGATCCCTCAGAAGTTATTAGACATCTGGAAGAGTTGGTCAGTAAAACAAAGAGTATTAATAATAGGTTCAATCGTTGCTTTTATAGCGGTTGTGAGCATAGTGGCAATTGTGCTTACAAGACCTAAGTATGAGGTACTTGTAACGTGTGAAGATTATACAGAGATGAATTCGGTAACTACACTGCTTACGGACAATAATCACAAATATAAAATTAATAATATGGTAGTAAGTGTTAATTCCAAAGAGCTTACAGCCTGTAAAATGCTTCTTGCAAGCCAGAATATACAGTCAGATGGCTATACATTTGAAGATGCTATGAAGAGAAGCTTTACAACAACAGATTCGGACAGTACCAAGCAGTATGCCCATTATCTTGAGACTAAGCTAGAGGGCGATCTTAAGGATATGGACGGAGTTAAGGATGCTTCCGTTACAATTAATATGCCTGAGAAGACTAATTCATTTTATCAGGCAGCATCAGATGCTACAGTAGCAGTTAAACTCGTTACAACAAAGGATATTAATGAAGATGCAGCTGAGAGTATGGCTTCGCTTCTTGCTATGGCGGTTGGCAATGATTCAACTAAGAGCATTACTATTATAGATAACAAAGGTAATACATTATTTAATGGAGCTGCTGGTAATAATTCAACATCAGGTGTGGGAATGAACAGCAAGTTAAAGTACAAATCACAGATTGAAGCTACAACAAGCAGTTCGCTTCTTAGAAATATTGTTTCAACAGGATTATATGATGATGCTGTTATAACACTTAATTATGAACTTGACTGGAATACAGTTAATACAATTGCAAAAGAATATACAGCACAGGAAGGAAGAGAAGAAGGGTTATACAGTCATTCTTATGAACAGGAGTCTGTAGGTACTAATGGTGCAAGTGGTACACCTGGTACAACAAGTAACAGTGGAACAACATATGATATTACAGATGGTACAACATCAACATCTACATATACTGTTAAGGAATATGATTATCTTCCTAACGAGCTTGTAACAACAACTAATACAGACCCAGGTGCTATAGTGAAAAATGGTTCATCTATAGCTGTAACACTTATTAAGAATGTTACATATGAAGAGACACAGGCTAAGAAGCTTGGTTATCTTGATGGAAAAGACTGGGATACATTTAAGAGTGAGAATTCTGAACCAGTAACACTTAATGTTGATAATTCGTGGGTGGATATTATATCAAAGGGTACAGGTATTGACCCGGCTAATATATCAGTAGTGGCTTACCAGAAGAATTCATTCCAGGATAAGGCTTCAAGCAATATATTAAGCAAGGCATCGTTCTGGGTACAGATTGTACTTGCAGCTGCAATACTTGGAATCCTTGTGCTTGTGATTATTAGAAGTGCAAGACCTCTTACAGTGGAAGAAAAAGAACCAGAGCTTTCTGTTGAGGAAATGCTTGCTTCTACGAGAGAGAACCAGCCATCAGTTGACGATATTGACTTACAGGAGAAGTCAGAGACGAGAAAGGCAATCGAGAAGTTCGTGGACGAGAATCCAGAAGCTGTTGCATTGCTATTGCGTAACTGGCTTAATGAAGATTGGAATTAATGATTTGATTTGGGAGTGAGGATAAATGGCACGACAGAACGCTAACGGCGAAAAAAATATGGATGGAGTTGAAAAGGCTGCGATACTTCTTATAGCACTTGGACCTGAGAAATCAGCACAGATTTTCAAGCATCTTAAAGAAGACGAAATAGAACAGCTTACACTTGAAATTGCTAATACTAGCAGTGTATCTCCACAGACAAAAGAGCAGGTGCTCAATGATTTCTATGAAGTGTGTCTTGCACAGCAGTATATTGCAGAAGGTGGTATCGGATACGCTAAAGAGCTTCTTGAGAAGTCTTTAGGAGAAGAAAAGGCAAAGGCTGTTATAGGAAAACTTACAGCAAGCCTTCAGGTACGTCCATTCGAATTTATCAGAAGAACAGATTCTTCACAGCTGCTCAACTTTATACAGGATGAGCATCCACAGACTATTGCTCTTATATTATCATACCTTCCACCTTCACAGGCATCGGCAGTTATATCATCTTTGCCACCTGAAAAGCAGGCAGATGTTGCAAGGAGAATAGCCCAGATGGATAGAACATCACCAGATGTTATCAAGCAGGTTGAAAAAGTACTTGAGCGTAAGCTTTCATCACTTGTTAATCAGGATTATACAATTGTCGGTGGTGTGGATGCTATCGTAAGTATCCTCAATTCTGTTGACAGAGGAACAGAAAAACATATCATGGAAACATTGGAAGTTGAAGAGCCGGAACTTGCAGACGAAATCCGCAAGAAGATGTTTGTGTTCGAAGACATCCTGTTGCTGGACGACCGTGCAATCCAGCGTGTGCTGCGTGATGTGGACAACAATGATCTTGCTGTTGCACTGAAAGGTGCCAACGAAGAGGTTCAGAATGTTATCTTTAAGAACCTGTCCAAACGTCTTGCTGCCATGATTCGTGAAGATATGGAATTCATGGGTCCGGTAAGAATGAAGGATGTAGAAGAAGCACAGCCCGATATCCAGTACCTGCATAATATCCGGATGCGTGATGTCGAGGAGAGCCAGCAGAAGATTGTTGGTATTATTCGTAAACTGGAAGACTCCGCAGAAATTGTAATTTCCCGTGGCGGAGGTGATGAGATTATTGTCTAATTTATATAAACAGCGTTTTATCACGAATGAATCTGAGAGCCGCGTGATTAATTCCAATACGCTGGCGTATCGTATTTTAGAAGAACAGTCCCGGGCTCTTGCAAAGACAAGAGAACCGGAACAGCCACAGGCAGAGTCAGGTGGATTTGTAGAAGGAATTGCTGCACCGCAGGTGGAAACAATTGATTATGAAGCAGAGGCAAAGGAAAAAGCAGAAGAAATTTTAGCACAGGCAAATGCCGAAGCAGACGAAATCCGAAAAGCAGCCCGGGAGGAAGCAGACGAAATTCGTAAGCAGGCACAGGAACAGGGACAGGCAGAAGGTTTGGAACAGGGAATGCAGGAAGGTGCTGCGGTTTATGATGCAAAGTTAGAGAGCATTGGAAAAAGGGAACA
>ERZ827452.1526-NODE-1526-length-21446-cov-4.393997_pt1 | contig 21446 bp, 20 predicted proteins | sample MGYA00519866_ERZ827452 | MGnify/ENA primary metagenome ERZ827452 (study PRJEB31778, sample SAMEA3449307) | human gut metagenome | biome: human gut; feature: human-associated habitat; material: faeces | place: United Kingdom | collected 2010/2012 ... | reverse complement strand
CCTTGATATTATCGCGCGTGAACCGTTCTGGGAAGCCGGACTTGACTTTAAACACGGGACCGGACACGGTGTGGGATATGTGCTCAATGTGCATGAAGGACCGAATGCATTCCGCTATAAAGGAACTGAGGATCGTCCGGGGGGAGCTGTTTTTGAAGAAGGAATGGTAACTACGGATGAACCGGGAATTTATATCGAAGGAAAATACGGAATACGTCTGGAAAACGAATTAGTATGCAAAAAAGGCAAAAAAAATGAATATGGTCAGTTTATGTATTTTGAAAATCTGACCTATGTTCCGTTTGATCTGGATGCTATCGATCCGAAACAGATGACGGAGGTTGAAAAGAAACGTCTGAATGATTACCATGCCAATGTATACAAAGTTGTTTCCCCGTATCTGCAGGGAGAGGAACTGGCATGGCTGAAGGAGGCAACACGGGCAATATAAACCGTGGCCGGGAAGGAAATGTAAAGTAATGAGTGAAAAGCTGGTGCTGATTGATGGACACAGCATATTAAACCGTGCATTTTTTGGACTGCCGGATCTGACAAATTCCGAAGGTCTGCATACCAATGCCGTGTACGGATTCTTGAATATTCTTTTTAAAATATTAGAGGAGGAACAGCCGGATTATCTGACGGTTGCATTTGATGTTCATGCACCAACTTTTCGTCATAAAATGTATGAGGCATATAAGGGAACACGAAAACCGATGGATGATGCCCTGCGGCAGCAGGTTCCGCTGATGAAAGAAATGCTTGCGGCGATGGGGGTCTGTACCATTGAGATGGAAGGATACGAAGCCGATGATCTTCTCGGTACACTTGCCGGAATGGGAGAGCGTGCCGGGATGGAAGTTTCTGTCGTATCTGGGGACCGCGATCTGCTGCAGCTTGCAACGGACCACATTCTGATCCGGATTCCAAAGACCGTAAAGCGTGTGACGACGATCGAAAATTACCACACGGCAGAAGTGCTGGAAAAATACAGTCTTCTCCCGAAACAGATCATCGATCTGAAAGCGCTGATGGGCGATACCGCAGACAATATCCCGGGTCTGCCGGGTGTCGGCGAGAAAACCGCGACGAAAATCCTGCTGCAGTACGAGACACTGGAAAATGCGCATGCACATTTCGAGGAGATCAAACCGAACAAGGCAAAAGAGGCGATGCGTGATCATTATGATCTGGCGGAATTAAGCAAAAAACTTGCAACGATTGATACCGATGCGCCGGTGGAGCTCGACCGTGAAAAAGCGGCACTCTCGAATTTTTATACACCAAAAGCGTATGAGATGTTCAAACGTCTGGAGTTTAAAAACCTGCTGGGCCGCTTCGAGGAGACGAATGCAGAACCAGAGGATGCCGTCTTTCTGCGCACCGTAACGGATTTTTCCGAGGCGGAAGAACTCTTTGGAACCATCGCGAAGGAGGAGAAGGCAGGAGCCGCTCTTCTGACAGAAGAAACCCCGAAGGACGGACCGATGGCAGATCGGAGCCGTTCACTTGTCGGTATGGCAGTTGCGTATGGAAGCGGAGAGCCGGATGTTGTTTACTTCCCAGCAGAAGGTTTCCTGACCGGAGATTATTTAAAAGAAAAATTGACTGAGCTGCAGAAGCAGATTCCGGTTTTCTGCGTCATGGACGGAAAAGAATTTCTGAAGGATATGCCGGACGCCGATGAAGCCCATCTGTTTGATGCCGGAATTGCCGCGTATTTATTAAATCCATTGAAATCACAGTATTCGTACGATGATATCGTAAAAGAGTACGTACACCGCTATGTGCCGGCAGTGGAAGAGATCTTCGGCGGAAGCAAGATTCCGGCCGCAGGAAAGATGACGCCGGAACAGCAGGAGTCGTATGCAGGTCATCAGGCGTATGCTGTATTTGCCGCACAGGAAAACATGGAAAAGCTGCTGAAGGAGCAGGGCATGTGGGATCTGTACCGGAATGTGGAGATTCCGCTGGTGTTTACGCTCCGTCAGATGGAAGCGGATGGAATCGCCGCAGAAAAAGAAGCACTTTCCGTTTACGGAGCTGAGCTGGCGGAGCGGATCGGAGAGCTGGAGGCACAGATCTACGAGGAGGCCGGCGAGGAGTTCAACATCAATTCCCCGAAGCAGCTCGGCGTGATTCTGTTTGAAAAGCTGCAGCTTCCGGGCGGCAAAAAGACCAAGACGGGTTATTCCACCGCCGCCGATGTGCTCGAAAAGCTCGCACCGGATCACAAACTCGTTGCCGATATTCTGGAGTACCGCCAGCTTGCCAAACTGAAATCGACGTACGCCGACGGTCTGCAGGCCGTGATCGGGAAAGATGGAAGAATCCATTCGACATTTAACCAGACCATCACCGCGACCGGCCGCATCAGCAGTACCGATCCGAATCTGCAGAACATTCCGGTGCGGATGGAGCTTGGCCGTCTGATCCGGAAAGCCTTCGTGCCAAAGCCTGGCTGTGTCTTTCTGGATGCCGACTATTCCCAGATTGAGCTCCGCGTGCTGGCCCATATGTCGGGCGATGAAAACCTGATCGAGGCGTACCGCGAGGCGGAGGATATCCACCGCATGACGGCATCGAAAGTGTTCCATGTGCCGCTTGAAGAGGTAACACCGCTGCAGAGAAGAAATGCGAAGGCGGTCAACTTCGGTATCGTATACGGCATCAGTTCGTTCGGTCTGGGCCAGGATCTCGGCATCAGCCGGAAAGAGGCAGAGGCCTATATCCAGCAGTATTTCGAGACGTATCCGGGTATCCATGAGTTTTTGAACCGCTGCGTGGAGGATGCCAAAGAGAAAGGCTATTCCGTGACGATGTTCGGACGCAGACGGCCGATGCCGGAGCTGAAATCGAGCAACTTTATGCAGCGGTCATTCGGCGAGCGCGTTGCGATGAATGCGCCGATCCAGGGAACGGCGGCGGATATTATTAAAATAGCGATGATCCGCGTGGCGAAGCGGCTGAAAGAGGAGCAGTTAAAGACCAGACTTCTTCTTCAGGTACACGATGAGCTGCTGCTGGAAGTGCCGGAAGACGAGCTCGAAAAGGCAGAACAGATCCTGGAAGAGGAGATGACAGGGGCAGCACATCTGGCTGTCAAACTCGAGATCGATATGCACACAGGAAACAACTGGTACGAGGCGAAATAGCGCACTCATACCAGGAGCGAAAGGATACAAAAGAATGAAAGTTTTTGGAATTACAGGCGGCGTGGGCGCCGGAAAAAGCGAAGTGCTCACGTACCTTGGACAGAATTATGATGCAACGGTGATCCAGGCGGACGAGGCAGGTTACCTTGTGATGCTGCCGGGCGGCGAATGCTATGGAGAGATTGTGAAGCTGTTCGGCAGACAGATCACCACAGAGACCGGCGAACTTGACCGGAAACGGATTGCTGAGATCGTTTTTCGGGACGAAGAAAAGTTAAAAGCCCTGAATGCGATCGTTCATCCGGCGGTAAAACGGTATATCAAAAAAGCCATTGCAGCCGCGGAAAAAGCAGGGACGGAATACGTCTTTGTGGAGGCCGCACTCTTAATCGAAGAAAAATATGATGAAATTTGTGATGAACTGTGGTATATTTATGCGGATGAAGAAGTCCGGAAGGAGCGATTGATCGAAGGACGCGGCTATTCCGAGAAGAAAGTACGCGAAATCATGGCAAATCAGCTCTCCGAGGATGAATTCAGCAGCCACTGCGATTTTGAAATCGACAACAGCGGTGATTTTGAGGAAACAAAAAAACAGTTAGACCATAGGATGAAAAAATATGAAACTTTGTAGTATTGCAAGTGGTTCGAGCGGAAACTGCATTTTCGCGGGAAGCGAGACCACAAGCCTTCTGATCGATGCGGGCATCAGCGGAAAGCGCGTGGAGGCGGGGCTGGCTGTTCTCGATCGCAGCGCGAAGGAGCTGGACGGCATTCTCGTGACACATGAGCATTCCGATCATATCCAGGGCCTTGGCGTGCTGGCGCGCCGGTATGGTATTCCGATTTACGCAACGGATGGAACAATTCAGGCGATGCAGCAGACGAAGAGCCTTGGAAAGTTTCCGGAGGGGATTTTCCACACGATTCACGCGGATGACACGTTTACACTGGGAGACATCGCCGTACATCCGTTTACGATCTCCCACGATGCGGCAGAGCCGGTCGGCTACCGCATGGAATCCGGCGGGAAATCGATTGCGATTGCGACGGATCTTGGCGTTTACAGCGATTACACGGTTCAGAATCTGACCGGGCTGGATGCCGTTTTGTTAGAGGCAAATCACGACGAGAACATGCTTGCGGTCGGACCGTACCCGTATCCGTTAAAACAGCGGATCGCCGGGGCGAAAGGCCATTTATCGAACCTGGCGGCAGGCCATCTCCTCTGCGAGATTCTGCACGACAATCTGCAGGAAGTGCTGCTCGGCCATCTGAGCAAGGAAAATAATTATGAGGCACTGGCCTTTGAAACCGTGGCCTGCGAGGTCACAACGGGTGATAATCCGTATCACTCGGGTGATTTTCATCTCGCTGTCGCAAAAAGAAGCGAAGTATCACCATTAATAGAAGTATAAAGCTACATATATGTTTTTCGCAAGGCCGCCATTACCGGTTTTTCCGGGGCTTTGACATAAAACCAGAAAAAGGAGAATGGAAACATGAAGAAGACAATTATCACTGTCGTAGGCAAGGACACCGTGGGCATTATCGCAAAGGTATGTAATTATCTGGCAGAGAACCAGGTAAACATCGAAGACATTTCTCAGACGATTGTGCAGGGATATTTCAACATGATGATGGTAACGGACGTCTCCAAGAGCGAGAAATCCAACGCAGAGCTTGCAAAAGATCTGGAGGAGCTTGGAAGTTCCATCGGCGTTGTCATCCGCTGCCAGCATGAAGATATTTTCAATATGATGCACCGTATCTAAAGCGAAGGAGAAAAACGACATGATAAATCTGTTTGAAGTAAAGGAAACGAACGAGATGATCGAAAAAGAGAATCTGGACGTTCGTACCATTACCCTTGGAATCAGTCTTATGGACTGTATCGACTCCAATCTTGACAAGCTGAACCGCAAAATCTATGACAAAATCACGACGACTGCCAGAAATCTGGTTTCCGTAGGTGAGGAGATCGAGGGCGAGTTCGGTATTCCGATTGTAAACAAGAGAATTTCCGTTACCCCGATTGCCTTAGTCGGCGCAGCAGCCTGCAGAACGCCGGAGGATTTCGTGACGATTGCACAGACTCTGGACCGTGCGGCAAAAGAAGTCGGCGTCAATTTCCTCGGCGGCTATTCCGCTCTGGTAAGCAAAGGTATGACGACAGCAGATGAGCTTCTGATCCGTTCTATCCCGCAGGCACTGGCTGTTACGGATTTTGTCTGCAGCTCCATCAACCTTGGCTCTACCAAAACCGGTATCAACATGGATGCTGTCAAACTGATGGGTGAGATCATCAAGAAGACGGCGGAGGCAAGCAAAGAGAACAACTGCCTTGGATGCGCAAAACTCGTTGTTTTCTGCAATGCACCGGACGACAACCCGTTCATGGCAGGCGCTTTCCACGGCGTAACCGAGGCGGATGCCATCATCAATGTCGGCGTTTCCGGCCCTGGTGTTGTCAAACATGCTCTGGAAAAAGTACGCGGCGAGAACTTTGAGGTACTCTGCGAGACGATCAAGAAGACCGCATTTAAGGTAACGCGTGTCGGCCAGCTCGTTGCACAGGAGGCTTCCAAGCGGCTGAACATTCCGTTTGGTATCATTGACCTTTCCCTGGCACCGACTCCGGCGATCGGAGATTCCGTTGCGGATATCCTTGAGGAGATCGGCCTCGAGCACGCAGGTGCACCGGGAACGACAGCGGCGCTGGCACTTCTGAACGATCAGGTGAAAAAGGGCGGTGTTATGGCATCTTCCTATGTCGGCGGTCTCTCCGGCGCATTCATCCCGGTTTCTGAGGACCAGGGTATGATCAACGCAGTCAACGACGGTGCGTTGACCATCGAGAAGCTGGAAGCTATGACTTGTGTCTGCTCTGTAGGCCTTGACATGATCGCCATCCCGGGAGACACGAAAGCATCGACCATCTCCGGAATCATCGCAGATGAGCTTGCCATCGGTATGGTCAACCAGAAAACAACGGCAGTCCGCCTGATCCCGGTCATCGGAAAAGGCGTAGGCGAGACCGTAGAATTCGGCGGCCTCCTCGGCTATGCACCGATCATGCCGGTCAACAACTTCTCCTGCGAGGCATTCGTCAACCGCACCGGAAGAATCCCGGCTCCGATTCATTCGTTTAAAAACTAAAAAGACAGCTGAAAAGCCGGCAGTGATCCTGAATGGAAAGGATCACTGCCGGCTTTTTTACTATCTGCGCAAATAAAAATAGTAATTTTAAGGAATGTATAGTATGATATATTACATACTGATAATTTTACTTGCAACCCATAAAAAGTGTAAGAAAAAATGAATTATTACGGGGAACTTCAGCGGTAGCAGCCGTTGTTCTATAGCAATTCAATAAATTATTGCACATAATTACACGAATGAAACCACCCTATGCAGTCCGTTGGACGAATTGTTAAAAATCCTTTTGAAATAGCTGATGGTAATTCCGATGCCATCCGTATCTTTTCTTTCCTTAAAAATGCTTTGAGTTTTGACCACATCTTTTCAATCGGATTCAGATCCGGACTATATGGGGGTAAATACAGATAGGTTACTTTTGAGCTGTCCAGTAGCTGTTTCACCGCTTTTGCATGATGGGAACGCATATTATCCATAACGATAATGTCTGCTTCTGAAAGCGTCGGCAGCAACTTTGTTTTCAGGTACTCTGCAAACCGCTCTACAGTAGTTCCTCCCGGATAGACTGTATAGGCACAGTCTCCATTCAGACGTATGGAAGAAAGAACGGTTGTATTGCAGGGTGTGTTGAGTGGAGTTTTATCTACTGCTCTCCGGTTTTTCCATGCTCTGGCATAATGTTGCGTCATATTGATGTTTACTCCGCTTTCGTCCAGAAAGACCAGATGATTTATGTCTTTCTCCGACATATGTTTTTTCCAGTTTCTGCGTTTTTCCCTGACATAGGGGACGCTCCTGCTCTGAGGCATGAAGAGATTTTTTCTTGTAAGAATACCCGAGTTTATAGCAAGACCAGAAAATAACGCAAAAAAGGCAGTGCGGCAGGGCGCGAATTACAAGGAACGGATTTGAAGGCGTACCGGGGTACGACGAAAATCCGTGACGCAGTAATTCACGTTCTGCAGTGCTGAATTTTTTGCATTATTTTCTGGAATTGCTATAATAACTGCCTTGCGGACTGTTTCATTACAAACATGCAGACCAAGTTTATCAATGATTTCATCAATTGTGATATCTGGTTCCTGCTGAACCACCCGGTCAATGTTTTGGATATCTTCCGGTGTCAGGGCATGTTTACGACCTCTCTGTGATGTCATTGTTTTTACAGAACCTGTTTCACGCATTTGTTTTTCCAGGCGGTAAACAGTACTGGTATTCACAGAAAAACACTCTGCGATTTCTTTTGCATTGTGCGTTTTATTCCAAGCTTCAATAAGTAGTTTTCGTGTTTCATCATGTAACATAATAATCACCTCTTGACTCTATCATAGACCTGTTGTCAAGAGTGTGCAGTATTTTTTTTGAGTGCTATAGATTGAAATTCTGTTTTCGATTCTCTTCTTTTTAAAATTTCTTTTCCTCTTGTGATATCCGTTTTACTGTATTATGATAATATCAAATTTACAGCAGTCCTGCGGAGGCAATATTATGATTGAACATTTAGACGGGATTCATGAAACCGTAACGTATAAAGAAAACAGCAGTCTGCGGCTTTTTGTAAACACAGACTGCGAGGACTATCCCATTCACTGGCATACTCCCATGGAAATCATTATGCCTCTGGAAGGAACTTACACAGTCTTTCTTGGGGATAAGCACATTCTTCTTCAGGAAGGTGATATTATTTTCATCTGTCCAGGAGTCCTCCACTCTCTTGCAGCACCGGAAAGCGGAAAACGAATCATTCTGCAGATTGAATGGTCTGTTGTCTCAAAAATCCGTGATCTCAATTCCATTCTCTCGCTGATTTCCCCCATTCTCACCCTTACACCACAGACTGCTCCTGATATTTATTCCGATATTTATCATCTCATCTGCCAGATTCTTTCGGAATACGAAAAGGATTCCTTTCTTTCGGAGGCCGTTATCTATGCGCGCATGCTTGATATTCTTTCTCTGATCGGCAGATACCAGGCCTTTGCATCCTGCCGTTTTGATGCCGGACCGCAAAAGCAGAAAGAATATCTGGATCGTTTTCTTTCCATCTGCAATTATATTGATGAACACTGCACGGAAGATCTTTCCCTTGATCACGTTGCAAAAACAGCAGGCTTCAGCAAATACCACTTTACCAGACTGTTTAAGCAGTTTACAAATACCACCTATTACAAATACCTTAATCGCAAAAGAATTGATCATGCCATGCTGCTCTTATCCGATCCCGATATTCCTGTCACGGAGGCAGCACTTCAGTCTGGTTTCTCCAGTCTTTCCACCTTTCTTCGCGTCTTCCGTTCTGTCAAACAATGTACGCCTACGGAATTCCGCGATATGTATATTCATCCGGAAAAACTGCAGAAAAATCCCTAATTCCTGCTGCTTTCGTTTCTGTTCCTTTGATACACGTTACAACACGAAAAACTTTCTGTTCCTGCTTTTTTGCGATTTCCATCCTCAAATGATTCTCATGATTCTGGTAAAGAACCAGACCTGCTGTTTCCGCTTCAAAGCGATAGCTTTTCTGCCGTAATCCAAAATAGGAGCAATAGGCTGCTTCTGCAATACTTTCTTTTCGGTGATACAACCGTAGCATTCCCTCTTTTTCTTTCAGCGAATAAATCATGCACTTCCGCTTCTGTAAAGCCAACATACGGTGCCATTCTTCCGGCATCCATCATGCACCACTGGACATCAAAATGAATCACATCATACTGATTCAGATGTTTTTCAAAGGACTCCGCCTTATGAATCGCATAGTCCGCAAACAGTTCTCTGGAATCACTGCCTGATAAGCAGCGCCCGATAATCCTCTATGATTTTCTCCATCGTAACAGACTCCATGCTGGAAATCACATCTTTTTTTAAGGTATCATACGTTTGGCTCAGCACGGTTCCGATATTTCTGCCGACCGGGCAGAAAGGGGATGGGGTTCCATGTATACTGATCATTTTCTCAATGGCTGCCGGATCTACAGCATGGCAGATCCGATACAGCGAAATTTCGGAAAGTGGAACCGCAAGGGTGGCTCCTCCGGTTCCTGATTTTACTTCTATGATTCCGTCTTTTTTCAAGGCACTTAAGATATTTCGTATGGTTACCGGATTGCATCCCGTAGATAATGACAGCAGCTCACTGGTCACTTTCTTTTCTGTACCATATTCAAAAATAAAAATCAGACAATGGACCGCGATCGAACATTTATTACTGATATGCATAATTTCAATCCTCCATTTGCAATTTTATCATATCCCATTTCCGCTGTAAATATTGACACCATCTCTTGATGCTGTTATACTCCAATTGTAGCTGTAGTTTTATTTTTTACATCATAGGAGGAATTTACCATGCATGCTTATGAAATTCTGTTCAGTCCAACCGGCGGTACCGCAAAGGTTGCCGCCGCCCTCACCACTGACTGGTCTTCCGTTAAAACCATCGATCTCTCTATTCCATCCACCCATTATGAAGATATTTGTCTGGAAAGCGATTCTTTAGCCGTAATTGCGATGCCGGCTTTTGGAGGTGCCGCGCCACAGCTTGCACTGGATCGTCTCTCCCGTATCCATGGAAACGGAGCTCTCTGCGTGATCGCTGCCGTCTATGGAAACCGTGCCTATGAAGACACCCTGGTTCTCCTGGAAGATTATGCACAGACAGCTGGTTTTCAGGTTATTGCTGCTGTTTCAGCAGTTGCAGAGCATTCCATTATTCACCAGTACGCTGCCGGAAGACCAAACAGTGCTGACTGTCAGGAGCTCGCCGCATTTGGCAGGCAGATTCTTCAAAAGGCAATTTCCGGCAATCTCTCTGTCCCGGAAATTCCCGGTAACCGCCCCTCGAAACATTCTGAAACCGGCATGGTTCCAAACGTAAAGCACTCCTGCACTTCCTGCGGTCTGTGTGCACAAAAATGTCCTGCCGGTGCAATTCCTCCGGACAACTGCAAAACCACGGACAAAACCAAGTGCATCTCCTGCATGCGCTGTGTATCCCTCTGTCCAGTACACGCAAGAGAAGTAAATCCTGTTATGACTGCAGTTGCCGCAAAAATATTGAAAAAATCCTGTACGCAGGAAAAAGCAAACGAGCTGTTTTTGTAAAAAAATACCGCCGGACTCAAGTGTCACCGACAGTTTTTTACATAAAACACATCAAAAAGCAGAACAAAATGTTGAAAGTGAAATGCTCCTTCCTAAATGACAAGTTTTTCTTCTTTCACCTGTCTGTTCAGAAGGGAGCATTTCACTTCACTTTCGTTCTGCTATTTTTCTTTTACAGTTTTGCGCGGAAGAATGCACAGATTTCGTCCCACACTTCCTTCTGGAAGAAATGGAGATCTGCGTGGTCGGCATCCTCGATCGAAAGCAGTGTGACGTCACATCCCGCTTTTTCCAGCTCATCGTGCAGTTCCTCTCCCTGTCCGAACGGAACGGTATGGTCATCCTCTCCGTGGATGATCAGAAACGGCGGTGCGGCTTTTGTCACGAAGCTGACCGGACAGCACGCGAGTGCTTCTTCCGGATGGCGCATCACGTTTTTGCCCAGCAAAAGGGACTCCGGAGATGCCGCACACTGCTCCGGATCACTGTACTGGAATCCGCGGAAATCGGTCGGCGGGTACCACGGGCAGGCGGCCTGCACGGCACTGGAATATTCCAGGTTTTCACCCACATCATAAACGGGATCTGTCGCAAGCGCTGCCATGCAGGTCAGATAACCGCCCGCAGACTCTCCCATCACACCGATGCGGTCCGGATCAATGTTGAAGCGATCGGCATGTGCACGCAGATAACGAATTCCTGCTTTCACATCCTGCAGCGGTGCCGGAAATTTTGCCTCATTGCTTGTGCGGTATTCTACCGATGCAACAACGAATCCCTGATGTGCCAGTACGGACAGATAGGCAAGATGTGCCGAGCGGTCCATCTGGATCCAGGCCCCTCCGCAAATCCATACCACACACGGATATTTTCTGGTGTTATCCCGCGGGTAAATCAAATCCAGCTTCAAATCCTGCACCGTGTTTCCAAACCAGGCATCCGCCTGTGCAAATGTAATTCCTGTTGTGACGCAGAATTGTGGTTTTTCTGCTTCTACCTGAATTCTTCTTCTCATGTAATAAAACCCCCATATTTCTGTTTTCCTGACCGTTCGTCGCAACCTCCGGAAATCACCTTTTTTGTTTACTTCTCCTCCATTGCCTTTTTGATCGCACCAAGCAGCTCCTCATACGTCTCATACGCCGGAATCTGCGGATAGTCGGCTTTGATTTTGTCGGTCGAGCGGAACAGAAATCCTGCTTTGCTTGCCTGAATCATGCCAAGGTCATTGTAGGAATCACCGCTTGCGATCGTCTCAAATCCGATGGACTGCAGTGCTTTTACGGTAGTGAGCTTCGACTGCTCGACTCTCATCTTAAAACCTGTGATCTCTCCGTTGTCTGCGACTTCCAGAGAGTTGCAGAACAGCGTCGGATAGCCCAGTTTTTTCATCAGCGGTGCGGCAAACTCCGTGAAGGTGTCGCTGATCAGGATCACCTGGGAGAAGGTGCGCAGCTCGTCAAGGAACTCTTTTGCACCCGGCAGCGGATCAATTTTTTCAATCGTAGCCTGAATTTCTTTCAGTCCAAGGCCATGCTCTTTTAAGATTCCAAGTCTCCATCTCATCAGTTTATCGTAATCCGGCTCGTCGCGTGTCGTTTTTTTAAGTTCCGGGATTCCGCTTGCCTCCGCAAACGCGATCCAGATTTCCGGTACCAGTACTCCTTCTACATCCAGACATGTAATATACATTGTTATGATCCCCTTTCCTGCGCTGCCCGCCTTGTTTGCCGACGGGGTTTTGTTTTTTTTCACAGCATCACTTTACCACACTATATCATAGAATCCATATCACTGCAAATTAAAATCACGTTTTATTTTTTTATACGTATATATCTCTCTAAAATTACATTCTTTTTACAAAATCGTTGTTTTTTACAAATTCATATATTTATTTATATGTTTTTTGACTATTGATTTATTTTTCATATATTTATATAATAATTACAAGCATTTTTATTAATTTTCTATTTTATCATCCATATTAACGAACGAATTTACTTTTCAGATAGTGCACTAATCTAAGGATAAATAAAAAACTAAAACCATCCAACAATACTTATGAAAGGAGACCACTCATCATGAAAAAATTAAAAACATGTCTTGCATTTTTTATTTGTTGTATTCTGTCCTTAAATATGGTAATTTGCAATGTAAAGGCAGATAATAATGTTGTTCTATCTAACAAAGCATATCTATTAAAAACCGGAATGCCACAAAAGGAAATAGAAAAGCTGGATGATGACGTCATGCAGTTCATTGTGGATGACTTAAAAAGTGGAGGTAAACATTTTGAATATATTAATTCAAATATCGAAAATCAAATATCGATACTCAGTAGCGAAACTTTAACCGGTATTTCCTTTACTGCATCAGCTTTTAAAAATGCATCAACCATTTATATCTATCCAACATACGAGTTTACTTCTAATAAACAACCTCGCGGAAAAGACAGTTTTTCTTTTCAATTAGGCGCTGCTATGAGACCGTATGAATATGGTGGAAAATTATGGTACAAAGATAATACTATGAACGATTGGAAAGTCGGTGGAACTCTTACTGCAAATAATCAGCAATTATCTGGTGCTGAATTTTCAGGGAGTCAACTAGGAACACCCGACTATGCCATGAAGCTTAAAGGTGTTACATACTGTCACGCTACTGCAGGTAATAGCAGTGATAAAAGAATTGTAATGGGATACTTATATAATCCCCAGAAAACCGGCTACAGTATCTCTTTTTCCTACAACGGTGGTGGAATTAGCTACTCTCCATCAGGAACAGCCTATACTGCATATAAAACAATGAACCTAAGTTATTAAACTTTCATTCACCACATACAAGTACATTTAATTTCTAATTACTCTTTCAAAGTAACAATTTGCCTATCCAGAAGCACAAATTTCTCTGATAGGCAAATTGTGTTTAAGGTATTTTCAAGTAATTTAAGTAAAATCATGAGCAAGTCGCCATTACTCGTAGAAAAACGGGCAGATTATGAATGTTTTAGGAATTGCAGGAACAAAAAGTACAGAACAACCATTCAAAAAAACTTTTAAATCCGGCATCAACTGAATAAAGCCATAAATAAGAGGTAACTCATTATGAAAAAAATCAAATTTTTATTTTTCACCCTGTTATTCTGTTTTTCTGTTCCAGTCAAAGCAGACACTGCATTCGAAAATGACGATACGGTATTGTGCTCTTTTTTAAAAGAAAACGTACCAGAAAATGCTTCGCCAATAGAATCCAGTTTAGAAAACGAGTATCGAAAAACTTCTTCCAAACCTATCGATTTCTATTTTTTTAAACGATCTGAAAAGACAAAAAGTTTCCAAGATCTGTATGCCGCAAATGTACTCACCTATCAGGAAAAATCAGATCGTTCTTTGTTATATCAGACAGTTTTCGATTTTCAAAATATAACCCAGGTAAGAACTGCGAAAGAAGACTTTATCCGTCTGGAGACAGATCCACTGATGTATCTTTTTGAATTAGAAAAAGCAGAATTGTGGACTCGGAACAGCACGGAAGAACCCTGGACGCTGGAACGGAAAATCACAACGCCTGGAAACCCAGATTTTTATCTTCCTTATAGCCAGTTTTCTTCTGATAAAAAATATTTTCGAATTCTGGCATCTTTTTCCTGGAGCCCGAGCCCTGCTGAGGAAAGCGAAGTTTCTTCGCCAGAATATCATTGCATTTATACCTCTGTGTATCCGGTATATCAGATTCCGGTGAAAGTACTCGTTTTGATATGCGGAGGCGCAGCTTTCTTCTTTCTCTACCGGAGACACAAAAAAAATCATATCTCCCAAAAAGATGTTCCGTAAGCTGCGCCTTTTCAACATGTTTTCGTCACTGTTCAGAGCCAACTTCCAAAATGCTACGCATCTCATCGGTGTGGCTTTATCTGCTTTTCATCGCATCCCGAATCCGCTCCAGTGCCTCGGTCAGGGTTGCGCGCGGGCAGGCGATGTTGATCCGCTGGAAGCCGCGACCGCAGTCTCCGAAGATCTTGCCGCTGTCGAGCCACAGCTTCGCCTTGTTGATGATCAGGTCTTCCAGTTCGTCGACAGAAAGCCCCGTCTCGCGGAAATCGAGCCATACGAGATATGTTCCCTCCAGGTCGATCATCTTCACGCCCGGAATCTGCTCCTCCACATACTGCCTTGTAAATTCTGCATTTGCCTTCACATAGGAAAGCATTGCCTCATACCACTCCTCGCCCTTATTATATGCCGTCTCGCATGCCACCAGACCCATCACACCAAGCTGGCTCGTTCCGGCTGCATCGAGCTGTTTCCGGAATTTCGCACGGAGTTCCGGGTTGGCGATAAAGATGTTTGACATCATCATACTTGCCAGATTGAATGTCTTACTCGGCGCGGTGCAGGTGATCGTGATGTCCTCGTACTCTTTTTTGATCGCAGCAAACACCTGATGCTCGCCCTTAAAAATGAAATCTCCATGGATCTCATCACTTACAACGGTCACGCCGTACTGCACGCAGAGATCGCCGATCGCCGTCAGCTCCTCTTTCGTCCAGACTCTTCCGACCGGGTTGTGCGGATTGCAGAGGAAAAAGAGCTTCACGTTTTCAGCTTTCAGCTTCTCCTCGAAATCCGCCACATCCATGTGATAGCGGTTATCATCGCCGAGCACCAGCGTGCTGCTGACAACTCTTCTGCCGTTATCCGCAATGACTTCCGAAAATGGATAGTAAACCGGTGACTGGATCAGCACGGCATCCCCAGGCGCGGTGTAAGCTTTGACTGCCATCGCAAGTGCAAATACAACGCCCGGCGTTTTGATCAGCCATTCTTCTTTCGGCTCCCAGTTGTGATGGCGTTTCATCCATCCCGCAACGGCCTCAAAATACGGAGTCTGCGCATCGCTGTAGCCGTAAATGCCCATTTTCGCACGCTCTACCAGCGCATCCTCGATGTAGGAGGATGTCTCAAAATCCATGTCCGCCACCCACAGCGGCAGCACGTCGGCTGGCATACCGCGTTTTACTGCGAAGTCATATTTTAAACAGTCTGTATTTTTTCGGTTGATGATTCTGTCAAAATCAAGATTTCTTTCCGTCATTTTTCTCTTCCTCAATTTCTGCAAAAACCTTCTCAAGCTCACCGACCAGGTCCTCGATATTTTCAATTCCGACGGAAAAGCGAAGGGTGCTCTCCGTAATTCCGTTCCGCTCACGGATTTCCTTCGGCACATCGGCATGTGTCTGCGTCGTCGGATACGTAACGAGTGTCTCCACGCCGCCGAGGCTCTCTGCGAAACGGATCATTCTTACCTTTTCCAGAATGGCAAGGGCAAACTCTTTGCTCTCGAGCTGGATTGTCAGCATGGCACCGAAGCCTCTTGCCTGTTTTTTCATAATCTCATGGCCCGGGTGATCCGGCAGTCCCGGATAAATCACTCTTGTGACTGCTTTCTGCTGCTGCAGCCATGCGGCAATCTGTTCTGCATTCTCCTGGGAGCGTTCCATGCGGATGCCAAGCGTCTTCATGCCGCGCAGTACCAGCCAGCAGTCAAACGGAGCAAGGCCTGCACCTGTTGTCTTGATCAGGAAACGCAGTTTTTCCTGAATATCTTCGCGGTTCGTCACGATAAAGCCTGCCAGTGTATCGTTGTGGCCACTCAGGTATTTCGTGCCGCTGTGAATCACAACGTCCGCACCGAGATCGAGCGGATTCTGAAAATACGGGGACATAAAGGTGTTGTCCACAATCAGAATCAGGTTGTGGCGTTTTGCAATATCCGCCATCTTTCGGATGTCGGTTACGTTCATCATCGGGTTCGTCGGAGTTTCGATGTAGATTGCTTTTGTATTTTCTTTCACATAACTCTCCACGTCATCACGGCAGCAGTCGATGCCGGAAAATTCGATGCCGTTTTTCTCGTTCACATGGTGGAACAGACGAATGCTTCCGCCGTACAAATCGGAATCCGCAATGATGTGGTCTCCCGGGCGGAACAGCTCCATCAGAAGTGAGATCGCTGCCATGCCAGAGCTTAATGCAAACGCATCAATTCCGTTTTCCAGTGCAGCCACCATCTTCTCCAAATGCTCTCTGGTCGGGTTCTGCAGTCTGCTGTAATCAAATCCGGTGCTCTGTCCTACGCCCGGATGCGCATACGTTGCGGTCTGATAAATCGGGTAGCTGAGTGCGCCGTAGTGGCTACACTGTCCCTCGTCCTCTTCTAAATGGATACATTTTGTGTCAATTCCTCTTGCCATATGAATAATCTCCTGTTATTTCGTAATTTTTCTTTCTATACTAATCTGATAGGTTTTGTAACGTAACCTATCATAACAGAAAATGCGGCGTTTGTATATTCCCTTTTTTCTTTGACTTGTTATAAGTTTTTCCTATAACTATCGTAAAAAAACGCCGCCAGAAGATTTTTTCTCCCGGCGGCCGCCTCTTGCATCTATATTTTAAATAAGTTCCGCACAGATCGGATAATGATCAGAAAGGCACACACCGTCCTTCTGCTCCGTCCATTTTTCCACCTTTTTCAGTTCCCAGTCCCCTTTGAGAATGATGTAGTCAATCGAGCACTGCGGATCATTCGGATCATCGCGATGATAGTTGTGGAAGGTAATGCCGATTCCTTCCGTCGCATTCACAAGACCGGCAGTTTCCCTCAGCGGTTTCATCTCTTCGCTGTCCGGCTCGGCATTGAAGTCGCCGCTAAGAATCACCGGCACATCGGCAAATGCTTTCTCTGCTCTCAGATGTGCGAGAATCTGCTCCAGGCCAAGCTTTCTCGCCCCGGCGCACTCGTGATCCAGATGGGTGTTGATGACGCGGAACACTTTTCCGGTCTCCATATCCTCAAATACCACATCCGTCGCAGTACGCGGGCACATACTCTGTACCGGATAGCGGGATCCCGGCACGTACGGTGTCGGTGACAGCCAGAAGGTTTCCAGGCTCACACTCTGAAAACGTTCTTTCCGATAGGCAATGATCATTGCCTCACCGGTCAGATCCTTTTCTCTTCCACATCCGGCAATGTAATATTCCGTCAGATTTTCCTTCAGCCAGGCAGCCACATGCGGCAGTACCTCCTGAAAACCGATGATATCCGGCTTTTCCTGTCTGATTTTTTCCAGAATCAGCGGTCTGCGGTAGATAAAATTATTGGCTCCATCCTGGCCAAAATCACAGCGAATATTAAATGTTACAAATTTCATGGTAAAATCCCTCTTTTCATTTGTTTTCCTAACCCTTATTTTTGCTGGAAAGCGCTGTGCTTTCTCTTCTTTTTCTTCGTATTCACACGGCGCAGACACGCATAGCGCAGCTTCAGCCGCATTTTCCAGCTGCAGCCCGGTACCGGCTCCATCAGCTTTTCCAGAAAATGGTTCAGCGTACGTTCCTCATAAGGAGACAGCAGACTCTCGCCGTAGATATGTTTCTCGATCAGATGGCAGACACGCGTATATTCGCCTGGTTCGACCGCCGGAAATCTGCGGGCGAGTTCTGCATCGGTTGCTGCTGTTTCCCAGCCAAGACCGGCATCTATGCCCCACAGACAAAGATACTGGTAAATTCTTGCTTCCGTTCTCCGGATCCGCCTGCCCGGCCGCTCCTTCTGCTGTTTCTTTGCCGCCGGTCCAAGGCAGATGATCCGCGCCGCCTCCGCCGCAATCACAAGCAGCGTCAGCAGAATCAGAAGCACGCCAAGCAGCCCGAGAAGAAACAGCGAAACACTGCGCAGTACCGGAAGAACGGCTTCGCCTGCCTTGCTCTTTCGGTTTTCCACACCGGTAATCTGCTCCGCCGACAGCGAATTGTTCTCCAGCACCACATTCTTCTGGACAGAATCTGGACTTCCGACCATTTTCTGAAGAGATGCAACATTATACAGGAACAGTTTGTTTTTTAGGTATTTTCTTTCACTTGTTTTTCTGTTGCTCCTTCCTCCATTTTTTGCTCTGCCTTAACTTCTAAAGACCATCCCAGAAAAACGCAAGTATTTTTAGTATTCCAGATACGCCCCTTTCATCGGGCTTGCTGCGTGGAGGCTGAAAAGACGGAGTACGCCTTTTTTGTATTTCGGCTCGCGCGGTTTCCAGTTCCGGCGGCGTTCTTTTAAGATCGCATCAATTTCTTCCATGGACTTGCGTTCTCCTGCGATTCCGATGATGTTAAGTTTTCGTTCCTTCACATCAATCTCAATCAAATCCCCTTCCTCGACGAGTGCGATCGGGCCGCCGTCTACAGCTTCGGGACTGCAGTGGCCGATGACCGGGCCGGTGGAGGCGCCGGAGAAACGGCCGTCGGTGATAAGCGCGATGCTCTTTCCAAGCTCTTTGTCGCTGCTGATTGCCTCGGAAGTATAGAACATCTCCGGCATACCGCTGCCTTTCGGGCCTTCGTAGCGGATGAAGACGGCGTCGCCTTTCTGAACCTTATGTTTCAGCACGGCATCGAGGCACTCCTCCTCGCTGTCGAACGGTCGGGCACGGAGGACGGCGTGGAACATTTCTTTCGGGCAGGCCGTGTGCTTGATGACGGCTCCCTCCGGCGCAAGGTTTCCGCGCAGAACAGCGATGCTGCCGTCCGTTCCGATCGCCTTGTCATACGGGCGGATAATATCTTCTTTTGTAATCGAAGTTCCATACCGCTCATTAAATTTTGCGAGCCATCCGCTGCACTTCTCATAAAATCCATTTTCACGAAGCTCCGCCAGATTTTCACCCAGTGTCTTTCCGGTCACTGTCATCACATCGAGATGCAGATGATCTTTGATTTCTTCCATAATCGCCGGAACGCCGCCCGCATAATAGAAGCACTCTGCCGGCCATCTTCCCGCCGGGCGGACATCGAGCAGATACCGCGCGTTGCGGTGCAGACGATCGAATGTGTCGCCGGTAATCTCGATGCCGAACTCATGCGCAATGGCCGGGATGTGCAGCAGGCAGTTTGTGCTTCCCGAAATTGCCGCGTGGACAAGAATCGCATTCTCAAAACTCTCTTTCGTCACAAGATCGCTTGGCCGCATATGCTCCATCTGTGCCAGTTTTACCGCCTGGCTGCCTGCCTCCTGTGCATATGCCAGAAGATCCGGGCTTGTCGCCGGCATCAGAGCGCTTCCAGGCAGGGCGAGGCCGAGTGCCTCCGCCATGATCTGCATCGTGGATGCCGTTCCGATAAACGAACAGGCACCGCAGCTCGGGCAGGCATTGCATTTCGCCCAGTCGAGCTTCTCCTCGTCGATCTCACCGCGCTCAAATTTTGCGCTGTACATGCCAAGCTGCTCCAGTGTCAGCATCTCCGGTCCCGCATTCATCGTTCCGCCCGGCACAACAACCGCCGGAATATCGACACGCGCAAGGCCGATCAGATTGCCCGGCATACCCTTGTCGCAGCTCGACAGATAGACGCCGCCGTCAAACGGTGTCGCATTCGCGTGGATCTCGATCATATTGGCGATCATCTCGCGGCTCGCAAGACTGTAGTTGATGCCGTCCGTTCCCTGGCTCTCGCCGTCACAGATGTCGGTGCAGAAATACCGCGCCCCGAAGCCCCCCGCTTCCGCAACGCCTTTCCGCACTTCCTCGACCAGCAGATTTAAGTGGCCGCTTCCCGGGTGGCTGTCCCCGTACGTACTCTCCACCATAATCTGCGGTTTTTCAAGATCCTCTTTTTTCCATCCTGTTCCAATCCGGAGCGGATCCATCTCCGGTGCAAGTTTCCGCATTTCCTGACTCTTCAGCATTTCCTTCTCCTCCCGCTGTTTTTTAGGTATTAAAAATACTCTTTCTGCTTTTCACTATAGCAATCCCTGTATTTGATTGCAAGACAAAAAAGCTGCAGTCTGCAGGGATTCCCCACAGACCGCAGCCTCTCTGAACAGCTCACAGATTTCTCTGTTTTCTGTTTGCCTGCTTCCGCAGATAATTTCCAATGCTTGTAAAACTAAGCAGCGTCACAATCAGAAAAACACCCGGGATCAGAATGATCCACCATGCCTTTGTCATCAGCGCTTTTTCCGAGAGTGACAGCATGCTGCCCCAGGAAATCACCTCCAGTGGAAGACCGATTCCCATAAAACTCAGTGTGGATTCTGCTACAATCGCACTTCGGATGTTCATAACCACCATAAACATAATAGACGAAAAAAAGTTCGGTGCCAGATGGTGCCATAAAATATAGAAAAAGCTGCCTCCCATACAGCGCGACGCAATCACGTATTCACTGTTCCGGATCTGCCGTACTTCGGTCCGCACAACCTTTGTAATGCTTGTCCAGCTTGTCATTCCGATCACGGCAGAAATCGTAATCACATTGGATTTTCCCGCAGCGGCCAGAAGAAAAATGACAAGAAGAAGATTCGGCACCGACAAAAAGATCTCGGTCAGCCGCATCAGAAGTGCGTCCAGCCACGCCGGTGCACATCCGCTGACTGCGCCGAAGAGAACGGCAATCACAGTGGAAATCAGCGTAGAAAGCAGACCGATCGCCAGCGATATTCTGCCGCCGTACCAGAGCGCCTCCGGCGCCTCCTGGTACAAGGGCACCGCCAACGCCATTTATCAGAACATCGGCTTTGTGGACCTGTACGACCCGGAGTATGTGGCGGTGCTTTCCGGCGACCACATCTATAAGATGGACTATTCCCGGATGCTCCAGCACCACAAGGACGCCGGGGCTGCCTGCACCATCTCCGTGATGGAGGTGCCCTGGTCTGAGGCCAGCCGCTTCGGCATCATGTCCGTGGACGAAAACGACCGGATCACCGCCTTCGCCGAAAAGCCCAAGGAGCCCAAGAGCAACCTGGCCTCCATGGGAATCTATATCTTCACCTGGCAGAAGCTGCGGGCCTATCTGCTGGCGGACGAGGCCGACCCCACCTCCGACAACGACTTCGGCAAGAACATCATCCCCGCCATGCTGGAGGCCGGAGAGGTCATGTCCGCCTATCGCTTCGAGGGCTACTGGAAGGACGTGGGCACCCTGGACTCCCTGTGGGACGCCAACATGGATATGCTGGCCCCGGGCA
>ERZ827452.1525-NODE-1525-length-21453-cov-3.441209_pt1 | contig 21453 bp, 31 predicted proteins | sample MGYA00519866_ERZ827452 | MGnify/ENA primary metagenome ERZ827452 (study PRJEB31778, sample SAMEA3449307) | human gut metagenome | biome: human gut; feature: human-associated habitat; material: faeces | place: United Kingdom | collected 2010/2012 ... | reverse complement strand
TTGCCATTGCGCTGACAACGCTGCTATTTACGTCCATGTTCACCATTGTCTTGTCGTTGAACGCCAGTTATGAAACCTACCAGTTTCGGCAGGTAGGCGGCTATGCACATGGCACCTTTAAGGTAACCTCTCGCCCTGCTATTGCTGCCAAACGTGATAACATGGACGAGTATGATACTATTTTCGTCGGATTCCCTATCTGGTGTATTGGATGCGAAATCCGACAACGTACCGCCTTTCGGTAGGCGGTACGTTTTTTCCTGTAAAGACGTAAGATTATAGGCTATCGTGATTTTGAAGTAGTCATCTGGTTCATCCCATACAGTGACGGAGTTCACGAACAAGTCTATAAGCTGCCTGCGGAAATCTTCATCCTCAATGTCACCGTTCTTGAACTGTTCCAGCCAGAAGATTACCTGTTCCTTATCCAGATACACAATGCCTTTCTCTTGACGCTTGAGTTCACCCTCAAGCGTTTTCTTTTCTTTCTCCAACTCAACCATGCGTTTGACAAGAGTTTCAGGAGCAGCGCCCGTTTCGATGGCCTTTGTGATGTTATCAAGGGACAGTCTGGTTTCATGGAGCCTGCTGCGGATTGTAGGAATATCCGTACTGGTTTCAACCTCATGTGTGTTGGTCTGAACTGCTATGGATGCAATCTCTTGAATACGTTCCTCTGTAAGAAGGGAGAGTGCATCTTTCACAACAATATCCTCAATAAACTCTTTCTTCAAGTTCCGCTTATTGCAGTCCTTGTGAAGGTTCTTTTTCCCATAGCACTCATAGTAGACATATCCGCTGGTGTTGCAATTACCATTCATCTTACTTCCGCAGTGACCACAATACAGCTTACCAGAGAGAAGATACACTCTCTTGGCCTTGAACTGTCCAGGGGCTTTCCCTACGGCTTTCAGACGGGCTTGCACCAGGTCAAAGGTTTTCTTATCTATTAGGGCTGGTATAGCGTTTTCTGCCCGGTATTCATGGAACTGGTACACACCAATGTACTTCTCATTGCGAAAGATTTTGCTGAAAGAACTCTTACCAAACCTTGTACCCTTTGAAGTCTTATACCCTCTGGCGTTGAAGGTGCGGCAGATTTCCGCAACGCTGTGACCTTCTGCATACATTTCAAAGGCTTGCCGCACGATGGGTGCGGTTTCTTCATCTATGACCAACTTCTTCCCTTCCGTCTTGTAGCCCAGAGGGATTTGACCACCGATGGAGTTGTGCTTATAGGCAGACTCCCGTAGGCCACGGTTTATCTTCTGGGAGAGTTCTGCGCTGTAAAACTCAGCCATACCTTCAAGGACGGACTCAAGGATGATACCTTCCGGGTCATCTGAAATGTTCTCTGTGGCAGATATAAGCTGAACCCCATTCTTCCGCAGGCGGTATTTGTAGGTAGCGCTGTCATACCGGGAGCGGGCAAACCTGTCCAGCTTGTAGACTACAACGGCATCGAAGTTCCCTTTTTCGGAGTCCTTTATCATCTTGAGGAAGGACACACGCTTTTCAATATCCTTGCTGGCAGATGTAGCCCGGTCAGCATAGACCTCAACGATTTTGATATTGTGATGGGCGCAGAAATCCTTGCATACACGAAGCTGCCCTTCAATGGATTGTTCGGTTTGGTTGTTACTTGAATACCTGACATACAGGACACAGGTTTTTATATCTTCATACATGATGCTTCCTCCATTCGTTTAGGTCTATCACCCTACATTTGCGGTTTCCCCTTTTCCTGCACTATCCTGTTCATTCATGCAGACCTGGATAATGCGGAAGCGTCCTTGTGAAGTAGCGCTTCTGTATGCGTTAAGCAGAAGCATTTCTTCTTCCGACAAAGCGGGAGAAGGTTTTCTTACTTCACTAAGACCCAGAAGATAATCGGTAGTTACATCAAAGTACATGGCAATGCGCCCAATAACGTCCCCTTTCGGCATGGAACCTTTCTTCCAGCCTGACACTGCACCTGTGGAAACCCCTGTAATTTCAAAGGATTTTGGACTGTTTGGAGTAAAATTATGCTCCTTACAGAGGATTTCATAGCGTTCATAGAATGACATAGTGACCCTCCTGAAAAAAATCTTAGAAAATTATGATTTGCCCCTTGACAATCTTAGTTCACTATGATATTCTAATCGTGTCAACAGAAGTTGTTTACAGGGCGCAAGAAACCCGCCCACCGTGGCGGTAATTTTTAGCCCCGGTAGGTTGCCAATGCTATATGGATGTCGCAAGTTCATTATAAGTATTGAAGGCAATCTTGTCAACTATTGTTTGCGAGATTTTATATAGAAAGGAGGGAACGAACGTGGAGGAACTTAACGCTATTCGTGAACGGATTAAAAAGCACCGCCTTTCGTTCGTCTGGCTTATCTTCCAGTTAGGCCAGAGGGGGATTGCAACCGACAAAACCGAAGTGAGTTCTATCTTTGCCGGGACTCGCAAGGGTGCAAAAGCAGACTCCATTATCCAGGCAACCATTTCCATTCTGGATGATTACGAACAGGGTAAAGTGTTCGTCCACGATGACTGATGCTGACTGCGTTACTGGAAGAAAAGCCCTTCTGCACCATCCTTGCTAAGAAAGTTGAAGCCTACTTCCAGGACGAAGAACACAGGCGGCAATTTGAGGAATGGTACAAGAAGAAGTACGGCAAGGACTACGAATGGAGGTAGGTGTTATGTTATGAAGAAATCGACTGTAAACCGCACGGTTGGTAACCAGTTTGAAGAAGAACTGTGCGGTCTGCTGGCAGAGCATGGTTGGTGGGCGCATAATATGGCGCAAAACCAAACCGGGCAACCCGCAGACGTGATTGCGGTGAAGAACAACATTGCGGTACTCATTGACTGCAAAGATTGTGAGAACAACCGCTTCCCGCTGTCCCGTATTGAGTGCAACCAGGAAGGGGCAATGACCCTTTGGGAAGCACGGGGTAACGCCTACTGCGCATTTGCCATGAGATTGAATGACGGTGATATTTTCATGGTGGACTTTGATGAACTGTCTATGCTGGAACTGCATGGGGTAAAAAGCCTGTCTGAGAAGGAGATACGGAACTATCCGTCTTTGGAACAGTGGCTATTTCTCATGGAGGAAGATGGATGTTGACAGAAATCGGAAGCACCATCAAAATCACTGACCCGTCAAAAGAGATTATGGCATGGTGCAAAGAAAACCTGGTTCTGTCAAACCCAGAATACCAGAAGAAGGTTCGGATGCACCTGTGGGTGGGTGACACCCCAAAGCAACTGTTCCTGTATTCCATGAACGGAAATGACCTTATCCTCCCCTTTGGATGCTTGAGGGCTATCCTTCCTCTCCTTGAAGGAGATTTGAAGAAGCTGTTCAAGACCCCGAAAAAGGTAGACTTTGGCGGTAAGGTTCCGCTGTATAGCTATCAGGAAGAAGCTGTGGGAGCCATGTTGATTAACCATTATGGCATCCTGCAATCCCCCGCTGGAAGCGGAAAGACCCAGATGGGAATAGCCCTGGCCTGTGACCTTGGTGTAAAGACCTTGTGGCTGACCCATACGAAAGACCTTCTGACCCAGAGCAAGGCCAGAGCGGAACAGTACATTGACCCGTCTATGCTTGGCACTATCACAGAAGGTAAGGTAAACATTGGTCAGTCAATGACCTTTGCCACTATCCAGACCATGTGTAAGCTGGACTTAGACCAATACCGGGATGAATGGGACTGCATCATTGTGGATGAATGTCACCGTGTAAGCGGGACACCAACGGCAGTAACCCAGTTCAGCAAGGTTCTCAATACGCTGCGGGCAAGGCACAAGTACGGCCTATCTGCTACGGTTCATCGTGCGGACGGCCTTATCAAGGCCACATATGCCATGATTGGTGAAGTGGTATGGACTGTTCCAGATGAAGCTGTGAAGTCCAGAGTAATGACCGTAGACGTATTCCCGAAGGGTACAGGAGTGGGCTTGAACCCCTGCTTCCTCAACACTGATGGTACTGTGAATTACGCAAAGATGATTACATACCTGACAGAGCATGAGGAACGGAACCAACTCATTCTGGATGACCTGAAAGAGAACCGTGACCACTTCAATTTGGTTCTATCTGAAAGGGTTGACCATTTGAAGTATCTCTATTCTCAGTTGCCCCCTGCGCTGAAAAGGCAGGCAGCGGTCATTGACGGAAAGATGACCACTAAGACCTTGAAAGCTGAACGTGAGCAAGCCATTGAGGATATGAGAACCGGGGGTAAACGGTATCTGTTCGCAACCTACTCTTTGGCAAAAGAAGGTCTGGATATACCCAGATTGGACAGGCTTTACCTGGCAACCCCTCAAAAGGATTACGCAGTCATTGTACAGAGCGTAGGCCGGGTAGCAAGAACCTTTGAGGGCAAGCAGCAGCCCCTTGTGTTTGACTATGTGGACTCCATCAAGTCCCTTATCAAGTCCTACAAGAAACGCTGCGCAAGCTACCGAAAATGCGGATGCAAAATCCGTGAATGAAATGAAAATAAGGAGGACTTTACAATGAAGTTGTTCAGAACTATTGTAGCAGTTGCCGATGGCAACTATAACGTGGGTGACGTTATCGCCTTTACCCTCAATGACGGTGAAGAAGTGGAAGCCCTGGCTGTGAAGCAGGAGCAGGACGGCATGATTTTCTGCCTGGTGGATTGCCTGCGCAAGGAGTATTCCATGAACCCCACCAGTTCCAACCGTGGCGGGTATAAGTCCTGCGCACTGCGCAAGGCACTCAACACTGAAATCCTTGACCGCTTCCCGGCTGAAATCCGTGAGAAGATGGTTGCTTTCCCCAACGGTGACCTGCTGCGCCTGCCCACGGAGCGTGAGATTTTCGGTGAGAACATCTACGGAGTTGAGGAAGATGACTCTGTGGAGCAGTGGGAGCCGATGAAGAAGCGCAAGAACCGTATCGCTTTCCAGGGCAAGGGTACGGACACCTGGGAATGGTACTGGTTGCAGAACAAGTACGATGGCTCCGCTGCCTATTTTGCCGTTGTCGGCCTCAACGGCTATGCGAACTTCTACAACGCTTCTCTCTCTGGCGGTGTGCGTCCCGCTTTCAAAATCTAAAATCACACCCCTTTATGGGGTGTGAGGAAGAAGGAGGACTCACACAATGCTGAACGTGCTATCACTGTTCAGCGGCATAGGGGCTTTTGAAAGGGCGCTGGAAAATCTGGGAATTGCCTACAAACTGGTTGGCTACTGTGAAATTGACAAGTACGCAAGCAAAGCATACTCCCTTCTTCACAGAGTTCCAGAGAGCATGAACTACGGTGACATTACGAAGATTGATGAAACCCAGTTGCCCAATAATCTTGACCTGATAACCTATGGATTTCCGTGTCAAGACATTTCCATTGCGGGAGAGAAGAAAGGACTGGTTGACAGTGAAGGGAAGAAAACCCGAAGCGGCCTGTTCTTTGATGCACTCCGCATTATCGAAGCTACCCGTCCTAAGATTGCGATTGCGGAAAACGTAAAGCATTTAACCAGCAAGAGCATGAAACCAGTCTTTGATATTGTGCTGAAAAGCCTTGAAGAAGCTGGCTACAACAACTACTGGCAGGTTATGAATTGCGCTGACTACGAACTTCCGCAGAGCCGTGAGAGGGTATTGATTGTATCAATCCGTAAGGACGTGGACGATGGGAAGTTCAGTTTCCCGGCTACCGTGCCGCTGACAACCTGCATGGGTGATTATCTGGATGATGAAGTACCTGAACAGTTCTATCTATCAGAGGATAAGACCCAAAGCGTCATAACCCATAACGCTGCGCATCCAGGCCATATCGGTGACAGGGGGGGGGATATGCCCCACACTCCTGTCAAGGGACTACAAAGACCCGAAGGTGGTGAAATGCAAGGTGGTAATTAAACAAATTGCCGACTTGCAGCACTACGGAAACGAACAGATGAACCGGGTTTACTCACCAGACGGCCTATGCCCAACCTTGAAAACAGTATCAGGGGGGGGGACGTGAGGTGAAAATTTACGATGGTGAGGGTTACCGCAAACTGACTCCTACGGAGTATTTCAGATTGATGGGCTTCACTGACGCTGACGTGGAACTGCTGGTGGAAAACGGCATTTCCAAAACCCAGATTTACAAAATGGCAGGCAACTCCATTCCTGTGAAGATGCTGGAACACCTTTTCAGGCAGCTATATCCTCAAGACAAGGTTTCTGCATTGAAGCAGAGAGCATTGGAATTGCTTGGATAGGAGGAACCTACATGAGAAACCAGATTACCAGTCTGGGGGGGGGATTGAAGGATGAAGAAAGACCCTCTGGACGAACCATTGACTGTTGAAGAACAGCAGTTTGCAACCGATAACCACTATCTGGTGTACAAGTACCTGCGGCTGAGAAAGCTGCCGCCTGATGACTGGTACGATGTGGTTATCTTCCGATACCTACGGTCAGTAAAGCGCTGGTTCGCTTTTCCTGAACTCCATGACCATAACTTTGAAATCATTGCTTTCTACGCAATGCGGTCAGCTATTGGGCATGAACTGGATAAGCAAAAGCGCAGAGTTCAAACCGTAAGCCTGGATGAACCTATCCCCGGCACAAACGGACTGACCTACGCAGATGTGATTACCTGCGAAAATGCAAGGTTTTCATTTGGCTATTAACTCTCCAATGCTTATTACAAAAGAAAGGAGGTAAAAAGTATGGTAGACCGCACATTCATTTTCGACTGTGAGGTTTTCGCACATGACTGGTTGTTCGTATTCAAGGAACTGGCAACCGGGCAGTACACCATCATCCACAATGACAATGATGCAGTTCTGGCCTTTATGGAGCAAGACCCGTTCCTGGGCGGCTTCAATAACAAGCATTATGACAACCACATTCTCAAAGCGGTAATGATTGGTGCTGACCCTGAAACGGTCAAGCAGGTCAATGACCTTATCATTCTGGAAGAAGTTGACGGCTGGGATATTCCCCTTCTCCGTGATTACAGAGTGTTCTTCAATAGCTTTGACCTGATGGATGACTGCCAGGACGGTATTTCTCTGAAAGGGATTGAAGCCCACCTGGGCATCCCGATTGAGGAAACCGAAGTGGACTTCAATATTGACCGCAGACTGACGGCAGCAGAGTTGGAGCAGACCATTAAGTATTGCAAATACGATGTGGACGCTACTGAAATCCTCTATAAGCTGCGGAAGAACTACTTGCAAAACAAGGCTACGCTGGGCAGAGTCCGGGGGCTGGATGAATGCAAGGCCATTTACATGACCAACGCAAAGCTGACTTCCGTGTATCTGCAAGCGGTCAAGCCCGAAAAGCCGTGGACGGACGAACGGGCTTATGAGTACCCTGACAAGCTGCTGCGTGAGTATATCCCGCAAGAGGTTTTTGACTTCTTTGACAGACTCCGTGACCCGAATATCCCCGATATTGATATTTTCGGTGGGTATGACGATGACGGCAAGAAGGTCAAGGGTTCAAGCCTTGAAATCAGGATTGGTGATTGTATCGTCACGCTGGCCTTGGGTGGTATTCACGGAGCAATCCCTACCTACGTGGAGGAAGCTACGGAAAACCGCTCTATCAGGAACAAGGACGTTGCATCGTATTACCCTCACCTGATGACACTTCCCCTTTCCGAAGGGAAACAGTACGGGTATTGCAGCAGGAACATTCCTTCTCCGCAGTTGTTTGTGGACACACTGGAAAGCCGTGTAAGGGCTAAGAAAGCTGGCGATAAGGACACGGCAAACGCCCTAAAGCTGGTTCTGAATACCACCTACGGCACAATGCTCAACGGAAGGAACGGGGTTGCCTACAATGACCTCTATGACCCGCTGATGGGCAGAAGCGTTTGCATTACCGGGCAGCTTCTTCTACTGGAACTCTCTATCCACCTGACCCGTGAGTGTCCTACCCTCAAAATCATCCAGCTTAACACGGATGGTATCATGGTGAGTTTCGACAACTCCGATGAAGCGAAGTGGCAGGAAATCACCCAGGAATGGCAGGACAGAACTGGGTTTGAACTGGAAGAAGATTTCATCAAGAAAATTGTCCAGAAGGACGTGAACAACTACGTTGAAGTCCCTATGGACGGCGGTAAGCCGAAGGTAAAGGGTGGACAGCTTGTCCGTGGCATCCTGACCAACGGCAATATCGACTTCACCACAATGGGACTCCCGCCTTGGGACAACATGACTGGCGGCGCTTTCAACATCAACAACAATGCGGTTGTGGTGGCAAGAGCAATCAGGGACTACTTTGTGGACGGAACACCCCCGGAACAGACCATTGAGGATTGCACCAATATCCTTGACTTTCAGGTGATAGCGAAAGTGGGAGGTAAATATTCAGGTGTGTATCAGATGGTTGGTGACCAGGCAATTCCTGTTCAGAAGGTGAACCGGGTTTACGCCACGGCTGATAGAAGCTATGGAACCCTGTATAAAACCCATGCCGTCACAGGCAATCCCGCAAAGGTAGCCGGGCTTCCTACGCACTGCGTAGTGGACAACAACAATCAGCTTCCCATTGAGGTTGTTGACCGCAAGTGGTACGTGAAACTGGCAAAGAAGTACATCAATGACTTTCTTGGGGTAAAACCGCCCCGGAAAAATACCAGAAGGATTAACTCTCTCAAGAAGAAATCCCTGGCACTATTCGATTAAGGAAGATATGTATTATGAAGTTCAATGAAGTGGAAAAGTCCCTGAAAGAGGGCAAGAAGATTAAGCTGGCAAGCTGGAAGAACGCTTACTGGTACTATGACCAGGGGAACGGTGTCATTATGAACCATTTTGAGGAAGATGGTTCTCCTGAAGTTCCTACCTCTGCCCTGTTCCCCCGTGACCTTATCTGGGTTATGGGCAATGATTGGGAAGTTGTTGGTGAGGAAACCGCTGCGGTTCCCACTGATACCTACTCCTTTGGTGACGCTATCAACTTCCTCAAGGCTGGTAAGAAGGTTGCCCGCAAGGGATGGAATGGCAAGGGAATGTTCCTGGTGCTTTGCCCCGGAAGTGAAGTCCCTGCTGACCACATGAGGGTCAAGCCCGTCAAGAAGTTCTACCAGCAGGAGGGGCGTGTTTCCGTGATTATCGCACCCCACATTGACCTGAAAGCTGCCGATGGCACATATGTCACTGGTTGGCTGGCATCCCAGACTGATATGCTGGCTGATGACTGGTTCACCGTAGAGTAAGGAGGAAAAGAAGATGGCTAATATCTATGAGAGCATGAATGTTCGTCAGAAGCTGGCGAAAGCCCGCCTGTACTTCCTGAACCAGAAGGTCAAGAAGTCTGGCAAGAATATGCACCTTGAGTTCAAGTATTTTGAGTTGGAGGACATTGTTCCCCCGGCAATCCGTATCTTTGCCCGTGTCGGCCTGACCACCAACATTGAGTTTACCGATGACAAGGCGGTTATGAGCGTGTTCAACACCGACAACATGGAGGAACCGCCTATCACCTTCACCGTTCCCTACCGTGAGGTCAAGCCCATTATCAGCAATCAGGGCAAGGAGGTTACCAACCCCATGCAGGCTCTTGGTTCCTCCATCACCTATCTGCGCCGCTACCTGTGGATGACGGTTCTGGACATTACGGAGCCTGATGACATTGACGCTACTCTGGGCGCTGACGATGGAACGGAGGAAGAAGCCAATGAGTTTGCGGAAGAAGCCGCTGCTGCCGCTCCTGCGAAGAAGGAGAAGAAAAAGAAAGCCCCTGCTACCACTGAGGAGCGTGAGGAAGCGAAGAAGGAACTGACCGGGGCTGATGGTGCTGCCACTGAGGAACAGGTTTCCAACCTCAAGACTCTCTGCAAGGAACTGATGGACAAGGATGAAACCCAGGAGGACTTTGTTCAGCAGATTGCCATGAAAACCGATGGCTTCACCAATATCACCGCTTCTGCCTGCACTGCCCTGTGTGACAACCTGACTGAGATTATCGCCCAGTACGCAGAGTAAAGGGAGGGATAACATATGGCTGACAATGTGAACCACCCTTCTCACTATGAAACAGGGCAGTTTGAGTGCATTGACGTGATGGTAGAAACTCAGGGCGTGGAAGCCACAATGAACTTCTGTGTGTGCAATGCCCTCAAGTACATCTACCGTCACAAGAGGAAGAACGGCATTGAGGATATTCAGAAAGCTATCTGGTATCTCAACAAGGCCGTAGAACTGTATTGGGTTCTGAACGCACCCGTAGAAAGGAGTAACGTATGAGAAAGCTGCTACGCAGTGTCGCAAGACACAATATGAAACGTGCTGGCATCCAGCACATGAACCGCAAGGGTCGGGATGGTAAGTCCTTCTTTGCCCGCAACTGGCGCAACTATGTGTAAGGAGGAAAAGACCATGAAGTGGAATGATGATGGTACGATTACCATTACACCGCCTGCCCGTCCGAAGAAGTGTACTGGCACACGGTTTGCGGCAATTATGGGCTTGAACGCATGGACTACCCCGTTCAATGCCTGGTGCGCTATCACCCGCACCTATGAGGAACCCTTTGAGGACACCATTTATACCCTGGCTGGTAAGGCCATTGAGCCGAAGCAGGCAGAGTACATGAGGGAGAAATACTTCTGGAAGAAGCTGGTCACTCCTACCGATGTGTACGGTGAGGACTACTTCAAGAAAACCTGGGGTGACTTCTTCAAGGACGAACCGATTTTCGGCGGTATGTGGGACTATCTATTCGTGGACAAGAACGGCAAGCCTACTACCGTAATGGAAATGAAAACCACCAAACGTGCGGAGGACTGGCTTGAGGATGTGCCTGAGTATTACGCTTTGCAGGCTGCGCTTTACGCCTACCTGCTGGGTGTGGATGACGTGATTATGGTCTGCACCATCCTTGGTGATAAGGACTATGACCACCCGGAGAACTTCACTGTTACCCAGGACAACACCTTTGAGCGCTCCTTCAAGGTATCGGAGAGATACCCCAATATGGCTAAGACCATCAAGAAGGTTGAAGCCTGGTGGAAGAAGCACGTTGAGGGCGGCGTTTCTCCGAAGTATGACGAGAAGAAGGACGCTGACATTCTCAAGGTTCTCCGTGCCAACTCCCTGTCCCCGGACAGTGACCTTGACGCTCTGGTTGCAGAAGCAGAGCAGTTGCAGGATAAGTTGAACAAGGTCGCAGAGGAAACCGCTGCCGATGAAAAGCGGCTGAAAACTCTGAAAGACCTTATCAAGGAAGCCTGCATGGGCAAGTTCCGGGATGGTGACAAGCAGGTTATCATTCAGGGTTCCCGCTTTGAGTGGGTTACATCCCGCAGTACGTCCCTCAAGGTGGATGAAGCTGCTATGAAGAAAGACGGTGTGCTGGATAAGTACAAGACGAAGGAAACCGTCACGTACAAGCTGACACCGAAGGAAAGGAAGGAGTAAAGCACCTATGTATATCAACCCGTTCTTCTACGGAGTGTTCGTCACTCTGTTTGTGGAAATGGCTGTAACGAACCTGGTTATGATTGCCCGGTACGTTGCACATAAAAATCGCAAGACTATCAAAGGAGGAAAATACAATGGCTAAGATTGGTTTGACGGAGGGCTTCTCCCTTATCCCGAAGGGAACCCATGTGTTCCAGATTGTAGGCGTGAACTACAAGGAGGACTTTGGCAAGATGGAAGTCACTATGAAGCTGGCTTCCGGGCAGAAGCACGTGGAGCGCTTCTCCCTGCTGAATAAGGATGGTGAGCCGAACGAAGGTGGCCTGAACGCTTTCAGCTACTTTGCAAAGGTGGCGCTCAACGACTTCTCCCTGACGGAGATTGACCATGAAGATTTGGTCGGCTGCTTCATCCGCTGCGAAGTTGACCATGAGGAAGTTGAGAGCAACCGCACTCCCGGCAAGATGCTCAAGTTTGTGCGTCTGGGTGACAAGGAACCTGCTGACGGTTTCGATGAAGCCCCTGCTGCCCCCGCTCCCGCTGCGAAGAAGGAACCTGCGGCAAAGCCCGCAACCCAGACTGGCAAGGCTGGCGGCAAGAAGCCCTTTGACCTGAACAGTATCTTGGGATAACCCCATGAAGTAAGCAAAGGAGAGGGCGAAGCATAGCTTCAAACTCTCCAATGCTTATATTCGTTTGAAATGAGGTATAAGCATGAAAGTAATGAGAAAGAAGGACAGGATTGCACTGTTTGAACAGTTGTGGTCAGAGGTTTTCAATCCTGCCTACTGTGAACATATCCGTGAACTTCTGGATGAACGTGGGTTCTTTGATGCACCTGCTTCCACAAAGTATCACGGCAATTATAAGGGCGGTCTGTTTGACCATAGCCTGGAAGTAACCTCTGCCCTGCTGGAACTGACCAAACGGCTCAACCTTCACTGGGAACGGCAGGAAAGTCCCTACATTGTTGGTATGCTCCATGACCTGTGTAAGTGTGACCAGTACAGGGAACTGCCTGACGGAAGTTTTGATTATCGGAGCAACCTTCCCCTCACAGGGCATGGTGACAAGTCCGTGATTATTGCCCAGCAGATTATGGACTTGACCGAAGAAGAAATCCTCTGTATCAGGTGGCACATGGGAGCCTATGACGATAAGAGCTTATGGAACAACCTGGGCGCTGCCATTGAGCAGTATCCCAATGTCCTGTACACCCACACTGCTGACATGGTGGCATCCAGAGTCAGAGGTATCTAAGGAGGTAGCACTATGAAACTGCTGGTTGCAATTTTGCTGCTTCTCATATTTTTCACGGTGGTTCTGCTTCTGGGATTTATCGCAGGAGTGGTAGCCGCCACACAGATGAAGGAGGTACAAAAACATGAACGGTAAAGAGTATCAGGATTTGGCTATGCGTACCAACGATGGCAAGGCAACTGAACGTCTGCTTGACAAGTATGACATGATTGATTTCTTCAAGCAGGCGAAAGGCGGGAAGCCCTGCGAAAACTATGACCTTGGCGGTATCTTGAATGGCTGTCTTGGTCTGTCTGGTGAAGCTGGTGAGTTCAACGATATGGTCAAGAAGTGGATTTTCCATGAGAAGCCCCTTGATGTTGACCATGCCCAGAAGGAGGTTGGTGACATTCTCTGGTACATTGCCATGATTTGTCATTCTTTCGGCTGGGATATGAACCAGATTATGCAGATGAACATTGATAAGCTGAAAGCCCGCTACCCAGACGGGTTCGATGTAGAATTGTCTGCCCACCGCAAGACGGGTGACGTGTGATGAACTATCACAATATCACCCATGACGATATGAACAACGGTGATGGGCTGCGGGTAGTTCTCTGGGTAGCAGGGTGTAACCACCACTGTAAGGACTGCCAGAACCCCGTCACCTGGAACCCTGCTGACGGCATCCCCTTTGGTTTGAAGGATAAAGAAGAACTTTACAGGGAGTTGAAGAAGGACTACATTGCTGGGATTACATTCTCTGGTGGTGACCCGCTTCATCCTTCCAACCGTTCTGCGGTTGATGACCTGATGCAGGCCGTCAAGCGTGATTTCCCCGCAAAAACCATCTGGGTCTACACGGGGTACACCTGGGAAGAAGTCATGCAAGACCCGGTTATGGCTGGCATGATGAAATCCGTGGATGTTCTGGTGGACGGAAAGTTCATTGCAGAACTGAAAGATGTAAACTACCCCTGGGCTGGAAGCACCAACCAGAGGGTCATTGACGTAAAACGCACACTCAAGGAAGGGAGGGTCATTCTCCATGAAAGTCATTAAGAAGGACGGAACACTGGAAGCATTTGACGGACAGAAAATCGTGAACGCTGTCACGAAGTCCGCTTCCCGTGTAATGGTGAATATCACTGACAGTGAGTTCCATGATATTGTGGCTGCTGTCATTCGCATTATCCAGGAAAAGGGGCTTGAGGAAATCCCTGTTTCCGAAATGCACAATATCATGGAGCAGGTTCTTGAGGACTTCAACCCGGCTGTGGCTAAGTCCTACAAGGATTACCGCAACTACAAGAAGGACTTTGTTCACCTGATGGATGAAGTCTACATCAAGAGTCAGTCTATCCGATTTATCGGTGACAAGGAGAACGCAAACACGGACTCCGCACTGGTGGCTACCAAACGCTGCCTGATTTTCAACGAACTCAACAAGCGCCTGTACCGCAGGTTCTTTATGACGAAGGATGAATTGCAGGCTTGCAAGGAAGGGTACATCTACATCCATGACCAGTCTGCCCGTCTGGACACCATCAACTGCTGCCTGTGTGACGTGGGCGCTGTGATGGCTGGCGGCTTTGAAATGGGCAACGTCTGGTACAATGAGCCGAAGTCCCTTGACACGGCCTTTGACGTTCTTGGTGACATTATCCTGGCAACCGCTTCCCAGCAGTACGGCGGCTTCACCGTCCCGGAGGTAGACAAAATCCTGTCCCCTTATGCGGTCAAGTCCTACGACAAGTACCGTGATGAATACATGGACACTGCTTTCCACCTGATGGCTGACCATGACACCGCAGAGCGGTTGAGCCGGGAGTATGCCTTGAACAAGGTTCAGAGAGATTTTGAGCAGGGCTTCCAGGGCATCGAAATGAAGCTGAACACCGTGGGCAGTTCCCGTGGTGACTACCCGTTTATTACTATGACCTTTGGCCTTGCCACTGACACCTTTGGTAAGATGGCAGCAAAGACCTTTCTGCGGGTTCACCAGAACGGACAGGGAAAGCCGGGGAACAAGAAACCTGTGCTTTTCCCGAAGCTGGTTTTCCTCTATGACGAAAACCTTCATGGTGAGGGCTGCGTGAATGAGGATGTGTTTGAAGCGGGTATTCAGTGCAGTGCAAAGACCATGTACCCTGACTGGCTTTCCCTGACTGGTGACGGATATGTGGCATCCATGTATAAGAAATACGGCAGGGTGGTTTCTCCTATGGGTTGCCGTGCTTTCCTCTCTCCGTGGTATGAGCGTGGCGGCATGAACCCGGCTGACGATGATGACAAGCCCGTGTTTGTGGGACGCTTCAATATCGGAGCCGTGAGCCTGCATCTACCTATGATACTGGCAAAGGCCAGACAGGAAAACAAGGATTTCTATGAAGTCCTTGACTACTACCTGGAAATGATTAGGGGCATCCACAAGCGTACCTATGACTATCTGGGAGAAATGCGGGCAAGCGTCAATCCCATTCAGTTCTGCGAAGGTGGCCTGTACGGTGGACACCTGAAACCGAATGAGAAAATCAAGCCCCTGCTGAAACCCATGACCGCTTCCTTTGGTATTACCGCCCTGAATGAGTTGCAGGAACTCTACAACGGGAAATCCATTGCAGAGGACGGGCAGTTTGCCCTTGAGGTCATGGAGTACATTAACAAGAAGGTCAATGAGTTCAAGAAGGAGGACGGATGGCTGTACGCTATCTACGGTACGCCTGCGGAAAGCCTTTGCGGATTGCAGGTTGAGCAGTTCCGCAAGAAGTACGGCATCATTGAGAATGTCAGTGACCGTCCCTATGTGAGCAATTCCTTCCACTGCCACGTTACGGAGGATTTGACCCCCATTCAGAAGCAAGACCTGGAAGGACGGTTCTGGGATTTGTGCAATGGCGGCAAAATCCAGTACGTGCGCTATCCTATCAGCTACAACATTGATGCTGTGAGAACCCTGGTTCGTAGAGCCATGAAGAAGGGCTTCTATGAAGGTGTGAACCTTTCCCTTGCCTACTGTGATGACTGCGGACACCAGGAACTTGAAATGGATGTTTGCCCGGTCTGCGGCAGCAAAAATCTCACGAAGATTGACCGCATGAACGGCTACCTGTCCTATTCCCGTGTCCACGGCGATACCAGACTGAACGCTGCGAAGATGGCTGAAATTGCAGAAAGGGTGAGTATGTAATGTTGGAGTACACCGTATCGAAAGAAAAAGGCAGCAACCAGTATTACGTCTGCCGTGTTGGTGAAGAAAAGACTCCGCTTTCTAAGCGGTACACCGACAAGAAGAAAGCGCTCAAGGCCGCTGCTGGTTTTGAGGGTATGGCGTACAAGGAGTACATGAAGATTTACAGAAAGGAGAAGTCCCATGATTAAGATTGAGAAAGCAGAAACCTACGGGTGGGAAGCCGCTATCCGTGGTATGCGCAACCCTAAGAACTCTTGGGATAAGAGTGACAGTGGATTTGGTTGCACCAATGAAGAGTACGTTGCTCATTGTTCCGTATGCGAAAGCGGACACACCGAACAGTGCCATGAGTGTTTTAAGAACTACGTAGTTGGGGAAAACGACCTTTCTTTGATGAAAACCCTTTCCGCTGCTGGCAATGACCATGGTAAGTTCCTGCGTATGATTACCGTAACCGTTGACCTGACCGCCCCTCTGTACTGGTGGAAAGAGTTTGATACCTACAAGGTGGGAACAGTGGCCGACTCCTGTTCTACCATGCACAAAATCCATGCAAAGGAGTTTACCTTTGAAGATTTTAGTATGGAACATATAAGCCATGTTCCCAACTGTGACCCCATGTACTATGCCGCTATGGATTATGTGATTATGGCCTTGAATGAAGCCCGTCACTGCTATCTGGACACAAAAGATAAAGCGTACTGGTGGCAGATGATACAGCTTCTTCCCAGCAGCTACAACCAGAAGCGCACCGTTCAGGTAAACTATGCGGTACTCAAGAATATGTACCATGCCAGAAAGAACCACAAGCTGGATGAATGGCGTGAGTTCTGCCGATGGGTTGAAGCCCTTCCGTACAGTGAGTTGATTACCGGGTGTGATGGTGAAAAACGATGATACAGCTTATTGTCTATATAATTTGCTGGGTCATTGTTATAAAGGCAAACTTGGAGTGGGATGGGACGATGGATTGTGACAAAGATTGTAAACATTGTCCGTCCCCTCCCTGCAATAAAGAGTAACTAAAGGAGGTTCGTGGGTATGGATTATTCCAGAATACCAACAGAATTGAAAAATTTGAAACAGTGGGTGTGCGCCTGGGATAGTTCCAAAGTCCCCATGAAAGCCTTTGAGCGTAAGGCCGCATCCTCTACCGCACCTGACACCTGGAGAACCTTTGAGCAGGCGCAGGCTGCGGTGGAGGACGGTACTTACAATCACCTTGGTTTTGTCTTTGCAGACAATGGGCTGGTTGGCATTGATATTGACGCAGGCTTTGAAGATGGGCTGATGACCCCGCTGTGTGCCGATATTATGAAAGCCTGCCACTCCTATACGGAGAAGTCCAGAAGCGGACGTGGTGTTCACATTCTGCTGCGGGGTGACCTCCCCTTCACGGGGAGGAACAACCTCAACGGAGTAGAGATTTACAAGGCCAGACGGTTCTTCATTATGACGGGCAAGGTGGTTATCTTCCCTGAAATCATTGAGAACCAGGAAGCCATTGACTATGTGGTGCAAAAGTATTTCCCAGAGGGAGAACGAACGGGCGGCGGTAAATCCCCGCTGGTTCAGAAAATCTATGCACCCACATTCAGAAAGCCAGAGGGCGGCAAGGTCTTTATCAGACCTGACTACCCTGAGATTGTTTCCGGGGCAGAAACCTTTCCCTCACTTCATTGGCAGGAGCAATGCACAACACTGGGTACAGCAAGCAGGAAATCTACAAAGAACTCTGCTATGTGAACCAGCAGGCTTGCAAGCCCCCGCTGCCTGACCGGGAATTACAGACCATTTGTGACAGTGTGACCAGATACAGGAGGTAATTACTATGGCACGGAATAGATACCCTGGGTACTGCTACTGCTGCGGAGCCTATGTACCTACTGGATATGGTCACTTTGAACTCATTCGTGGTGGTCATTACGGGAACAGATGGCGTGTTAAGTGCGTGAAGTGTGCAAGCGGACGTATCGTGAAAGATACTGACCGTGAGGTTATGAGAGCAAAAGAATTGAGGGATGGAGGTAAGAAACATGGCAAGAACACTTTACCTTCCTGATGGGTCTACGGAATATGTGTTCGGTGACCCGGAGGAAGTATTGCAGAAAATCATCTATGAGCGCCTTGGGCGTGACTGTGAAGAACTGTTCACGGAAATCATTTCCGAACTCAAGGGCATGGATGGTGAGGATTATGAAAGGATTGCTGACGGCTACCGTGGTATGGCTGTGGACGCTATGAACGGACTCCATGAAGCCCTGATGCAACCCCGGCTGAACAGAAAGCGGCTGGAAGCAATCTATGATAACCTCAACAAAAATCTCTAAGGAAGGAGGAAACCGTGTATGAGAGCGAAGAAATGTGACCGTTGTGGAAAACTGTATGAACATTACGATGGTTCAAAGAACTTCAAAGAAAATGGGAAAGCTAATGGCCTTATCCTGATTGACCGTGACCTGGATAAGAAGTATTGGAGCAGAAAAGACTATGACCTTTGCCCTGAGTGTATGGGTCTGATTGTTTCCTTTCTTCTCCCAAAGGAGGGTGAAGCATAATGGCAGACGAATTGTTTCAACTCTCCAACGGGCGATATATCACGTCCGAAGAAATCAGCAGAAAGATGTTCTACATCAAGTCCGTTCACCCTGAACTGCCCTATCAAGAAAACAGTACGGGGTATTCCTGGGATGAAGCTGGTATGGCTGACCTGTTCAGTGAGTGCTATGCGCAGGACACCCGCTTCTGTCCGGAAGCAAAGTCCTGGTACACCTATGACGGCGGCAAGTGGCAGAAGGACGTGGGCGCACTGCTGGTAAGTGCAAAGATTAAGGAGTTTGTGCGGCTGATGGCGCTGTACTGCGGGGAAATCGCAGATGAAGAAAAGCGCAAGCAGTACATGGCCTTTGTTGCGAAGATGGGTGACCGCCGCTTCCGTGACCGCATGATGAAGGATGCTGCTGACTGTATGCGGATTGAAGCAGAGAAGTTCGACACCCACCCGTATCTGGTCAACTGCAAGAATGGTACTTATGACCTGGAAAGCATGACCTTCCGGGAACACAAGTGGGATGACTTCTTGACCATGCAGACCAACTTTGAATACAGCTTGCAGGAAGTACGCTGTGAACGGTGGGAGCAGTTCATTCAGGAAGTCACGCAGAACGACAAGGACAAGGCCGACTATTTACAGCGGGCTTTGGGTTATTCCATCTTGGGAACCAGCAAGGAAGAATGTATGTTCATCCTTCACGGCAAGACCACCAGAAACGGAAAGTCTACCATGCTGGATGCTATTCAGCATTTGCTTGGGGACTACTCCACGGTTGCCCCGGTGGAACTTATCTGTAAAGCAGAACGGCAGAAGAACGCAGAAGCACCTTCTTCCGTGCTGGCGAAGTTGAAAGGCCGAAGGTTCGTGACCATGAGTGAGTCAGACACGGCGGGCAAGCTGGATGAAGCTGTCATCAAGCAGTACACAGGTGGTGAGGATATTACCGCCCGTGAACTGTACCAGGCAGCTATCACCTTCAAGCCGCAGTTTACCATGTGGCTGTCCTGTAATGACCTGCCCGCAGTAAAGGACAAGAGCCTGTTTGCATCTGACCGTGTGCGGGTGATTGAGTTCAACCGTCACTTCACAGACGCAGAACAGGACAAGGGCTTGAAGGACTACTTTGAGAGCCAGGAAGCCATGAAGGGTATCTTCACTTGGCTGGTGGCTGGGTACTTCAAATACCGCCGCTTTGGTCTGAAAATGTCTGACAGCATGAAAGCCGTTGTGCGGCAGTATGAGAAGGACAATGACCTGGTTCTGCAATACCTTGAGGAAAAGTGCCAGACAGTCACAGAAGGAAGCACGAAAGCAAAGACCCTCTATGACAACTATAAAATCTGGTGTAAGAGCAACGGTTACTATGTATGCAGCATGAAGAAGTTCAACGCAGAAGTAACCGCACACCCGGAATGGTACGCAGAAAAGACCGTTGTGAACGGTGTTGCCGTGTACCGGGGCATCACTATGAAGGAAAATTAGTAGGGTTAGTAGGGTAAAATCGAATTTTACTATAACTTCTCTTAGTACGCGCGTATCTATAAAAAGTTATAGGAAAAATCGAAAATGCCCTACTTACCCTACACGATGCAGAAGGAGGAAACGACAATGGAAAGCTATGTTGAACGATGGGCAAGGGAGCAGAAAGAATCTGCCCAGAAGGAAGCCCATAAAGAGAAAAGCAGAAAGCGCAGAAAGGCGGTGAATGAGGATGGCACGGACAGTAGGGGCGAAGGACACGAAGCCCAGGCAGAAAGCGGCGGCGGGGAGTAAGCCGTCAGACAAGTCCCCGATTATTCAAGACCATAACCCGGACTTGCCAGAAGGGTACAATACCAGAAGGATTAGGTTCATGCAAGCTATTCTTCCCACGGAACCCCTTGACCGGGACGATGTGGAGGAAATGGAGCGGCGTTTTGCCTTTTATCTTGAGATGTGCGCCCAGTGGGATATGAAGGTGGGCAACATGGCTGCGTATGCTGCTATCGGAATAGATAAGGATGACGCTTATGAATGGACTAATAGGAATATGGGGAACCCTGCCCGCACCCGCTTTATAAAAAAAGTGCAGAAAGTATGCGCTATGTACCGTGAAGGACTCATGGAAGACGGCAAGGTGAACCCGGTCACGGGCATTTTCTGGCAGAAGAACTATGACGGCATGAAAGACCAGCAGGAAGTGGTTCTTACCCCGAACACAAGTCCCCTGGGAGAGCAGAAGGACGCAGAAGCCCTCAAGCAGAAGTACCTTGAAAACACCTATGGAGTCGCAGAACTGCCAGAAGGTGAAGCGCTGGAACTCCCAGAAAGCGCAGAAAGGCAGAAAGAACCCGTGGAGGAAATCACAACGGGCTGACCCTGTACACCCAAACCATACCAAACCCCGGCAAGGCTTGACGGCTGCGCCGGGGCTTTCTCATGCCCTGCCGCCACTCTGGGAAGCTGTACCCGCTGCGGCTGGCCTGGGCTGGCCTGTACACCCTGCCGCCCGTCCCGCCCGTCCCGCCCGCTGTGCGCCCTGTGCGCCCCGCTGGGCGGCTTTCCTTGCGTGGGTGATATTCCTTATCCCTACGGCCTGCGGCGGCTCCTGTGGGCGTTTCTGGCGGTCTGGCGGGCATATGGGCATAAAAGAACCCCGGCAGGCTGTGAACCTGTCCGGGGCTGTGGGTGCTATCTCCATTTCAACCGGGGCTTCTGGCGCTTCCAGTAGTTCAGCATTTCTTGAACGCTGGCGGGGTCTTGCATCGGGATATTGTACAGGGTCAAGCCGTCCGGGGTCATGTAATACCCTTGACCGTATCGGGGTAGCAGTTCGCACCCCTTCACGCCTAAAATATTGCGGCTGTCCTGGGCTGACCGTGTGCGGAGCGCCACCCGTGCATCAAAATTGACCTTGATAGGCGTAGGGATGACGGCAGCAAGCGGGCATTGTGTGGCGGCTATAATGTGGACGTTTGCCGCCCTGCCTATCTGTGCCAGACGTTGCAAGAGCGGTTGCACGTGGCGGCGGTCTGTGGTCATAAGGTCTGCCAACTCGTCAATGATGACATACAGCGCC
>ERZ827452.1521-NODE-1521-length-21488-cov-2.746092_pt1 | contig 21488 bp, 11 predicted proteins | sample MGYA00519866_ERZ827452 | MGnify/ENA primary metagenome ERZ827452 (study PRJEB31778, sample SAMEA3449307) | human gut metagenome | biome: human gut; feature: human-associated habitat; material: faeces | place: United Kingdom | collected 2010/2012 ... | reverse complement strand
CCGATGATCGCCGCGGTCTGGGGCGTCTTCATCTGGAAAGAGTTCAAGGGCGCCGACCGCTCGGTCAATACGCTGCTGGGCGTGATGTTCCTCTTCTTCATCGCGGGGTTGGGGCTGATTATCCTTTCGGGCGGCAACTGATCGCGGGCACGGAATCGCTGTTTTCGTTGAGCCGCGCGTAGTGCCGGACCTGCTCGGGCCATGCGGGCGGGAAAACGGCTGTTGAAAACGAACCGATAACCAAAATCTCACTACGATATGAAAATGAACTGGAAAAACTCAATGTTTGCGTCGTTGGCGGCCATCGTGCTGCTGGTGACCGGTTGCGGCGGCGCGACGGCCGATACCGTAACGCTGTCCAGAGAAGTGCTGCTGGACAAGATCAAGGGCGGTTGGGCCGGACAGACTTTCGGCTGCACCTACGGGGGCCCGACCGAATTCAAGTACAACGGGACGATCATTCCCGACGAGTACGAGATCCCGTGGCCCGACAACTATATCAAATGGTGGTACGACAACGAGCCCGGCCTGTACGACGACGTCTACATGGATCTGACCTTCGTCGAGGTTTACGACAAGTACGGACTCGACGTGCCCGTCGACTCGATGGCCAGTGCCTTCGCCTATGCCTCCTACAAGCTGTGGCATGCCAATCAGGCGGCGCGTTACAATATTCTCAACGGAATGAAAGCGCCCGAAAGCGGGCACTGGAAGAATAATCCGCACGCCGACGACCTCGATTTCCAGATCGAAGCCGACTTCGCGGGACTCATGTCGCCCGGTATGCCCAATTCCGCCGCCGAAGTGTGCGACGGCATCGGCCACATCATGACCTACGGCAACGGCTGGTACGGCGGCGTCTACGTGGCGGCCATGTATGCGCTGGCGTTCGTCTCGGACGACATCGAATATATCGTCACCGAAGCCCTGAAAACGATTCCGGCCGAGAGTACCTATCACCAGTGCGTCTCGGACGCGATCCGCTGGTCGAAGGAGAATGCCGACTGGAAAACCACGTGGAAGCTCATCGAAGAGAAATGGTGCGACGAGATCACCTGTCCGAAGGGGGTGAAAGACCCGTTCAACATCGAGGCTTCCGTCAACTCGGCCTATGTGGTCATGGGGCTGCTCTATGGCGCGGGCGACATGGATCGCACACTCGAAGTCTCGACGCGCTGCGGCGCCGATTCCGACTGCAATCCCGCTACGGCGGCCGGTATCCTGGGGACGATGCTCGGTTACAGCAACATTCCCGAGAAGTGGATGAAGCCGCTGCGCGAGGTGGAGGAGATCGATTTCGCCCACACCGATATTTCGCTCGACAGGGCTTATGAAATGAGTTTCGGTCAGGCGCTCCGGATGATCGAGCGGGGCGGCGGCAAAGTCGGTGCCGACGACGTGGCCATCCGTGTGCAGACCCCGCAGCCGGTGCGTTTCGAGCAGAGTTTCGAGGGCCTTCGTCTGGTCTACAAGAAGACCGACACCTATCGCAACTTCAAGAAGCAGTTCGTCCACGAATTCAACGGATCGGGTGTCGTGTGTACGGGGCGCGTGCGTGCCAAGAAGGGGATGAACGACTATGTCGCCCGTCTTGAAGTCGAGATCGACGGGCGGAAGGAGATCGTGGAGATGCCTGCCGATTTCGCGCGGCGCCGTTTCGACATCTACTGGAACTACGAACTTCCCGAAGGAGACCATACGATGAAGATCCGCTGGCTCAATCCGGTGGAACACGCCAACGTCGTCATGGACGGGATATTGGTCTATGCGCGTAAATAGTCGGGGGAAGCTATGAAGCGCATGTCGGGATTTTTCGCCCATGGCCGGACTCGTCGGCGTACGGATTTCCTGTGAAACTGTGCGCAAAGGTTTGCGCAAAATCGTGGGCGGAATTTTCCGGCAGAATGCGGGTCGTGCGATCCGGCGACCGGCCTGATGCGTACTTCGGGTCGGCCGCCGGCGGACGGCGCGGACGTTCGGGTAACGGGCTGCGGGCCGTCGGAATACGGCGATCTAGGCGGCATCCGTCGGAGGATGAATCAACCTATAAACCAACCAAATAGAAACAGATGAATAGACAACTACCAATCAGGTCATTGCTTTTTGCCGTGGCGCTGGCTTTCGTGTCGCAGTCGGTTTTCGCCCAACAGATGCGGATTTCAGGACGCGTCTGCGACTCGTCCGGACCGGTGATCGGGGCAGTGGCTGTCGTGAAGGGGACGATGCGAGGCATCTCGACCGATTTCGACGGTCAGTATGTCATCGACGTGGCCCCCGGCGAAACTCTCGTCTTCTCGTACGTGGGGTTGCAGAGCGTCGAGGTTCCGATCGACGCTACGACGAAATCCCCGCTGAACATCACGTTGCAGGAGACCTCGACGGTGCTTTCCGACGTGGTCGTCGTGGGATACGGCAAACAGACCAAGCAGAGCGTCACCGGAGCCATTTCGCAGGTGAAGGGCGACGAACTGATGAAGGCCGGCGGCGTGACGAACGTTTCGAGCGCCCTGACCGGTCTGGTGCCGGGCCTCGTCACGCTCAACTACTCCGGAAAACCGGGACAGGACGATGCGGAGATCTTCATCCGCACGGTTTCGACCTGGAACGACGCTTCGCCGCTGGTGCTCATCGACGGCATCGAACGCGGCATGAACGACATCGATCTGGGCGAAGTCGAGAACATCTCGGTGCTGAAAGACGCTTCGGCGACGGCCGTGTTCGGCGTGCGGGGCGGCAACGGCGTGATCCTCATCACCACCAAACGCGGCAAGGAGGGCAGCCCGACCTTCTCGGCATCGGCCAACGTCACGCTGAAAATGTCGTCGAAACTGCCCAAGAACGCCGATTCGTATACCGGACTGTGGTACCGGAACCAGGCCATCGAGAATCAGGTCTCGATGAACGGAGACCTCTGGAGCGAATATACGCCGACCGAGATCCTGCGCCGCTACCGCGACGGCGACAACCCCTACCTCTATCCCAACGTCGACTGGCAGAGCGAGATGCTGCGCAAGCATTCGTGGTCGCAACGCTATGCACTCGACGTGCGGGGCGGTACGAAATTCGTCAAGTACTACGGCTCGCTGGCCTACGTGTACGACGGCGACGTGCTCAAAGGTCAGGACTTCGGCCAGGGCTATGTCCCGAAGAACGACTACAAGCGCTTCAACTTCCGTACGAACCTCGATTTCCAGCCCACAGCCACCACGACGATCAGCGTGGATATCGACGGCGCGTGGGGCATCGAGCGCACGACGACCGCCACGCCGGCCTACCTGTGGCCCGGCATCTACTCCAAGGGTCCCGACCAGTATCCGGTGCGCTACGAGGACGGGACGTTCGCCAACAACGAATCGGGATACGCGATGTACAACCCCGTGGAGTATTTCAATTTCAGCGGTCTCGAACGGCATACGCGCATGGACATCAACACCTCGTTCACGCTCAATCAGAAACTCGATTTCGTGACGAAGGGGCTTTCGTTCCGCGCGATGGCCAATTTCCAGAACTACTACTGGAGCATCGGGCCCAACATCACGGCCTCGCGCCCCATTACCAAATACATCGACTGGAAAACCGGCGAGGAGACGATCAACTATCCCTCGGACTATACGAACTCGAAATACGGCTTCGACTACGTGCTCGGCAAATATACGCTTTCGACCGAAAACATCTGGTCGAGCGGCGGCTCGCCCAAGATGTCGAAGAACCTGATGTACCAGGCGCAGTTCAACTACAACCGCACGTTCGGGCTCCACAAAGTGTCGGGGCTGATCCTGTTCAAGCGCATCGAGAATGCGGCGGGCTCCGCCTTCCCGAGCTACCGCGAGGAGTGGGCCGGGCGTGCGACCTACGACTTCGACAACAGGTACCTGTTCGAGTTCAATGCGGCCTACAACGGCTCCGAGAAATTCGCCAAAGGCAACAAGTTCGGGTTCTTCCCGTCGGCGGCCGTCGGCTGGATACTCTCCGAGGAGCCCTTCTTCCGCCGCAGCGAACTCAAACGGTTCGTCGACCTCTTCAAGTTCCGCTACTCGTGGGGAAAGGTCGGCAGCGATTCGGGAATCAACCGCTGGCTCTACATGACGCAGTGGAGCAAGGCCACCTCGACGGCGTGGCTGGGCAGTCCGAGTGCTTCGCGGCCCGAGTATTCGGGGTTCCACATCACCAACATCGGCAATCCCGACGCCAAGTGGGAGACGGCCGTGAAGAACGATTTCGCCGTGGAGGCCTCCTTCTTCAAGAATACGCTGTCGCTGACCTTCGACTACTACTGGGGGCGCCGCTACGACATCTTCATGAGCGCCAGCCAGCGCAACATCCCGCCCTGGTTCGGTGCAGATCCCGTGGCCGCCAATATCGGCAAGACGAAGGAGCGCGGCTGGGAGCTCGAAATGCGCTACAACAACTCGACCAAGTTCGGCCTCAAATACTACGCGACGGCGATGTTCTCGCACGGAAAGGACGAGATCGTCTACATGGAGGATCCCGAGTTCACGCCGGCATACCAGAAGAAGGCCGGTTACCAGATCGGCCAGCAGACCTCCTATCTCCACAGCGGCGTAATCACCTCGTGGGACCAGATGTATACGGGGGCAGCGGTCGAGAATACGTCGGGGAACAACGTCGGTATGCTCCAGCTGATCGACTACAACGGCGACGGCGTGATCGATACGAACGACATCGTTCCCTACGGTTATCCCAACCGTCCGCAGTATACGATGAATTTCACCGTCGGCGCGGAGTGGAAGGGCATCAGTCTCTCGGTGCAGCTCTACGGTACACGCAACTGTACGCTGGTCAGAAGCGCGGGCGAATTCTCGTCGCCGCATTACTATACCGTACTCGACACGAGCATCATGGGAGACATGTGGCTTCCGGGGTCGCAGGAGGGCGGAACCTATCATCATCCCGTGTACAAGGGCTCCGGCGCGAGCGTCCATTCGGGCAGCTTCAACATGGTCGACGGCACGCAGTGGCGTATCAAGAACGCCGAACTGGCCTACACCCTCACGGCGGAGCGGCTGCGCAAGGCGGGAATCACCTCGCTGCGGTTCTACATATCGGGCAACAACCTCTGGCTCTTCTCGCACCTGAACGAAGACCGTGAAACGGGCGGTACGCGCACCAACGACAATGTGATGAAGTACCCGCTCACCAAACGGTACACGTTCGGGGTGAAGATCGAATTCTAACTGTGCAAAAGGCCAAAAAGATGAAAAAATTGAATACATTCAGGAATATCGCATGGGGTGTGTGCTCTCTGGGAGCCCTGCTTCTGGCTTCGTGCGAAGACTATCTCGAAAAGACCCCCGATTCGAACGTCGACGAGAAGATCGTCTTCGGCAACTACCGCAATTTCCAGGGGTATCTCGACGAACTCTACGGCAAGGGGCTGATCTCCTATTACGTGACGGGTTCGAGTCCGTGGACGTCGAGCTTCGATTTCGGCGACGATACCTACTGCAACCAGACCTTTCCCGTTTCGTACGCGCTGACCCGGGGCGATTACATGTGGATTTACAGCAACCGCGACCACAATCCCTTTATGGATATGGTCAACGCCAGCGGTTCGCTCTCGCACGCAGGACTGTGGCATCAGGCGTGGCGCAATATCCGCCGCTGCAACGAGGGGCTCGAAAACTTCGATCTGCTGGTCGACGCCACCGACCAGGAGCGGAAGCTGCTGCTGGGACAGATCTATTTCTTCCGGGCGTGGAACCATTTCGAAGTGGCCCGGTTCTGGGGCGGAATCCCTTACGTGAAGGTGCTGCTGGGCGCCGGCGACAATCTGAAACTGTCGCGCCTTTCGTACAGGGAGACGCTGATGAACGTGGTTGAAGACCTCGGACTGGCTGCGCAGAACCTGCCTGACAGGTGGGACAATCCCGAAGTCAATACGGGACGCGTCACGCGCGGCGCGGCCTATGCGCTCATGGCCCGTGCGCTGCTCTATGCGGCCAGCCCGCTCACCTCCCGGATGGAGGGGCGCGGCGCGGTGTACGACGAGGAGCTGTGCCGGCAGGCGGCCGAAGCCGCCTACGAGGTGATCGCCTCCGGCGTCTATTCGCTCGTGCCGTGGGAGGATTACGACCATATCTTCACCGATACCCGCCCCGGTACGAACGTGGTCTACTCCTCGGAGACCATTTTCCAGAAGATTCACAACAGCCGCGGTGGTCAGAACCAGGTAATCAACGGAATCGGCCGCGTCCACACCAGCGGTCGTTTCGGCGGCAACAACGTATGCACGTTCCCGACGGCCAACTTCGTGAACCTCTACGAGACGGCGACGGGCTATCCGATTGACGATCCCGATCTGCCGGCCGGCGATTTCGACGAAAAGCTGCCCTGGGCCAACCGCGATCCGCGTCTGATGAAGACGATCCTGACCGACGGGGTCAAGTGGGTGTCGAGTGCTTCGGACGCCAGCGCTTATACGCAGCTCTATTCGAGTCCGAGCCCCGGTCTCGACCGCGATGGCAACGCTTCGCTGTCGGGTTATCTGATCCGCAAATTCACGCCCTATATGGTCAATAACCGCGAATCGGACAATACGGCCTGGAACAATTTCCGCTTCTCCTGCCCGTTCATCCGCTTGCCGGAGGTCTACCTGACCTTCGCCGAAGCGGTGAACGAGGTTTGGGGGCCGAATACGGCGCCCGATTTCGCGAACGGGCTGACCGCAGTCGAGGCGGTCAACACGGTTCGCCGCCGCGTGAAGCTGCCGATTGCCGAAAATGTCACTCTGCCCTCCGAGTTGCAGACCTACGGCAGCGAGTCGCTGCCCGACGTGTTGCCGAAATTCACGGCCGACGCTGCTACGTTCCGCGAGCGGATCCGCAACGAGCGTTCCGTCGAACTGGCGTTCGAGGGGCACCGCTGGCACGATATACGGCGTTGGTACGTGGCGCATCTGGACAAGTACAAGATCCGCTACAAGGCCGAATTCGACAAGGAGCACACCTTCTACCGCGAGGTGGAGCTATTCACCGCGCAGTTCGACGACAAGCACTATTGGTTCCCGTTCCGCCGCAGCGACGTGGAGCAGTACGAGGGTTTCGAACAGAATCCGGGTTGGTAACATTCCCAGAATCCCAAACTAAATGAATCCATTATGAATAAACGAACATACATACTCGTATTTCTGCTGCTGCTCGCCGGGTTCACGTCGGAACTGTCGGCCCAGAAAAAGCCGAAAAAGGCGAAGCAGGAGATTTCCGTCGTGTCGGGGCAGGTGGTCGATTCGTCCGGGATTCCTGTCGCCGGAGCGCTGGTTACGGCTATGGAGGGCGCCTATTTCGCCCGTACGGACGCCGACGGCGCATTCAGCGTGAAGAGCGGTGCGGCCGATTACATTCTGATCGAGGCCGAGGGGTACGAACCGAAGGAGGTCTATCTGCCCGATCTGGCCGCCGGACAGGCGATCGCACTCGAAGCTTCGCCGTATCGCAGCGGCAGCGCCGACCGGGTCGAACTGCCGTTCGGGACACTGACCGACCGCCGCGTGGTCGGTGCGGTCAACGACATCGATATGGACCGCTATAAGGATAAACTCAGCGACTACGGTCTGGACGGCGTGTTGCAGGCCGAAGGATTCGGCGTGTTCGGCGCGAAGGACGTCCGCGGCATGGGTTACACCATTCTGATCGACGGTCTGGTGCGCGACGGTTCGAATTCGGTGGCCTCGCTGAGCGACATGCTCAACGCCGATGAGGTCGAGCGGATCACGGTTCTCAAAGATGCCGCGTCGCGGCTCCTCTACGGTTCGTATGCCGACAAGGGCATCATCCTGATCAAGACGCGGCGGGGCGAAGCCCACAAGCGCATCATGAATTTCTCCTACGAAACGTCGTTCGGCATTCCCAAGGCACAACCCGAATACCTGCGTGCGGCGGATTACATGATCCTCTACAACGAAGCGCTGCGCAATGACGGCGGCAATCCGATGTACAGCTATCAGGATATCGAGAATGCGCGGGCGGGCGTGGATCCGGTCAAATATCCCGATCAGGACTATTACAGCAGCGAGTTCCTGCGTGGTTTCAAGCCGCAGAATCGTGTCTCGGCCGAGTTCATCGGCGGCAGCCGCGTGGCACAGTATTATCTGAACGCAGGGTTCTACAACACGAAATCCATCGTCTCGATGGGCGAATCGGACAAGCAGCGCACCAACCGGTTCAATGTCCGGGGCAACGTCGACGTGAACATCAACAAATATATCAAGGTGTCGCTCGATGCCGCCGCGATCTTCAACTCCTACCACGGGCCGAACTGGAAGAACGGCAATTTCTGGCGGCTGTCGACCGAGAATCCGGTGAACTCCTATCCGTTCCTGATCCCCGTCGACCGGCTGGATATGGAAGACGAATACACCAAGACGGCACTGGAAGACGCGGAGCTGCAACGCTCGGTGATCGGCGGCAAATATCTGGTGGGCGGTAACAACAACAATAATCCCAACTACCTGCGCAATCCCTACGGCGACCTCTATCTGGGCGGTTACGCCAACACGATGGACCGCATGGCACATATCAACGTGGGCATCGACGTCGATTTCTCGTGGCTGACCGAGGGCTTGTCGTTCAAAACCTATTTCGGTACGGACAACTACAACAAGTACACCACCACGCAGAATAACAGCTACGCCTCCTACGAACCCGCGTTCGGCGACGACGGCACCATTCGGATCGCCAACATCTACGGCTCGAACGATTTCGTGGGCAGCCAGACCATGACCGACACGGGTTTCTACCGCCGTCTGGGGTGGAACAACGCGCTGTCGTACGACCGGACCTTCTCCGGCCGTCACCAGCTCAGCGCCGTGCTGATGTCGACCATGCACCACTACAAGGAGAGCGGGGCCACGCACGCCGAGAAATCGGTGAATTTCGGCGGCCGCGTGAACTACGCCTTCGCCGACAAGTACGTGGCGGAGTACAGCGGCGCCTATATCGGTTCGACCTTCCTGTCGCGCGGCAACCGTTGGGGCTACGCGCAGGGCGGAGGTCTGGGGTGGATCGTCTCCGAGGAGGAGTTCCTGCGCGGAAGCCGTTGGTTGAATTATTTGAAAATCAAGGTTTCGTATGCCAATACGAAATCCGATTCGGGCATGTCGAACTACATCGACACGGATATTTACGATCCGGGCGACAACTACAACTACGGCGACGGAACCGGCCAGAATGCCCTGATGACGCTCCAGCGGGGTAATCCCGCCATTTCGTGGGTGCAGCGGCACGACGTCAACGTCGGCATGGAGTTCTCGCTCTTCCGCCATGCACTCTCGGGTGAGGTCAACTATTTCAACTCGCTGCGTTTCGACGAGATTACGCGGCGTACCTCGCAGCTGCCCGGCGTGCTCGGCAGTAGTGTGTTCATTCCGAACGAGAATTACAACAGCCGCCGCCAGAGCGGTATCGAAGCTCGGATCACCTATCGCCGGCACTTCGGCGATTTCGGACTCGAAGTGGGCGCCGACATGATCTGGTACAAGCCCCGATATGTCAAATATTCGGAGATCGACTATCCCGAGCATCTGAGCTACCTCAGCCGGGCGGGCCGGCCGACCGATGCGATCTGGGGCCTGCAAGCCGACGGGTTCTATACGCAGGAGGAGATCGACCTGATGAACGCCGGCGGCGCGATCGCCCGTCCTACCTACGGAACGGTGCAGGCCGGCGACATCAAGTATCGCGACGTCAACGGCGACATGCGCATCGACGACGAGGACTTCACCGTGATCGGCAATACGCACGCACGGTTCGCCTATGGGCTCAACGTCACCCTCACGTGGCGCAATTTCGAACTGTTCGCCTACATGAGCGCCCAGACGGGGGCGACCAAAGACTATCGGAGCGACGCGTACTATGCGGTCTACGGGCCCAACGCCAAGTATCCGGTACACCTGATCGGCCGCTGGGCCTACGATCCCAGCCTCGGGATCGATACGCGCGCTACGGCGACCTATCCGCGTCTGACGGCTAGCTCGTCGGGGACGACGCACAATTACGGCAAGACGTCGACGTTCTGGCTTGCCCGGCAGAACTACTTCTCGATTCCGGCTGTCCAGCTCTCTTACCATTTGGGCGACAAGCTGATGAAGACGCTGCGCCTGAAAGACGTGACGATCTATGCGCGCGCCACCGACATCCTGCTGCTCTCGCCTTCGCGGGATCGGATGATCCTGAACGTGGGCAGCGAGTTCCAGTACGCATGGGTACACCTCGGAGTGAAACTGAAATTCTGACCGCAAAATCAAGATCGTTACTATGAAAAAGCTATATCACCTGTTTCTGACTTTCGCCCTGCTGTCGGCGGCGGGCTGCAACGATTTCCTCGATCCCGACGACGACAACAGCTACAAGGGCGACGAACTGCTGACCTACATCCAGCGTGCGGAGGGGGTTCTGCTCAACGCCTACGCCTCCGTCCCGAACGCCAACCAGATCAGCGTCATGACGGACGTGGCGACGGACAACGCCGTGTGGAACACCTCGTCGGGCAATGCTTTCCGCAATATCGTCAGCGGCGAGTGGAGCTCCACGAACAATCCGTTCGACAAGTGGTCGTCGGCCTACACGGCCATCGGCTACTGCAACCTGTTTTTAGATGAACTCGTCGATCGGGTGGAGTGGTCGTACTCCGACGCATGGCTGTGCGAAGCGTTCCGCGAACGGCTCACGGCCGAGGCCCGCGGACTGCGCGCCTACTACTACATGGAACTGCTGACGGCACACTCCGGTGTCGGCGTCAATACGGGCCGTCTGCTCGGCGTGCCCATGATCATGCACCCGATCGACGTCGAGGAGGGCGATCTCGATTTTCCGCGCGACACGTATGAACGTTGCGTGGCGCTCGTGCTCGAAGATTTGCAATTCGCCATCGATCATCTCCCCTACGAGTACAAAAACAACAGCGAGAAACCCGAAGAAGATCGGGTCTACGGAGCGCGCTTCGCCAATCGCCTGTGCGGTCGCATCGCCATGGCGTTGAAGGCCCGTCTGCTGTTGCAGGCCGCAAGTCCGGCCTTCAATCCCGACAACGATGCGGCGAAATGGGAGGCGGCGGCCGTCGCCGCCGCCGAGCTGATCGATGCGTCGGGCGGCATCGACGCCATCGACAAGAGCCGCATCAAGTTCTGGCTCGACGACACCAGCCGGGAGATCGTGTGGCGCAAGGACTACTATACCGGCCGCGACTGGGAGACGACGTGTTTTCCGCCCTCGTTGCTCGGCAACGGCCGCATGAACCCCACGCAGGATTTCGCCGATGCGTTTCCCTATCGAAACGGCGTTCCCTACGTCCCCGGAAACCCGTCTGATCCCGACGATCCGTACGCCGGACGCGACCCGCGGCTGGACGAGTACCTGATCCGCAACGGGAGCCTGTTCAAGGACAATGTCATCAATACGGTCGACGGCGACGTCGACGGGATCGACCGCAAGCCGTCGAGTTCGACGACCACGGGTTATTACATGAAGAAACTGATGAACCCCAGCGTGAACCATACTACGGGATCGGTCGTGACCACCCGCCACTTCCACACGCTGCTGCGCATGACCGAGGTCTACCTGATCTTCGCCGAGGCGGCCAACGAGGCGTGGGGCCCCGACGGACAGGGTACCGTGGGCTACTCCGCGCGCGACGTGATCGCCCGGATCCGTTCGACGGGAGGCATTACTCCCGACCAGTACCTGCCTACGGTGGCTACGCAGGCCGATATGCGCAGACTGATCCGCAACGAGCGCCGGCTGGAACTGGCCTTCGAGAACCAGCGTTTCTGGGATGTCCGCCGCTGGAAGGACGAACAGGCCATGATGCGGGCCGCAACGGGTACGCGCGACGGAGGCAAGACCGCATTCGAGGTCGAGTCCCGCGTCTTCATGGATTATATGATCTACGGGCCGATCCCCTACGACGAACAGATGAAGGGGCTCGAACAGAACCGAGGATGGTAACAATTAAAACATCGCATAGCTTATGAAAAAAGCAATTATGGCATTGGCCGCCGCCGGATCGCTGTTGGCTTCCTGCACGAACGAGTCGATCGCTTTCGACGATTTCGAGCGGCAGACGATCTACATGCCCTATCAGTATCCGGTCAGAACGCTGTCGCTGGGCAACGACCGCATCGACAATTCGTTCGACCGGCAGCATAAGTTCAACATGGGCGTCTGCGTCGGGGGATATTACAACAGCAACAAACAGGACTGGCGGGTCGATTTCGAAATCGACCCCACGCTGGTGCCCGACTATTTCTACCGCGGCGACGCGAAGGTGGAGGCGCTGCCCGAGGAGTATTACGTGCTCACGCCGTCGTCCCGCGCGATCATCCCCAAGGGGTCGTTCAACGGTCTGATCGAGGTACAGCTCACCGATGCCTTCTTCGAGGACCCGAAGGCACTGACCGGCGCTTACGTGATCCCGATCCGGATTACGGGATCGCCCGATACCGAGAATATTCTCTACGGCAAACCGGTCGACGGGAAGGAGGATTCGGCCGATATCCACGTCTCGGAGGATTGGAGCGAGAAACCGATGCATTTCGCCCTGTTCGGTGTCAAGTACGTCAATCCGTGGCACGGGTCGTGGCTTCGCCGCGGTGCGCTCATCGTGCGCGACCGCAGCGGCGCCGTCATCGAGGAGGAGTGCGTTACCTACCGCGAGGAGTTCGTCGAGCAGGACGAGGTCGTGAAGCTGACCACCACGTCGCTGACCTCGCTCGAAACGGAACTGTCGGTCGGCGCCGAACGCTGGACGCTGGCGCTTTCGGTCGACGAGCAGACCCGCCGCATGACCGTCGCTTCGACGCCCGCTTCGGCCATTGAGGTGTCGGGCACGGGTTCCTACAAGGAGAATGGCGACAGCTGGGGCGGAACACCCGAAAATCCCACGCCGCGCGATGCCGTCTACCTGAATTATTTTTACGAACGGGAGAACGGGCAGCGGTGCGAGGTGCTCGATACGCTGGTCTTCCGCGACCGCGGTATCGTCTTCGAGGCCGATCGTCCTACGATTAAGTAATAACCTTATAACACTGACCGATATATGCGATTGTCCAATTTCACATTTCTGTTGTGGGCCTCTCTGTGCCTGTTGTGTTCAGGGATCGGATGCTCCAACTCGTCGACCTACGAACCGCTGTGGAACCCTCCGCAGCAGACCGATCCGGAGGAACCCGAGGAACCGGACGACGTTTCGTTCGTCGTGTATAACCATTTGGCCGACTCGCCCGACGTGAACGTTTCGACGGTGTGGGAGGTGACGCTTTCCCAGAACGGGGTGGAGAAGGAGTGCATGGTTTTCCAGAGCACCTGTCCCGTATACGATCCCTCGAAGGGGATGATCGGCAGCGACCGCACGGCGCTCGAACTGGTGGCCGGCCGCACGATCAGCTGGGCGAACTTCTCGTTCGACGGCGAGGTGACGGTGACGGCGCGGATTCTCGATCCGTCGCGGGTGCCGATGTCGTCGTCGGTGGCCGTCTACCCGAGCCGCAAGCACGTGTCGCCTTCGCTCTCGGGCCAGTCCGTGACCTTCACCCTGACAGAACCCGGACAATACTCGGTGGAGGTCGGCGCGGAGGGCTATCGGAACGGGTTGATGATCTTCGCCAACCCGCTCGAAAAGGATGCCCCGAAGTCCGACGATGCCGCCTATCGGCGCGTCGAAAACGCGACGGCGGCCGACATGGCCGCCCTGCCGGCCGACCGGTCGGGGATCTATTTCGCCCGGGGCGTGCACGACATCGGCAAGTACATCGTGCCGGCACACGTCAAGAACATCTACATCCCGGGCGACGCCTACGTCTACGGCACCCTCGTCGTGGAGAATAACCCCGGCGTGAGAATCTTCGGGCGCGGTACGCTTTCGGCCGCACGCCTTCCCTACCGTGCCTCCCACAGCATCGAAGCTACGGGCGACAGCAACGGAATGGTCGTCGAGGGGATCACGATCGCCGACTTCACCCATTTCTCGGTACGCCTGATTACGACCAACAACCGTGTGGAGTGGGTGAAGACGATCGGCGCGTGGACCTACAACTGCGATGGTATCTCGGTGTTTCATTATTCGACGGTGAAAAACTGCTTCATCTGGGCCAACGACGACAGCATCAAGGTTTACCGCGACGGGATCACCTTCGAAGATATCGTCTGCTGGCAGCTCACCAACGGCAATATCATCCAGATGGCATGGAACGACGCCGACGCGAAGGACGTAACGGTCCGCCGCGTCGACATCCTGCATGCCGACTGGAACAACAACCAGTTCAACCGCGGTGTCCTCGGATTCGTGGGGAATCGCTACGAGTACGAAAACAACGACAATTACTTGGAGAACTATCTCATCGAGGACGTCGTCACCGAGACGCCCGTGCCGGTCGTCCTGCGCGTGTCGCCGCAGGCCGGTTATGTCTCGACCGTCGACGGACTGACGCTCAGGAATTGGAACGTCCGCCAAAGGGACAACGGCTACAAGAACTATCTCTATTGTTCGTCGCCCGACCACCCGTTCCGCAACATCGTCTTCGACAACTTCGTGTTCAACGGCACGAAACTGACTGCCCAGAACTGGGAACAGTCGATGAACATGCAGACGCAGTTCATCGAAACGCCTACATTCAAGTAACCAATACCCAAAACTTCAGACGATATGAAAAGTCTCAGATCTTTTCCGAAACTCATTTCAGCCGTACTGCTCGTCTGTGCGGCATCGCTCGCGTGGAGCTGCTCGGACGACGATACCGGCGACGACGCCTTCATCCCGACGTTCACGCTGCCCGAGCAGCCCGTCATCAAGAACAATTACGCCTCGCAGAACAATACGATCACCGTGGTGGCGTCGCACGACGTGTCGTGGACGGCGGCCAAGACCGACGAACAGGCCGACTGGCTGACGATCACGTCGGCCAGCGGCAAGGGTAACGGCAACATCGTCTTCACGCTCACGGAGAAGGATACGCCGGGCAGGCGTTCGACCACGATCGCCGTGACCGGCACTTCGGAGCGCGATTCCCGGACGCTTTCCGGCACGGTGACGGTCGAGCAGATGGGCTCGGAGCCGACGATCGTCATGGAGCCTGTCGGCAGCGTGTCGCTGCCGTGGACGGGCGCCGAGGCCTATACGGTGCAGATCGTCTCCAACGTGAACTGGCGCGCCGAACTGACCGTCGTGTCGGGCGGCGAGGGTTGGATCGCCAAGACTGCGCCTGCGGCCGACGTCGAGGGCGACGGCGCCGTGGTGCTCTCCGTGTCCGAGAACGAATCGACCGAGAGCCGTCAGGCGAAGCTGACGGTGGTCTATGTCGACGATCCGACCGTGAAGGCGGAACTGACGATCAACCAGCAGAAACAGGGAGAACGCCACCGGATCGAATTCGCGGGCATGACCACGCTGCTCGGTAACGACGGCAATACGACGCTCGAATACGCACCTGCCGGCGGCGGCGAGAGCGTGATCCTGAACGACGTGGAGGTGGAGGTCGGCACCGACCTCACGACCGTGTACTACATGGAGGAGATTCCCGACGGGGAGTACGAACTGAAAAAGGTGGGATCGGTGGAGATCAATGCCCTGTTCACGCTCAGCAACGGCCAGATCAGCTATGTCGAGCGATGGAATCCCGCGTTCGGCTGTTTCGGTGGCGAAAGCGAGGAGCGCCCGATCGCGATCGGGAAGAGATCGGATCTCGAAGCGCTGGCGTCGTCGGTCAATGCGGGCGAGTCCTATGCGGGCATCTATTTCGTGCAGATGGCCGATATCGCGCTGGGCGGCAGCTGGACGGCGATCGGCACTTCCGATAAGAAGTTCAGTGGCAACTACGACGGCCGCGATTTCGCGATCACCGGCTTGAAGATCGCAGCCACCGCGGCCGGACAGGGACTCTTCGGCTATGTCGGCGGCGTCGCGGCCTCGGAGGACGGGACGACGCCGGCCGTCGCAGCGGCGCTCAGGAACATCACGGTCAAGGGCGCCGGTTCGACGCCTTCGGACAACGACTCCGACGCAGGGTTCGACATTACGGCGACGGCCGGCTTCGTCGGCGGTATCGCGGCGAACGTGACGGGCAATACCGTCGTTTCGAACTGCCGGAACTACGCCCATGTGCGGGTGACGATCTCCACCGGAGCCAACGGCGCGGGCAACAGCGGCGGCGTGATCGGTGAGGTCGGCGGCACGGACGTGTCGATCGACAAGTGCGTGAACTACGGCAAAATCGTGGTTTACAGCGCAAGCAATACGCTGGTCAACAACGTCGGCGGCGTGATCGGCAATATGTCCGGCGGCAGCGAGGAGCGGCCGACCATCGTTGCGGAGTGCTACAATTACGGCGATATTTCGTTCATCGGCAATACCGGCGGTGTCGCGGGCAACGTCGGCAACGTCAACATCCAGCTGCGCAGATGCGGAAACTACGGCGCGCTGGCTGCCACCGCCGGCAACGGCCGAACGGGCGGCGTAGCGGGCGGCAGCAGCGGCGTGATCGACGAGTGCTTCAACCTGGGTACCGTTTCGTGCAGTCCCGCCAACGGCAACAATACCGGCGGCATCGTCGGCTGGGTAGGCGGCAGTGCAGTCGTGTCGAATACCTACAACAAGGGAACGGTCACCTATACGGCCGCCAACAGCGGAACGCTGGTCGGCAACAAGAGTGCCGCGGGCTCCAAGATCGTCAACTGCTACAATGCGGGCCGCGCCCAGAAGGATGCGTCGGGCACGGCGCTCGGTACGACCGGCGGCGCGATCAATGGCGGTGCGAAGAACAACGGCACGAACGTGTCGGGATGTTACTACCTTTCCGGTAACGGTAACGATCTGGGTCAGAACGGCACGTCGCCCGACGACGTTTCGCGCGTGAAGGCGCTGAGCCGGGCCGAGATGCAGGCAGCCGCCCCGTCGGCCGAAGCCTTCACGGACTGGGACGTTTCGGTATGGAACTTCGAAAGCGGCAGCTACCCGACCTTGAAAAACAATCCTGAAAAACCTCTTTAACAATCTCATAGACAAATGTGCGGTAAGAATAGATTCAGAAATCTGGCCCTGTTGAGCGCCGGCACGCTGGCCGGTACGCTCGCGGGCACGGAGGCCGCTTCGGCCGAGGGCAGGAACGGCAGCGAGGCGCCGAAGAAGCCCAATATTCTCTTTTTCCTCGTGGACGACCTCGGTTGGAGCGACATCGGTTGTTTCGGCAGCCGGTTCCATGAAACGCCCAATATCGACCGGCTGGCGCGCGAAGGGATGCTTTTCCGCGAGGCGTTCGTCGAAAACTCGATCTCGGCGCCTTCGCGGGCGACCCTGCTGACCGAGGAGGGAGTGCGTTTTACGAACGCCTATGCGGCCTGCCACGTCTCTTCGCCGACGCGGGCGAGCCTCATGACGGGGCGTTATCCGGCGAGCATCCGCCTCACCGACTGGTTGCCCGGCCGTAAGAACTGGCCCTTCCAGCGTCTGCTCAACGCTCCTGTCGAGCAACACCTTCCCTTCGAGGAGATCACCGTGGCCGAGACTTTGCGCGACAACGGTTACGCGACGGCGATCATCGGCAAGTGGCACCTCGGCAAGGGCGATTCCAATCCGTTGGCGCACGGGTTCGACGAGCATATTCCGTTGGGGTATAACGAAGGCTGGCCACAGGGTTACTACGCACCGTTCCGGCTGAACGGCTACGAAGGCGAGGAGGGCGAATATCTGACCGACGTGATGACGCGCGAGGCTACCAAATACATCGAGGAGCACAAGGACGGCCCGTTCTTCCTCTACATGTCGCATTTCGCGGTTCACGATCCCATCCAGGGGCGGAAGGATCTGGTCGAGAAGTACCGCAGGAAGCTGGCGACGATGCACTACGAGGGCGATCCCTATATTCTCGAAGGCAATCCCGACGATCCCGATCCGCTGACGCGCGGGGAGTTGGATTCGCTGGTGCACACCAAAGCCTACCAGGGCTACCGCGTCCTGCCGCAGCGCAAGATCAAGCAGCATCAGGACAATATCGAGTTCGCAGCCATGGTCGAAGCGATGGACGAGAGTCTGGGCGTCATCCGCCGGAAGCTCGAAGAGCTCGGCATCGCGGACAACACGATCGTGATTTTCTATTCGGACAACGGCGGCATGGCAGGCGCCAACTTCGGCCGTCCCGACCGCAGGATCGCCAAGGATGCGCTCGACAGGGCCTATGCCACGTCGAGTCTGCCGCTGCGCGGCGCCAAAGGGTGGATGTACGAGGGCGGCATCCGCGTGCCGATGATCGTCTGCTATCCGGGCGTCGGCCGCGCGGGGACGGAGTGCGACGTGCCGGTCATCAGCAACGACTTCTACTATACGCTGCTGGACATGGCTTCGGTCGATGTCCCGAAGGAGAAGGTCTGCGAGGGCGAGAGCATCGTACCGTTGCTCGAAGGCGGGAAGATCGAGAAGCGTGCGCTCTACTGGCACTTCCCCCATTACAGCAATCACGGTATGCAGAGCCCCGGCGGTGCGATTCGGTACGGCGATTACAAATTGCTGGAGTATTTCGAGAACGGAACCGTCCAGCTGTTCGATCTGAAAACCGATCTCGGCGAGCAGCACGACCTGTCGGCCGAGAAGCCCGGCGTGGTGAAGAAGCTGCGCAAGATGCTGCACGCGTGGCGCGAGTCGGTCGGCGCTTCCATGCCGGAGCCGAACCCGAATTTCACGGGCGACAAGCGATAGTCCGAGTTCGTATGCGAACCTCCGGACGATCGCCGTCCGGAGGTTCGCGTTTAATCCGAAAAGCAGATGATGAGAACATTATTACTGACTTTCGCCGCGACGCTCCTCTGTGCGGGCGCGTATGCTGCCGATCCCGAACTCTATTGCGCCGACCTGACTTACGACGGCTTCACTACGCGGTCGTATACCTTCGCAACCCGCGGCGACCGGACGCTCGTATTGGAGATCGACCTGCCCGAGCAGGGCGATGCCGGCGGGCCCCGGCCGTTCGTCGTCTACGTTCCCGGCGGCAGCTGGCGAACATGCGGCATCGGCGCCTTCCGCCGCCAGTCGGCCTATCTGGCTTCGCAGGGGATCGCGGGCGTACGGATCGTCTACTCGCTCGTCGGCGACGGGGCCGATTTCAGCGCGGGATTGGAGGAGTTGCAGGCGGCCCGAGACCTCGTGGCGGCACGCGCCGGCGAACTGGGGCTGGATACGCTGCGGTTCGGCTACGTCGCGGCGTCGGCCGGAACGCCGCTGGCGGCCGACGAGGCGCTGTCGCAGGCAGGTTGCCGTTTTTTCGTGGGATACAACGGGATTTACGACCTGACGCGCCGGATCGACGGCTCGCGTTTTCCGGAAGAGGGGACGCCCTATCTGGCGCCCTTCTCCGACGGGGAGCTGCGGGACTTTTCGCCCGTGAACCGGATTGGAGCCGATCCGCCCACCGTCGCGCTGTTCCACGGCCGGGCCGACCGCACGATCTCGTGGAAGCAGTCGCAGCTGTTTTGCGATGCGGTTCGTGCGGCGGACGGACGTGCCGAGATCGTTCTCTACGACGACGCCCGCCACGGCTTCTTCAATTACGGGAAGTCCGACTACCACGAGGAGGTCACCCGCAAGACGGCGGCGTTCATCTTCTCCGTGTTGGGCGAGTAGACGGGGCGTCTCCGGCTGGCGTATGGTTGAAAGGGCTTGCGGATTCCGTAAGCCCTTTTCGTCGTCCGTACGGGAAGGTTACTCGTCCGGCCTCAGCCCCCTTTTCTTCGCTGCACGGTGGCGGATGATCCCCACGATGCGGTTGTCTTCATGTCCGTTCCGAAAGCGGGCGGGAGGTTTCCGGAGGGTCGTTTCCGGAAAAATCCGTTCAAAATTAACTATTTTTTGAGATTCGGCGTGTGCCGGGCTTCGATTTCGCATTTTCTGATCGGAAGTAAACGAAATCGACCGGCGGGGAACCGGAAGCGGTTCGGGGCCGCGGAACCTTCCGGAAGGCGGGAAACAGAGTCTATACGTTGTGTATAGATCATTGTATATTAATGATATGAAACGTTTAATCAGAGAGGTAGAAAGTTCGATTCCCTGCATGTGAATCAAGGATAGAAAGAGGGGAAAAGGCGTGAATCCGTTTCGATTCGGGACGGGAAATTTATTTTTTCGATCAAATGTTTGGATTTTATTAAAACGTTTCATAGATTTGCGAAGACTTAAAACTGCGAATCCGAAATCATGGGAAAAATAACCATACGCGACGTCGCCCGGGAGGCGGGCGTCTCCATTTCGCTCGTGTCGCTGGTGATGAACGCCAAGCGCGATGCCGAAGGGAATCTGGACTGCAACGTCAACAAGGATACGGCCCGCCGCATCGCGGAGGTGGCCAAACGGTTGGGGTACCGCCCCAACAAGGCTGCGGCGAGTCTGCGCAGCGGACGCTTCTATACGATCGGCATGGTGACGTCGGACATCGCCAACCAGTTCTTCGCCGATATCGCCCGCTACATCGAGAACATCGCGCACAACTACAATTATACGGTATTGTTCGGCAGTTTGGACGAAAATGCCGAGAAGCTCGACAACATCGTCGACACCTTCATCGGCAACGGCGTCGAAGGGCTGATCGTCGCGCCCTGTTCGGGCAGCGAGGAGGTGCTCCGCAAGGCGCTCGACGCCGGCATCCCCACCGTGCTGCTCGACCGCGACATCGCGGGACTCGATGTCGGGCGCGTGATGCTGGACAACGAGCGGGCCGGGCGGATGGGCGTGGAACACCTCTACGAGAACGGTTACCGCCGTATCGAGATGATCTCCTACACGCTGGGTATTTCGAGCCTTTCGGAGCGCGAACGGGGCTATTGCGAGGCCATGCGCCGCTACGGATTGGAGGGCTATTCGCAGATCCACTACACGGTCTACGGCCATGCGCAGGAGGATACGGTGCGCATCTTCGAGGACGCCGTGCGGCGGGGTGTGGAGGCGTTCCTGCTGCCGACCAATACGCTGGCCCTGCTGGGCTTGCAGGCGCTCAACGCACTGAACCTCTCGGCGCCCGAAGACCTCGCGCTGGTGGGCTTCGACGAAAGCGAGATCTTCTCTCTCTACAAACCTTCGGTCACCTACATCACCCAATCCACCCGCAGGCTGGGCGAGCAGTCGTTCGAGATGCTGCGGCGCATGATCGCCGGCGACGACGACTGTCGCAGCGTGGTGATCGAACCCGAACTGATCGTCGGGGGATCTACCGCCTGCATTCATCCCGAACGGGTCGAGGCGGGCAGGGAACATGCTGCGGGCGTCGCGGAACTGACGCCGCGCGACTCCGTACTGCTCCCGGGAACCTATTTCCGGCACAAGGGCGGCTGGACGGCCGATCCCCAGTTCATGGAGCAGATGGGGTCGAGCTACCTCTTGGCACACGGTCTGGGTACGCCGGTCGAGGACGCCGTGACGAAGATCGAAATTCCGCAGAGCGGCCAGTACCGCATCTTCGTGCGGACGAAGAACTGGACGGCCCACTGGGCCGACAAGTAGAA
>ERZ827452.1516-NODE-1516-length-21525-cov-4.993852_pt1 | contig 21525 bp, 15 predicted proteins | sample MGYA00519866_ERZ827452 | MGnify/ENA primary metagenome ERZ827452 (study PRJEB31778, sample SAMEA3449307) | human gut metagenome | biome: human gut; feature: human-associated habitat; material: faeces | place: United Kingdom | collected 2010/2012 ... | reverse complement strand
TGCCCAGCAGGTGGAAAAGACCCGCTGTTTGGGCGTGTTGACGGTTTTCAGATAGCCCCTAATTTAGAAAGGCCGTTTTCTGGGCACTCTGCACGCGTTGGGCTTGGTATCCACCAGCACGATGTCCGGCCCTACCTTTTTGATGCAGCTCCAGGGGATGATGTAGTCGTCGCTGCGCCCGGCCACGCCGAACAGACGGCAGGGGCCGGGCACCACGATGGCGCAGACCTTCCCGTCGGGAATCTCAATCTGCACATCGGTGATAAAGCCCAGCCGCTGGCCGTCGCTGAGACAGATGACCTCCCGGCATTGCAAATCGGAAAAATTCATGGTCATGGCTCCCGCCTCCTTAGGAAGAGCCTATGCCGGGAAGAACCGGAATATTCAGCTGACGCTGACGCTTTTTCGCATGGCGCAGATAGCACCCTTTTCCAGCCTGGATACCTGGGCCTGGGAGATGCCCAGGGAGCCTGCCACCTCCATCTGGGTCTTTCCGTCGTAAAACCGCAGGGATAAAATCTGCTTTTCCCGGTCGGAAAGGCTATGGAAGGCGTTTCGCAGGGTGATGTGATCCATCCAGCCCTCTTCCGTGTTTTTCGTGTCCCGCACCTGATCCATGACTGTCAGAGGGTCACCGCCGTCGGCATAAATGGGATCGTACAGGCTTACCGGCGCACATACCGCGTCCAGAGCCTGGCTCACCTCCTCCATGGGCAGAGCCAGCTCCCCGGCGATTTCCGCCAGGGTAGGCTCCCGATCCATCCGGGCGGTCATGGCGTCCTTGCACTGAAGCACCCGATAGGCCACATCCCGGATAGACCGGGATACCCGGATGGCGCTGTTGTCCCGGAGATACCGGCGAACCTCGCCAGCGATCATGGGCACGCCGTAGGTGGAAAACCGAACCTGCTTGTCCGGGTCAAAGTTGGCGATGGCCTTCATAAGCCCGATGCAGCCCACCTGAAACAGGTCGTCCGGATTCTCCCCCCGCTTGTCGAATCGCTGGATCACGGACAGAACCAGCCGGAGGTTGCCTTCGATGAGCTTTTGCCGGGCATGGCTGTCGCCTTGCCGTGCCAGGCGCAGAAGGGTATCCATTTCCACCGGGGATAAAACCGTGAGACGGGCGGTATTGACCCCGCAGATTTCTACTTTTCCCTGCATAAGTGCCTCCTGTGTCTGCTCCGGACGGGCGGAGCGTCTGCACTCAGTATTCCCCGGCAGGCCGGAATGATACCCGGCAAGCTTTGGGGGTTTTTCACAAAATTTTTCAGGACCTTACCTGGTGTTAACAAAATATGACACGAGAGTTTTACATTTTGTAAACTTTTCGGAAAGGATTTTTGCCGGGTTGACCTTTTGTGCCCGGTGACGTAATTTCCCTTCCCGGAAACTTCTTGAGGCCATATGCACGGCGGTATGCAGAAATTCCACAGATGTGTGGAAATCCGCTGTGGAGAAAAATACCTGTTGATAACTCAAAGTTTTCCACATTCTCCACAGGTTTGTCCACAGGAGTTTTCCACAGGGAAGCCATCGTGTGGATATTCATTTTTCGTTCACATAAAACGGAAAGCGGGATTTTGGAAAAATCCCACTTTTTTTGGATGGTGGATTTTTACCAAGGAAAATTTTTTGTGCAAAAATTAGGACTTGACAGCCTTCTTTTTTTCACGTCCTTTGGGAAAGGCGGAGGACTTCTGTCGCACTGTGAAAAAAATTCAAAATGGGGGTTGATTTTGTGCCGGAAAGACGCTATAATGTGTACCCGTATGGAAAGATAACACAAGGAGGTGAAATCCATGCCCAACATTAAGTCCTCTAAGAAGGATGTCGTTTCTTCCAAGATCGCTTATGAGAAGAACAAGGCAAACAAGTCTGAGCTGAAGACCAACCTGAAGAAGTTCGACGCCGCTGTGGTGTCCGGCGACAAGGCTGCCGCTGAGGCTGCTTACAAGGTGGCTGTCAAGGCTGTGGATCAGGCGGTTGTCAAGGGTCTGCTGCACAAGAACAACGCTGCCCGCAAGAAGAGTTCCATGACGCTCCAGATGAACAAGCTGGCCTGATTTCTCTGAAAATATCTCCCTCCTTCCTTATTTGGAGGGAGTTTTTTCATGTCTGGGGGTACTGGAAGTGGGCTTTTTCCCTAATGCCGCACCTTTTTCCCTGACGTACCCGATGTACGCCTGCATATCCTTTGCCTTCCCTTGGGGGAAGGTGGCACGGCGCAGCCGTGACGGATGAGGTCGGGACAAATTTCTGAGAGCCCTCATATAACGCATGTCATTGCGAGCCAGTGCTCACACTGGCGTGGCAATCCCCCTAATCTTCAAACATTTTCGATCCTAAACCAGTAGCTTTTCCATCTGACCGGGGGATTGCCACACCATCCTGCGGGATGGTTCGCAATGACAACGTATCTTTCGGGCTTTTTGATACACCGGCTCCCTTTACACAAGGGAGCTGCCGCTGTCGAAAGAAGCCGGAAGAATTTCGTTGCTTTCTGCTGGGAAAGGCAGTATAATAAACGGGAAAACCATGCAAGGCGGTGAATCCATGGCGCGTCTGGGCGATCCCGTGACCATCCTCAAGGGGGTGGGGGAGGCAAAAGCCAAGCTCTTTGCCAATCTGAATATTTTTACCCTGGGGGATCTGATCTGCCATTTTCCCAGGGGCTACGAGGATCGGACGAAGCTTGTCACCATTTCGGAGCTGTCTCCGGACGTTCCCGCCTGCTTCCGGGCCACGGTCATGAACAATCCCCGCACCGCCCATATCCGCAAGGGACTGGATATGACCAAGGTTCAGCTGGCGGATACCACCGGACGGCTGAATGTGACCTTCTTCAACAACCGCTTTGCCGCCAGGCTGGAATACGGCAGAGAATATATTTTCTACGGCGCGGTATCCGGGGATTTTGTGGGCTACAATATGACCAACCCGGTTTTCGAGAACCCGGACAGTCCGGGGCTTACCACCCGCCGGGTGCTGCCCATTTACCCCCTGACCGCGGGGCTGACCAACGCCGCGGTGGGAAAGGCGGTTTTGCAGGCGCTGGCGGTCTGCGATCCCCCGGCGGAAATTCTGCCGGAGGCCGTCCGGGCGGAATACGGAATTCTGCCGGCGGAGGAGGCCTACCACGCCATCCACCAGCCCCGGGACATGGAGCAGGCGGTTCAGGCAAAGAAACGGCTGATTTTCGAGGAATTCTTCGTTTTCTCCGCGGGACTTTCGCTGATGCGCTCTTCCCGGGCGGAGAAGAAATGCACGCCCTATCACAATTTTAATATGAAGCCCTTTTACGGAAGCCTTCCCTTTGCCCTCACTGGGGCCCAGAGCCGGGCGGTGGAAGAGATCTTGTCGGATTTCCGTTCCGGTAAGCCCATGAACCGTCTGGTGCAGGGAGATGTGGGCAGCGGAAAAACCATGGTGGCGGCGGCTGCCGCCTACTGCGCCGCAGGCAACGGAGCGCAGACGGCCCTGATGGCGCCCACGGAAATTCTGGCTGAGCAGCACTATGCCAGCCTGAGCAAGCTGTTTGCCCCTTTGGGAATTACCGTGGATTTGCTCACCGGCTCCATGACGGTCAGGCAGAAGCGGGAAGCCCGGGAGCGGCTGGCTTCCGGGGAAACCCAGGTGGTGGTGGGCACCCACGCCCTCCTGACGGATGCCACCCGTTTTTTGCGCCTGGGATTGGTGATTGCCGACGAGCAGCACCGGTTCGGCGTGGCCCAGCGGTCAAAGCTGTCGGAAAAAGGGGAGGATCCTCATCTGCTGGTCATGTCCGCAACCCCCATCCCCAGAACCCTGGCACTTCTGATGTACGGCGATCTGGACGTGTCCATTCTGGACGAGCTGCCCCCCGGACGCACCCCGGTCAAGACCCGGTGCATCACCGGCAAGCGGCGGCAGGACTTGTACCGCTTTCTGGACAGCGAGATCGACAAAGGGCGGCAGGTGTATCTGGTCTGCCCCGCCATCGAAGATGTGCCGGACGGCGGGCTGAACGCCGTCAAGACCTACTACGAGGACATTGCCAAGGCGCTGCTGCCCGACCGCCGGGTGGGGCTGATGCACGGCAAGCTGAAACCCAAGGAAAAAGCCGCCGTCATGGAGGATTTCAAGGCCGGGCGGCTGGACGCACTGGTGTCCACCACCGTCATCGAGGTGGGCGTGGACGTGCCCAACGCCAGCGTGATGGTGATTGAAAACGCCGAGCGCTACGGTCTGAGCGCCCTGCACCAGCTGCGCGGGCGGGTGGGGCGCGGCGCTGCCGAAAGCTGGTGCTTCCTTGTCAGCGACAACACCAGCGAGGTCGTGCAGAAGCGGCTGAAATTTCTCTGCTCCACCACAGACGGCTTTGCCGTGGCGCAGTACGACTTGGAGACCCGCGGCCCCGGCGACTTTTTCGGCAGCCGCCAGCACGGCCTGCCCACCTTACAGATCGCCGATTTGATGAACGACACCCGCACCCTGCACGCCGCCCAGAGCGAAGCCGCCGCCCTGCTGGCCGCCGACCCGCTGCTGGAAAGCCCTGCGCACGCTTTGCTGGCTGCGCAGGTGCAGCAGATGTTTGACAAGGCCGGGCCGATGAACTAAAAAAGCGCTGTCACACGAAAAACTCGTGCGACAGCGCTTTTCTTTACGTTTCCTTGCTCCCGACGATCCTTTGCAGGATGCGGGTTGCAAAAACATCCACCTTTTCCTCCAGTGCGGGCAGGTGCAGCAGGCGGTAGAGCCGCTGATACACGGCATCCACCGCATAGCCCGCAGCGGCAACCAGCAGCACCGCACCGGTCAGGTAAGCCAGTGAGGGCAGCAGCGCCCCTCCGAACCGGGGCAGGTCTACCAGCTGCCACAGCAGCGCCCGGGTAAAATCGCTGTCGTGCAGCAGATACACCCCGAAGGACAGCGGTGCCAGCCGAAAGACCCAGCGCCGCCAGTAGTCTGAACGAATGCGGATATTCTGGAACAGCAGAAACATCGCTGCCGAAGCGATGACCGTAGCCAGTGCCTGATAGCCGTTGACGGTATTCACAAAGCCGTTCAGGTGCAAAGCGTTTTCCACCCGCAGCGCCAGCATCCGGTTGAAAAGCCCCGCCGCCGAAGCCGCCAGATACGCCAGCAGGCACAGCCCACTGGGCACGGTCACCCGGTATTTGCGGAAATAGGCAGCCATAAAATACAAGGTATAGAACCAGATAAAGCTGTATCCGTTATTCACAAAGGTCGCATCCGTTGCCCAGTAGAACAGCGTACCCCACACGCTTTGCAGCAGCAGCGCCACCAGCAGCAGCGTTTTGTACTGCCGCCTGTCAAGGCTTTGCACCACCGCGTTCAGCACCGGCACCGAGAGATACATCAGGAAATAGGCCGAAGCGAACCAGTAGCCGTTGGAGGTAAGGGGTAAAAGTGCCCGGAGCAGTGCAACAGCCGAAAGCGGGACCGCCCCCGCTTTCACCGCAACGCAGAAGGTGAGCATGGAGTAAAACCACACCTGTGCCCCAATGCGGAACAGCCGCCCGGCATGAACAGACCCCTTGCGCTCCGACAGGTAATAGCCGGAAAGCATTACAAAACAGTTGGTGGATACACGCGCCAGAATAAACAGCAGCCAGTATATCCAGAATGCCGCTGTCCCCTGCGGTGCCGCACTGCCCAGCCCGCCGTGCCCGATGCCGTGCATCAGCACGATCATCACCATACTGAGGATACGCATCGTCTCAAAGCCGCTGTGCCGCTTTTGTTCTTCCATACCCCGTTTTCCCCCTTATCTCTCCCCTGTTTCCAGCTGCCGCAAGGCCTGCCGCACCTGCTGCTCCGGCCGCAGCCATGCTTGATAGTACGCCGCATTGTGCTGCGCCATAGCCAAGATCGCCGCCGGGTCTGTCAGCAGCTGCCGCAGCTGCGTCTCACACTCCGCCGGGGAGGTATACGTTTTATAGTTTTTGCCTTCTTCAAAGCCGCCCGGCAGGGTGTACCGCAGCGGCTCGGTGACGATAGCGCGCCCCGCCGCCACATACTCGGCCAACTTCCAGCCGGTAGAGCCGTGCAGTCCGGTAGAAGCCACGCAAATTTCCGTGTGCTGCATCCGGTGCAGGTAGGCGCGTTTGCCGGTCAGCTTGTCCGGCACGATCAGCTCCGGGCACAGCTGCCGGGCACAGGCGTTGTCGGATACGCCGCCGGTGAACTGCTCCGGGAAGGCGCTTTGCAGCCGGTGCAGCAGCTCAATGCGGTCGGCGTTCACCTGCCGCCACTCTGCCTGCAGTTCCGGGTATTGCCGCACCGCCGGCTCATCCGGGTCCCACAGACGGGTCAGGAAGAGGATGCGCGGCTTTTTGCGCACCCGGGTCAGGCAGGCTTCAAAGTCCTGCGGGTAGCAGCGGGTGGAAAGCGCCCACTGCTTCAGGCGGCTCTTTGCGCTGCGCTCCGCTTCCAGCGGCGAGCCCGGGCAGGTAACGTAGTAGTTCAGCCCCAATGGCCGCAGCTTTGCGGGAATACCGCCCGGGAACTGCCGGTTCTTCTCCGCTGAAAAGCTGCGCTTGAACACCACATCTGCACGGCTAAACAGCGCCAGCACCGCCGCCGGGTCGTTGTAAAAGTAGCCGTCCATCAGGTCAAACACCACCGTGCGGCCGTTGATCTCGGTTTCCAGCAGCGCCTCCCGTGCAAGGGGACTGCCCTGCCGCTCGTCCTGCACCCGCAAAGTCAGCTCCCCGCGCTTTGCCAGCAGGGTAAAACCCGCCAGAATGCCGCTGATGTGCGCCGCACCCTCCCGGGTGGCAAGTTTTATTGTGACCTGCATATTCCCTCCTATCGGTGGAACAGCCCGGTGCGCCGCTCGCCCATGGGGATGACATCACAGAACACACACCGGCTCTTGGTGGAAAGCTGCGCATCCTTGTGGTAGCAGCCAAAAAACCATTTTTCGTAGGTCAGCTTGAGCAAAATCTCGTCCAGAAACAGGTGCAGACGGTTGCTCTCGCCAAGGGCAAGGGCGGTAAAATCCAAAAATCTGCTTGGTGCATCGTGGGTCAGCACATAATCTACCTTGTAGTCTACTTTCTCTAAGTTGCGGCGGCAGGTGTCGTACTCCTCGTCACTGGGCATCTCCTGCTTCCACCAGTTCACGCCCGGCTCCCGGTCGTCCTTATCCTGACTTTCCGCGCCGCCGAAGCAGAGATAGGTCTTGCCCTCCAGCTCCAGCACGCTGCCCCGGCACACATGGTACACGTTGCCGCCAAGGCTCTGCACCCTGCCGCCGAACAGCTCGGTCTCCGGGTACTGTGCCAGCAGGTCGTAGTTCTCGTGGCTGCCGTCCAGAAACAGAATCGTGTAGGGGCGCTTGCGCAGCCAGTCCAGCCGCTTGCGCTCTGTGGCGCTGCCGTCCCACACAAAGCCGAAATCTCCCAGCACCACCACAGTGTCCTTTTTGCCCAGCCAGCGCAGCTTGCCCTGCTTGAAGCGCTGGATATCGCCGTGGGTATCCCCTGTAAGATATACCATTCCTGCCCTCCCTGCCGGAGCGAAAGAACGGTGTAAAACACCGCAAGGCTCTTGTAACACCCCGGCAAACCTGTTATTATTATAGAACACAGCACTTTTGCTGCAAAATTGATCCTCCGGCGCGCTGCACCGCGCAGCCTTATTTAGTATATTTTATCGCTTTTTAAAGGAATTGTCCACATGAAACGTATTTTTGCACTGGTTCTTTCGCTTGTATTTCTGCTCAGCTGCCTTGTGCTGCCCGCCGGAGCCATGTTCGACCCCAGCCCGGTGTATCAGGTGCAGGCTGCAAGCGCCTACATCGTGAACACCGATACCAACATCATCGTCTACGATAAAGACAGCACGAAGCAGGTGTCTGCCGGCGGTCTGACCAAATATATGACCCTTGCCGTGCTGCTGACCAACTACGCCGACCAGCTGGACAACACCTTCCAGATGCCCTTTGCCATCTCGGACTATGTTTATAATACCAATAACGCAGATATGCGCTCCAACGAGACTTTCACCTACCGCGAAGCCATGTACGCCATGCTTACCCGCAACGCCAACGAGGCAGCCATGGGTATGGCATACGCCCTTTCCGGCGGCGATCTGGACGGCTGGGTGGCGCAGATGAACACCCTGTCCCAGCGCATCGGCACCACCGCCAGCAGTTGGACGGACGCCTGCGGCATCGACAGCGGCAACACCACCTGCGCGGTGGATATGTACCTGATCCTGCGCTACCTGATGAGCTTTGACGCCTTTGTGGAAGTATCCGGTGCGCCCAGCTTTACCATGCCCGCCAAGGAGAAGCACCGCTCCTCCTCGGTGCTGGTCAGCCAGAACGCCGCACTGAGCAAAGCCAGCGGCGGCAGCTACTACCGCAGCGCCATGCAGGGCGGTATGTGCAATGTGACCGCCTTTAAAAATGATACCGGCACCCAGAGCTATGTTTCGTGGGGCAACAAGGACGGTGCCACCTATATCTTCTGCGTGATGGACAGCCCCGACAGCTGCGATACCCTTGGCTACGCCAACCGCCGTCCCGCCCTGTTTGAGACAGTCAAACTGATGGACTGGGTGTTTGACAGCTTTTCCATTCAGGCTGCGCTGGACACCGACCTGACCATTGCGGAGATCCCGGTAAAGTATTCCTCCGATACAGACACCTTGCAGCTGTACCCCAACGACAGCATGATGACCCTGCTGCCCTCCACCAGCGACGGCACCGTCACCCAGAAATACTTCCACCTGCCGGACTACGTCTGCGCGCCCATCCAGCAGGGCGATGTGGTAGGCACAGTGGAGCTGAAGCTGGCGGGCGAGACCATCGGCGTGGTGGAGCTGATCGCCGGGCAGGACGTAGCCCGCAACCCGCTGCTGTTCGGGGTGGATAAGGTAAAGGAGTTCTTCACCAGCCTGTACCTGAAGGTGGTGCTGGTGCTCAGCCTGATCGCCGCCCTGATCTACGGGCTGTGGCTGCTGTGTGCCAACTGGAACCGCCGCAAACCCACTAAAAAGATCCACCGCCGCTATTGAACAGACGCAAAAATGCCCCGGCAGCCGCAAAGGCCGCCGGGGCATTCTGGTTGCGCCAGCAGGAGTCGAACCTACGATGGGGGAGTCAAAGTCCCCTGCCTTACCGCTTGGCGATGGCGCATCGTGCAGTTAAGTATAGCATATTTTCTGCCGTTCCACAAGAGGGACGCTGCATTTTTGCAGCCTTTTCCCCGCAGTACCCAGAGCGTTTGCGGCGTTTTTTGTCGTTTTTTGGGCTTTTAGACGCTGTTTTTATGCTTTCCATTTCCTGCCATGTTTTTACGAAAGACAAGTTTTAAAGGATGCGATTTTCAAAAAATGCGGTCTATCGGGGCATAAAATTCATCTTGCAAGGGCAAAAATCGTTTTTTCATAATTTTTATTATTTTTTCAGCCAAAAGCTGTATTTTTTGTTGCGGTTCTGGTACACTGGATGTGATAAATATAGATTGAAGAAACTTCTCCGCTGTCCGGGCTGCGCCCGGGTGGGGCAGGGTCTCCATCTTTGTGAAGGAAAGCGAGGGATCTCATGAAAAAATTCCTGAAAACGCTGGTGGTCGGGATCTGCCTGTTCACCCTGCTGTGCTGTGCGCTGCCGGCTGCGTTTGCTGCCGGCAACACTTCAGGGAGCAAAAAGGAACAGAACGTGTTCGCCATTGGTATGGATGCCCAAGGCGGCATCTGCTCTACTGTGGTAACCTACACGAACCTGTCCGGCAAACTGGAGAGTACGCCCGAGCAGCCTACCATGACGGGCTACACCTTTGACGGCTGGTACACCGAACCGGTAGGCGGCAGCAAGGTGACCACCTCCACCGTGTTCACCTCCGACGCTACCATCTACGCGCACTGGATCGCCAAGGCCGGTGCTTCCACCGTGCCGCAGCCCGCCACCCAGCCCGCCGCGATTCAGTGGCAGAAGTATGTAGGGCCCGCACTGGTAGCCGGTGCCCTGCTTACCACCCTGCTGGTCTCCACCATGTTCTGAACAACGCTGTAAAACGCATTGATACCAATGAAGAAAGGGATCTTACCATGACTACTTCTACCATGAAACTGCCCGCCAGCTACGCCGTGATCGACGCCGAGGAGATGACCTATCTGGACGGCGGTGCAAGCAGCGCCTACCAGTCCTTCCTGGACGTTGGCAAGGTGTTCAACTACATCGCCCGCATCTTCTCCGGTGCAAGCTCCATCATCAACAACGTCAACGTCATCTACCAGTCCTTTGTCTCGCTGAACAGCCTGCTGACCAGCTTTGGCAAGTAAAAGGCTGACCCCAAAGTCTGCATACGGGAGCCGCGCTTTTTTCGAAAAAGTGCGGCTCCCGTTTTTTCGTGCGCGCAGTAGTTCAGTACAGTAGTGTGTAAAACTTCACATTTCAAAATTATGAACAAACTTTTTAAGTTTTTGGGGTCTTGCAGTCGTTTTTGGGGAAAAATACACACAAAATATAAAAAAATGCGATATTTTTTCGGCGTTATCTCTTGATTTTGTGTCTGTTTTGTTATATTGTTGTTACATGGGATGTGGTAAAATAAGGTAGCTTGTAAAGGAGCGCTTCCGCACCCTTTACACCCTGCAAATCCTGTGGCGGCAAGCGCATTTTAAGCCGTTTTTGTTAAGTATTTTCGTAGTTTACGAAAACCTTTTCGCTGGCTTGTACTTTATAGTTTGGGAGTTTGGACATACATGGCAGATCGTGAACTGCGGCGGATGCACCGCGCTGAACTGATAGAGATTATTTATGCATTGAAGCAGAGCGAGGATCAGCTCAAGGCGCAGAACGCCGCGCTTACCGCGCAGCTGCAGGACCGGCAGCTCCGGCTGGAAAAAGCCGGCTCCATCGCGCAGGCTGCGCTGGAGCTGAACAACGTGTTCGCCGCCGCGCAGGCCGCCGCCGATGACTATCTGCACTCGGTGCAGGCCAACCTTGCAGACACCGACGCCGCCGCTGCCAACACCCTTTCGCAGGCGCGCAGCGAGGCCAAACGCATTCTGGAGCAGGCACAGGCAGACGCCGACAGCCTGAAGGCGCAGACCCGGCAGGAATGCAGCGCCATGGTAGAGCAGGCCGAGCAGGAGGTGCAGCAGCGCTGGCAGACATTTGACCGCAAGGCCAACGCGCTGCTGGACCAGTACCGCAGCGCCGACAGCCAGCCTTCGGAGGAAACATGAAAAAACGCGATATCCGGTTTGCTTCCATCCCCACCACCGAGGAAGTAGCCGCAGAACGTGAACGTCTTGCGTACCAGAACCGCTACCAGCGGGTGCTGCGCAGTACGGTCTATATATTGGTGGTGGTGGCCGCAGCGGCCGTGCTGCTGGCTACGCTGTTTTTACCGGTGCTTCAGGTCTCCGGCGACAGTATGAACCCTACATTAAAGGATAAGGACATTATCCTGCTGGTAAAATCCAACCACATTGAAAACGGTGAGTTATGCGGGTTTTACTGGCAGAACAAGCTTTTGCTCAAGCGCATCATCGGGCAGCCCGGTGATGTGATCGATATGGACGTGAACGGCGTGGTCTCGGTAAACGGCGTGGTGCTGGACGAGCCCTATGTGGACGCGCTGACCGTGGGCGAATGCGACATCCGGTTCCCCTATCAGGTGCCGGAAAACCGCTACTTCGTGCTGGGCGACCACCGCTCCACATCCATCGACAGCCGCAGCAGCGTGATAGGCTGCGTGGAAAAAAGTCAGATCATTGGCAGGGTGTTTTTAAGGGTATGGCCCCTGTCCAGTTTCTCGTTGATTCATTGAGCCCGGGAGGAGGTACTCTAAGTTATGAACGACATCCTTAAAACCTACAAGGAGCAGTTCCGCGAAAACCGGCACACGCTGCGGCGCTACACCGCATTTGTGCTGGCGCTTGCCATGATCACCACCCTGTTCGTCAACTGGCAGCTGCACGGCGTTGGCATCTCTATGACCGCGCAGTACCAGTGCGGCGAGGTGGAGCACGCCCACACGGCGGATTGCTACGACAAGGTGCTGATCTGCGGCTACACGGAAGGCCAGCTTGAAAATGCGGACGAAGTTGCCGCTGCCGAAGCTGCCGCCGCCAGTGCTGCCCAGAGCAGCGCCGAGGAAGAGATCATGCCGCTGGAGCTGGAGCCGCAGATCGAGTTTGTGCCCCACGAGCACACCGATGACTGCTACACCGAAGTGCAGACCCTGACCTGCATGGAGGAAGAGCACGTCCACGATGATGACTGCTACGACCCCGAGGACGGCACCCTGATCTGTGAAAAATTTGAGCATACCCACGATGAAAGCTGCTACACCACCGAGTACGAGCTGACCTGCGGCCTGGAAGAGGGCGAGCTTGTGGAGCAGGTGGTAGAGCCCACCCAGAGCGCCGAGCTGGTGGCCATGGCGGTGGCAGAGCCTGTGGCGCTGGAGCCGGTGGTGGACACTGTGGAGCCCATCTACCACCACCACACCGACGCCTGCTACGAGGAAGTGCTGGTGTGCCCCCTGCCGGAGCATCACCACACCGTAAGCTGCCTGAGCGATACCTCTGCCGACCTTGAGACCCCCGAGGAGTGGCAGGCCGCCAACGCCGATGCCGTGATCACTGGCGAGTGGAACGAGGATCTGCTCAGCGTGGCAAAGACCCAGTTGGGCTACGAGCAGAGCGAGAAAAACTTCGAGATCGACCCGGCGGACGGCGTGACCCTGCGCTACTACTCCCGCTACGGTCAGTCCTATGGCAATGCCTACGGCGAGTGGGACGTGATGTTCCTTGCCTACTGCCTGAAGTACGCCGAGATTCCCCAAAGCGCCATCCCGCAGGAGGCCAGCGTGCTTGCCCTGCGCAGCTCCATGAGCGGCATGGACTGGCTGCTGGAAGAGGACGGCAGCGCCGCCCAGCCCGGCGACATCGTTATTTATAATAAGTACGTCACCCGCACCGTGGCTGTGGACAGCAGCGCCGACAGTGCAGAGCCGGATCTGGACGACCAGTTCAGCGTGGATGCAGAGTTTGAAAACAGCGCAGAGCTTGAGGACACCGGCGTTTCTGCACTGAATGCAGCCCCCAGTGCTGACGACAGCACCGGCGCACAGGATACCGCAGCCACCTCCGGCACGCAGGACACTGTGCTTACCCCCGAGCCCGTTGACCCGCAGACGGAGCAGCCCGCCGAAAAGCCGGTGGACAGCGCCGACACCGCTGCACCCAGCACCGTGACCTCCGTGTCCGGCGCGGACACCCTTGCCCCCAGCGTGGTATCCCCCGCTGCTGAGCCGCAGACCACCACCGTGACCGACGCTTTGCCCGTGGAGACCGTGGGCATCGTGAGCAGTGTTGACAAGGATGCCGACACGCTGACCGTTATTTCCGGCGACGTGGACGGCAAGGTGGCTGAGGTAACACTGTTCAACACCGAGGTCGTGGGTGTGGTGGATGTTGCCGCCGCTCAATACGCCGACACATACGGCGGCCAGCTGCCTAGCCGCCCGAACCGTGCGCCCACGCTGATGACGACGGAAGAACCGACCTACCTTGATTACTTTGTGGAAACGCCTGCGGGCGAGACAACCTCCACAGGTATGAAAAAGGGCGGCATTACCAAATATACCTTTAAGATCGACAACACCGAACAGACTGATAATTTTACGGTCAAGGCTGATCAATCCGTCTATTTTACCTTCGACTATCAGATTGCCGGCGGTGTGCTGGAAAAAGTAGATGGAAAAAATGTTCTGACCTATAAGCTGCCGGACGAACTGTGCCCGAAGGCAGAAACACACACACCAATTAAAGACCGTTCTGGCAACGAAGTAGGCACACAGTATTTTCACACAAACGGCACCACTACGCTTGTCTTTGATATTACGTCTCCTCATTTCAACCCGGCGGAAACCTTTAGCGGCCAGTTCAGTTACGATTGGACGTACAGCAAGGAGTCTGCTACCGAGAATAAAACGTTCCACTTCCCCGGCAGCAGCACGGAGATCACGCTGGAAAAGTATCAGGATATCAAGATCGAGAAGAGCCAGCCTTCGGATAATAACGGCACGATCCAAGAAACTTCCGATGGCAAGACCAAGATCCGCTATACGGTCACGGTAAGCTCGGAGCATGGCTGGGATGAAAAGGTGCAGATCTGGGACGGCCTGAAGCGCGTAAATGGCGACATTCAGGCTGAGTATGACAAGGCTTCCTTTGAGCTGAAAAAGTATAAAGCGGACGGCACTTTCGAAACCGTCACCTGCACACCGGATTTCACAAAGAACGCCGATAGCAAATACAGCGGCTACGAAAAGACCTTCCAGATCGAAGGTCTTGACGAACTCAAGGCCGGTGAACGCTACGTGTTGACCTACGATGTTCTTACCACCCGTACCAGTTACTCAGAGCTCCAAAACACCGCAACTACCGATAAGGGCAACAAACAAGACGATCGTACCGTTAAGCTGGACAGTCTTATTACAAAAGAACAGGGCGCATACGATTCCGCAAACAACTGCATCGACTGGATCGTCACTGTAAAGAACCCTACCGGCTCTGACCTGAACGGCTACGCTGTAACAGATACCCTTGATAACGGTGCAACGATTAAAGGCGATGTCGAACTGTATGTGCAACTGGAGCACGATGGCTACACTTGGTCTAATCGTAAGATTGATACCGTCAATAATACGGGCAAATCCACCTTTACCTACACCTTCCCTGCTGGCAGTGATGCAAAGCTGTATCAGTTCAAGTATCAGACCACTCTCCCGGCAGGCGTCACCTCGGTGAAAAACAAAGCCGAGTACAGCAAGGAGATCGGCGGCAACAAGTTTACCGACGAAAAGACGTTTAATCCCTCTGGCGGCGGTCAGGGCGGTCAGAGCTTCAGCCCGCAAAAAACTGCATCCGGCAAGCTTGCCCCGAAGGACGCTGACCACCCGAACCTTCTGGCAGCACCTTGGACGATCACCGCTGCGATCCCCGGCAAGGGAACGTATGAGATCAAGGATAATATCGGTGGCTACTGGTTCAATGGCAAAAATATCCACTATGGCATTGCCAGTGAGCTGCAACAGCAGCTTGAGCAAAGCTTTGACCTGACCTACACCAATGGGGGTCATGAGTACACTCTGAAGTATGCTGACCTTTCAACGAACGGTATCACGTTTAAAGTAACGTACTATCCGAATGAGTGGCACAGCGGTAAAGAGATTTCTTCTACTGACGATACCACGCAGGTGCGTTCCTTCAAGATCGAGCTTGACACCACAAATTGCACCCTTGCCCTCAGCCAGCTGACGCTGAAATACAGCACGCAGGTGGATATAAGCGATCTGCCGGAAGGCGAGCGTATTACTATCTCCAATCAGCTGGTTGGAGGAAGCTATGTCAGTTACGATTACCAGAAGCCCAGTACCGGCCTTAAGATGTCCAAGGGCGTCAGCTTGGTGCGTAAAGACCAAAAAGCCAGTGATATTATCTACTGGTGCGGCGCTCCGACTCAATCTTCCGGCGGTACACTTACTCCCAATTATTCCGACTTCCAGAACCAAGTGCTCCAATATCAGATCCTTCTGGATTTCTCTTCTGTAAGCGATACCCTGCCCGCAAAGATCACCCTGACCGATACGCTTCCCAAGGGTCTCACTTACCGCACCACCAACACCCCCTCGGCTGTCATCGTGTTCACCAACGGCTACAAGAGCGGTACTCCCAAATATACCGGCCTGTCCTTGAAGGATGGTACTGGTACAATGAATATTCAAGACAATCTGAGCAAACCTGTGGTCAACACCCCCGCCGAGGGTTCAGAGGATGGGCAGACCATTACGTTCCACATTGATGGGCTGGATAAGCTCGACTTTGCTAAACTCAAGGCTGAGGGCTTTACCGATCTGGTGCTGTGCTATCAGGCCGAGCTGACAGATCCCCGTTGGAGCAACGTCAAGTTTGATGAATTCCTCTACACCAACAAGATCAAGTGGAAGGAAGAAAACAAACAGGACAAGGTCGATGTAAAGGTCACCCAAAAGGTCGATGTGCTTAAAAAGGAAGCCTTGCAGGTCAGAGAAAAAAACGACAGCCGCGTAAAGTACACCCTGACCATCAACCCCGCTGCCAAAGACCTTGACTCCACCAGCACCACGGTCACCCTGACCGATATTCTTACCGTGCAGCACGCAAGCGTTCAGGCATCGCTGGATATTTTCAGCGTAAAGCTGTATAATGCAGATACCAAACAAGAAATATCCAAATACGAGTACAGCTACACCCAGCCGGTGTTGGGTAAAGATGGCAACGGTTACCCCACCTACACCACCACCTTTACCCTGCCGGATTCAACACCGCTTGTGCTGGAATATGAATATGTCACCAACGCTACCGCCGATATCTACCTGAACAACGAAGCAAAAGTTTATGGCGGAAGTGCTTCAGTCAAAGACTTCGAGCTTGAAAAGGTTGGTGCGACCTCCATAGTGCATCAGGCTAAGCTGACTGTTTACAAGGTGGATAAGCGCAACTATTCAAACGCCCTGACGGGTGCAACCTTCGCTCTGGATCGTTTCAATTCCAGCACCGGTGCTTGGGATCCCGTCCAAAACGAAGCTGTGGTAGATGCCAAAGGCACGCTGACCTTCTACTTTGCATCAACGGACGGCCTGCAGGAAAACACCTTGTACCGGCTTACGGAGACAAAAGCACCCGCTGGCTACAGCAAGGCATCCGCTCCGTATTACTTTATCTATCAGGCTAGCAGCTCTGACGAAGCCGCAGCCTATAACGCCGCCGTAGGCAGCTATGCTTCTAACAGCGCAGCCGGTGTCCCGGAATCGAACACGGTTCTCTTCTGCGCCAATGGCAAAGCCAGCGAGCTGTTTGTGCCCAACACCGCCAACAGTTTGACCATCATCAAGCACTGGCGCGATAAGGATAACAACACCCTGACAGCGGCACAGGCAAAGCTGGATGAAGTAGAGGTGTACTTGTACTGCTATAAAACCAGTGAGGGCAAGGACACTGCAACACTTTATCCGCATCAAAACACCGTTACGTTGGAGAAGAGCAAAGACTGGACAGCCACTGTACCCATTGCAGACGAATATCTGAATGACTACACCTTCTATATCAAAGAGAAGGACGGCAACTCTTCTCGCTTTACCGTAGTCTACGACCAGCCGGAAGGCGTAACGGTGGGCAACACCCTCACCTTTACCAACACCGAGACCGACAACGCCGACTACGAACTTCCCTCTACCGGCGGGTCCGGTACACTCCCGTACACAGCCGTGGGCGGCACTATGATGCTGTCTGCGCTGGCATATAGTATTATCCATCGCAAGCGCAGACGCGAAGGGAGGGCAGATGACTAAACTGTACTTCCCTGCTGGCTGCCCGGAGCTTAAACCCCGCCCGCCCAGCGCAAAGTTTACGCGATAGTCCGAACAAAACTACACCCCCTCCCCCCTGTGCAAAATGCAGGGGGCGGCAAGGGGCAGAAAAAAGAAAGGGGCTTTTTCCATGAAAAAAGCAATGAAGAAACTCATGGCTGCGCTGCTGGCAGTTGCTATGGTTTGCGCCATGGCGATCCCGGCGTTTGCAGCTGCCGGTACGGAAGTTTCCGGCTCTAAGGTCGACATTACAAACCATGACTTTGAAGCTTATCAGATTTTCAGCGCAAAACTGGATACCAAGGGTACGCTGTCCGATGTTCAATGGGGCAACGGTGTTAAGGGTACTGAACTTTTGGCCGCTTTACAGGCCACTACCGATTTTAGCGCCTGCAGCAGCGCCTCTGATGTTGCAGAGAAACTAGAAGCTTTCAGTACTGAACAAGCCACTAGGTTTGCAGCCTTTGTAGCTAACGGCTATCTGTCCACTACCAAAATCGCTGGTACTGGCACCATTGATCTTCCCTCTGCTGGCTATTATCTGATCAAAGACGTTACCGAAGTGGACGGCGAATATGATGCTTCGAACCTGACCCTTCTGCTGGTGAGCGGTCCTAAAACTGTTACCCCCAAGGTAAAAACCGATATCCCCACCCTTCAGAAGAAGGTTCAGGACAAAAACGATTCCATTGGCGAATCTGCTACTACTGGCTGGCAGGATTCTGCCGACTATGATATCGGCGATACTATTCCCTATCAGCTGACCGCTACTCTGGGCAATGTGAGCAACTTCGACACCTACTATGTAGAGTTTGTCGATACCATGGATCACCTGACTTATAATAGTATCACCTCCGTCAAGGTCGATGATACAACTTTGACCGCTGGCCAATACAAACCCACTTGGGATGCTGCAAAGAAAGAGCTGACTGTTTCTATTGATGACGTGAAGCAGTACGGTGCAACCAACGGCTCCAAGATCATTGTGGAGTATACTGCCATTCTGGATTCTGATGCTGTCATTGGTTCTACCGGCAACCCGAACACTGCTTATCTGATATTCTCCAACAACCCGAATGGCACTGGCACGGGCAAAACCGCTCCGGACAAGAACATTGTTTTCACCTACAAAGTAGTTGCTAATAAGATCGATGAGAATGACAAACCTCTGCCCGGCGCAGCTTTTGCTCTGTACAAAAAGCTGCCTGCTGTCCCCACCAATGGCACCTCCTACGTTCTGCAGGATAATGAGCCCTATGCACTGATTAAGGAACTGAACGTTGGTGTAGGCGGCAAGGTTGAAAACGAGACTCGGACCAACTTCGAGTGGGATGGCATTGATGACGGCGATTACATGATCAAGGAGATCATCACTCCCGCTGGCTATAACTCCATTGAGCCCATTACGTTCAAGGTCGAAGCAGCTCATGATACCCTCAGCGACAACCCCCAGCTTACTGAGCTGAAGGGCGGCGATAAGTTTACCGGTAGTGTTGACAACAGCTCTCTGACCATCAGCATCCAGAACCGCATGGGTTCCACCCTGCCCGGCACCGGCGGCATCGGCACCACCATCTTCTACGTGATCGGCGGCGGCCTGATGGTTGCAGCAGCTATCCTGCTCATTACCAAAAAGCGCATGGAGAACCGCTAACTTCTCCTTTTCCCCTGCACAGAGCGGGGCTGTAAAGCCCCCTGCTCTGATCCTGAAACTATAACGTTAGGGAGTAGCCCATGAAAAAGAACAAAAGCACCATTATACTGATCCTCGTCTTTTTCGTGGGTCTATCCGTGATGTTATACCCCACCATCAGCGATTATGTCAACCAGCGCAACCAGTCCCGCGCGGTGGCAAGCTACGCGCAGGACGTGGACAACATGACCGATGCGGACTACAGCGGATACTTTGACGCCGCCGATGCCTTTAACGCACAGGTAGCCGCCAACGAGTACGCGCTCTACCGCCCGGATCAGCTTACTGGCTACGCCGACACGCTGGATATTACCGGCACGGGCATTATGGGCTACATCACCATCTCCAAAATAGGCGTGGAGCTGCCCATCTACCACGGCACCAGCGACAGCGTATTGCAGATCGCCGCAGGCCATTTGGAGGGCACCAGCCTGCCGGTGGGCGGCGCGTCCACCCACGCGGTCATCTCGGCGCACCGCGGCCTGCCCAGCGCAAAGCTGTTTACCAACCTTGACCAGCTGGAAGTGGGCGATACCTTTACCATCACCGTGCTGGATCGGGTGCTCACCTACGAGGTGGACAAAATTTCCATCGTGCTGCCCACCGAGACCGACGAGCTGAAGATCGCCGAAGGCAAGGATTACGTCACCCTGATGACCTGCACCCCCTACGGCATCAACACCCACCGCCTGCTGGTACGCGGCCACCGCGTGGAGACCCCGGATCAGTACAAGCACATCCGTGTTACTGCCGAAGCGCTCAAGATAGAGCCTATCATCGTTGCGCCCGTCATGGCGCTGCCCATGCTGCTGATCCTGCTGATCGGTATGCTGCTTTCCACACGCAAACGCAAGAAAACAAGAGGTGAAGAACATGAAAAGCATTGATCTGCGTCATCGTCTGGCAGCTGTGCTGCTGGCTGTGTGCCTTGTGGTATGCTGCGCCCTGCCGGCCTTTGCCACCAGTGCCAGCCTTGTGTCCGGGCGGCTGGGCTCGCTCCACGTCCGTCTGTACGACACCCACAACGATGTGCCCCTGCGCGGCGGCGAGCTGACCTTGTATCAGGTTGCCGCCGTCAAGCGCACCGGCGGCAGCCTGTCCTACGCCTATACCGGCGATTTTACGGGCTGCGGCGTGCCGCTGGGCGATCTTTCCGACAGCACGCTGGCTGACCAGCTGGCAAAGTATCTGCCCACCGTGCCCGCCGTTGCCGCCCAGCAGAACGTTGACGAGGAAGGCTACGCCGACTTTACCAAGCTGCCGCAGGGGCTGTATCTGGTCATGCAGACCGAGGCTTCCCACGGCTACGAAGCCATCAAGCCCTTCCTTGTGTCCATTCCCCTGCCGGATGGCGACAGCTGGATCTACGATGTGGACGCCACCCCCAAGGTAGGCGCTACCATCCCGGATACGCCGGAGACCCCGCCGGACACCCCCGAAACGCCCCCAGACACCCCTGACACTCCCCCGGATACGCCGGACACGCCGCCGGACACCCCCGATCTTCCGGAGCAGCCGGACACCCCGGATACGCCGGTGAGCCCCGGCACACCGGATAACCCGGTAAGTCCCGGCAACCCGGACAATCCCGTAAGCCCCGATAACCCGGATAATCCGGTCTCCCCTTCTAACCCGGATAAGCCCGTTCTGCCCCAGACCGGTCAGCTGAACTGGCCTGTGCCGGTGCTGGCCTGCAGCGGTGTGCTGCTGTTTGCCGTCGGCTGGGTTCTGAACCGTCAGGGCAAAAAGGAACACTGAACCCTACTCCCTTCCAGCACGGCGCGCCGTGCCCTCTCCCCCGCAAGGGGGAGTTTTTTTGTTGGGGGAAAACTCCCCCAGTCTCGCGTTCGCTCGACAGCCCCCTCTGAGATGGGGCCTTTGGCATGGCGGCAAAGCTTCCGGCGCAACCGCAAAGTGTCCGGCAGCGCCAGAGGCTCCCTCCCCGAGGGAGCTGGCAAACCCGCAGGGTTTGACTGAGGGAGTTACACACGCAAAAAGAGCCGCTGTACAAAAAGTACAGCGGCTTTTGTTTTATGCAGTTTGTATTAGGTTTTTACTGCTGCTGGGCGGCCTTTTTGGCTTCCAGTGCCAGAATGGCATCGCGGCGGCTCAGGTTGATGCGGCCCTGCTGGTCGATGTCGGTCACCTTGACCACGATGGCATCGCCCACGGCAACCACGTCCTCTACCCGCTCCACGCGCTTGGTGTCCAGCTTGGAGATGTGCACAAGGCCTTCCTTGCCCGGAGCGATCTCCACAAAGGCACCAAAGTTCATCAGGCGGGTCACCTTGCCCTTGTAGATGGCACCGATCTCGGGGTCCTCCACAATGGTCTTGATGGTAAAGATGGCGCGCTTTGCGTCCTCCTGATCCACGGCGGAGACGAACACATGGCCGTCCTCCTGCACGTCGATCTTGCAGTTGCAGGTGGCGCAGATGTCCTGAATGA
>ERZ827452.1503-NODE-1503-length-21726-cov-7.569748_pt1 | contig 21726 bp, 16 predicted proteins | sample MGYA00519866_ERZ827452 | MGnify/ENA primary metagenome ERZ827452 (study PRJEB31778, sample SAMEA3449307) | human gut metagenome | biome: human gut; feature: human-associated habitat; material: faeces | place: United Kingdom | collected 2010/2012 ... | reverse complement strand
CGGTGTCGGTCTGGGTCTCGCCGTCGCCCGAAATCCAGTTGCGCGTATGGTCGCATTCACGGGTGATGCGCACCCATTCGTTGATCTCGGCGATGTTGCGTTCGACGATCGGTTCGGGGGCGTGGACTTCCAGCGGCCGTTCAGGCAGATTTCGTCCCGGCAGGGACGTTCGGGAGTCGCAACGAAACCCTCTTGGGGCGCAAACGGCCGGTCGAACCGGGTCTGCGACTGCGCGGAATTTTCCGCGCCGTACAGGCCGCCCAGCAGCAACAGTAGTGGTAGCAGTTTTTTAGTCATGGCGGATAATTGTTGATCGGTTGGTTATTTTAATGCGTGTTTTCTTGCAGGTAGTTTTTCAGCAGCAGGTAATTGTTCCATAGTCGCTGGTTGATCGAGGTCAGGATGCCCATTTCGCCGCGTGACCCGGTGCGCGAAACATAGGTGCGGATCAGCTCTTCGACGGGGGCGGATTCCAACTCGCGGAGCGCCGCGGCGCAGGCTTCGCGCGATGCGGGACGGTTCTCCGCAAGGGTTTTGTCGCGCAGCTCCCAGCCCGGAGCCATCGCCCGTACGACCTTGTCCAGCAGCAACTCGAACGAGAGCATGGCCCGGAAACTTTTCAGGTTGCGGCGCTGCTGCGGCGTCTGCTCTTTGTCCTGCACGGCGTCGATGGCGTCGATGCCGGGCATGCAGATCGGCGAAGGCGGCAGCCCCTTGTTCCGGTAGGTATTGTAGGGCGACTCGTATTTCAGGTGTTTGTGCAGGATGCGCCGCAGCCCGAAGTCCTGCATGGCATACTTGACCGTCGGATCGGCCTGCAGGGGCATCCCCTTGCGCAGGCGGTTGACGTACACCCCTGCGATACGGGGCATCTCGTCGGTCTTGCGGGTCTCCTCGTAGACGATCGATGCGAGGGTCATGACCTCGAGCCGGCTCAGACCGCTGCGTTCGCGCAAGGCATCGCGCCCGGGCGTCCAGAAACGGTCGTACTCGCGCTTCATGCGCTGCACGAACTCTTCGGGCGTCACCGTCCAGTAGAACTCGTAGGTGTTGGGAATGAACATCGAAAAGAGCGTCACGCTGTCGAACCCCACGCCACGCGCCACTTCGGGCGAGGTCAGCACCTGCATGATCGCCGTGGAGTCGGCGTCGATCTGCCGGGCGAGTTTCTGCGCGAGCTGCGCCGGAATGCGGGCATTGTTGATCGAAACCCGTACAGGGGTTTGAAGCCCCAGTTTGAGCATCCGCGCTACCCGGATCACGCTCATCCCGGGCTCCAGCACATAGTGGCCGGGCTTGAACGTCTCCGGCAGGTTGATGCGCCGGGCATAGACACCAAAAGCCCAATGGTGCCTGAGCCGGGGCAGCAAGGAATCGGTGAGGCTTTGGTAGTCGGCACGGCTGCCGATATAGAGGTCGCGCCCCGCGCGCACGGCATTCCCGTAAAATTGCTGCCGCAGGACAAAACCCGCGACAAGCAGGCACGCAAGGCAGGCGAAAAGGATATAGCGAAAAGTTTTTTTACGCATCGGGCCGAAAATTTTTGCAAAGATATAAAAAATTCCTACTTTTGTGCCCGGGTGAGTCTTATACGACCAGCTCCCACAGAATCCCCCAGGCGAGGAATCGAGCAAGGGTATGTGGTCGTAGCGGTGCGATATAAGGAGCTCACCCTTTTTTTGTTATACGGTGCCCGGGTCACACAGCCCCGGGCACCGCTTTTTTGCTCCATCGCGGCATGAAAAAACGTCAACGAACAAACCTGCCGCCGGCATAAAATCCAATCGTATTGTGTTGCCGGCAAAAAAAATGCATACCGGATGCAGCAGCCGGCCAGTGCATTCCAGTAAAGGCATAAAAAACGGGACGAAGACGTCCCGCGCGGCATGATTCCGGTATTTTATTTCGAATAGGCGATCAGCAACTGGTTGACGACGCTGACGAAAACATAGCAGATGACAAAGATGGAAATCCCGCGCCACCCCTTCATATTGGCCGAGACGAGGTAGGCGAAACAGCCCCAGACCATCGACCAGGCCATCGAGACCGACAGCAGGATCACGATCAGGTTATACCCTGCGAGCTTCATCACCTCGCAGGCGCTGCGGGGCTCGCAGACAAGCCCTCCCAGCCATTTCGAAGGCACGCTCAGCACCCCGAGTATGACGATCGTGGGCAACATGGCAAAAAGGTTCGTGGCAAAGATATCGACTGCGCGGATACGCGACGGCGAGAAGAGCAGGGCCAGCACGTAGAGCAACAGCGAAAGGGGAATCCACAAAAGCAGGTTCGAAGAGAGGATCGTGACGATCTTCGACAGATCGTCCCCGACAGGCCAGCTCACCGCCGTCAGCAGGCAGATGGAAAAAAGAGTCCCGGCAAGGCCCCAGCCGAGCGCTTTCCCGGTAGAAAGGTATTCAAACGGGTTAAGAATCCTGTTCATCGCCTTCGAATTGATTAAGTTGAGCAATTATGTCGTCCAAACGGTTGCGTACCGTAGGGTAACTGAGCCCTAATTTCTGCGCCATCTCCTTCAGGGAGCCGCTGCTTTTTACGAAATCGAGCACGAATTGCTGGTCGGGAGCCGAAAGCTGCATCATCACCGGGAGGTTGTAGTCGCCTTCGATATGCGTATCGCATCCGTTGCAATGCATCGCTTGTACGCTCAATCGTTTACCGCAGGAGGGACATATCTTGGGGAGGTTCTTCAGTGCCATATAAGTTCAAAAAGTTGTATTTATACCATGTCAGGCTTCACAAAATTAATATATTTTTTGAATATGTCACATAAATGTGCAAATTCCGGCAAAAAACCATGGCAATACCCCGCGTCACAGACCGGAGGTGGGATTTCAGAAGTTGGCCTTCACCCCGACCGTGAAATTTGCCCCGTATTCCGGATACCACGGGTATTGGTACAGGCGGCGGTTGATCAGGTTACGGCCCTCGGCGAAGAGCGTAATGCGTCCCGAAACCTTCCAGTCGAAATTGACCCGCAGGTCGGCGGCAAAGGGCACTTCGACACTGCCGAAACTCTCCGCCCCGGATGCTGCATCCAACTGGTAGTCGGACCATTTACGGGTGCTTTGCAGCCAGATGCCCGCGCCGAACGAAATCTTGCGGCCGTCGTAGTGGGCGGAAAAATTGCCATCGAAAGCCGGGGCACCGTTATGGAGTTTGGTCTCGTCGTCGTTATAGATATAGCCGTGCACGCCCAACTCCGTCCGGAAACTGCTCGCGGGACGCCACGTCACCTCGCCGTTGAACGACAAGACGGTCTGGCGGGCCATCGACGGCAGCATGGTCAGCCCGGCGGCAAGAATATCGCTCCCCTGCACGACATCGGCACTATACCAGTAAAGGTGGTTGTCACGGATCGAGAACCCGGCATAGGCCCGGTAGTCGAACTTCCCGCGCCAGATACTGCCCCCGATACCGAAGCGGCCGTTGTAATCGACCGAACTCTTAGTCCCGAATACGGGATTCAGCAGATAGGGATTCAGCTTCGTAAGCGAACGGTAACTGTTCTCGCGGACGTCGCCGTCCATCTCGAAGAACGGGCACAGCCCGTCCGTCCCGAGGTTCAGGTTCAGCCGCACGAAAGGAATGATATAATTTTCCGCTTCGACGGACTTGACCTTGTCGTGGTAATAATCGGCACCGACCTCGAGGCGCACTACCCCGCCCTCGATGCCGTAGCGCAGCGCGGCATGTATCAATTGCTGGTTATATTCGTCGAGGGCCTTCTGTCCGGCGAGCCGCTCGTAACCGATCTCGGCGGCAAGGCGGTGGCGCCCGAAAGCGCGGGCGATCTTCGCGTGGGTTTCCAGCGTGGTCTGGCGGGCCTTGTCGTTATAGTCCGGCCACTCGGAATGGTCGAAAAACATGCCGCCCCGGATGGCGATTTCGAAATTCACACGGCTCAGATCCTGGAAATCGTCGCCGAAGCGCACCGCGATGTTCGCATCGCCGTAATCGGCCATCGAACCGGGTACGGCATCGGCAGAGATGTCCGGCGCGAGGTACATACCGTAGCGGTGGTACATGCGGTTCTCGTAGGAGAGGTCGCCCTCGAGCACGTGACGGCCGAAATATTTACCCGCAGCGGCGCCGATGCGGTTGAGCATCCGCGTCGAATTGTTCTTGACGCCAAAGTCATTCCCGATCTTGGAATAGCGCCCCTCGTGGTTGACATAGCCCACCACATACCCTGTCCCGGGGTTCTGGCTCGAAGCATAGAAATCCAACACCGAATTGAACGGGTAGCCCATCCCGGCCTTGAGGTAGAAAGGCAGCGGGCGGTTGAATTCCCAGTAGGTTACCGTCGCAGGGCGGATCGGCCGCGTGGCGAGGGTGGTCTGCAACGACAGCGGCGTGATCGTATAGTCGATCTCGGGACGCATCTTCACCGTATCGGTCATGTCGGGCACGACAGCGAGTTTCGACGCCCCCTCCACACTCGGCACATAGGCCTTGGTCACTTCGACCCGTTTCTCGACCTGCGCGCTCGCGCCCCAGGGCAATGCCGCCATCAGCGCGGCTACAAACAACATGCGTTTCATCGTCAGTTCAGTTTTGCGATCCGTTCCTTGGCTTCGTCCACGATCCCGTCGTCGGCAGGCGAATAGCCGTCCGCGACGCTCTGGTAGGTCGCCCGCGCCTGGAAATTGTCTCCCTTGCGGACATAGACGTCGCCCAGCAGGATGAAGGCCTTGGCCAGCCAGTAGGCCTGGGGTTCCCGTTCGGAATAGGCGAATATCGCCTTCTCGGTCTTGTCCATATCGCCCTTTTCGAAGGTATCCTCCAGCACGTAATAGGCAGCGGCGGAACCCTCCTTCGAGCGGACGTCCGCGGCCAGTTCCCTGTAAAGCTTCACGGCATCGGCACGGCGATCCTGCTGCCGCAGCAACTCCGCCCATGCGAATTTCGATTCGCGCAGCGCCACGGCCCCGGCATCGGGATGCGCGGCGACATCGGCAGCCATCGCCTCGATTTTCGAAGCGTCGCCCCCGGACAGCGTAGCGCGCACGTAGCCCGTCATGGCATCCTCGCGCCCGGCCACCGTCGTCGTGACGTCGTACAACTTGCGGAATGCGGCGGCGGCCTCGTCGTAACGCTTGTCCTCATAGGTCAGCTCCGAAAGTTTCTCGAGCACCGTGACCGAATACTGGTTCGTACCCTGCCCGGCCAGTTCGGTGAGGGTTTCGATGGCATCGCCGCGCTCGCCCGTGCGGAGGTAACAGTCGCTCAGGAAATAGAGGGCATCGTTCAGGTAATATCCCTTGGGGTAACTCCTGACATAACTGCGCAGCGACTTGGCGGCAGCGTCGGTCTGCCCGGCCAGGTAAAGTTTCTGGGCGGCGGCAAACGACAGCGAGTCGCGCGACATGGCTGTCAGGTCGCTCTCCATGCCCACCCTGGCGGCATAATCGAAATAGTCGTCGACCTTGCCGTCCGAGACATAGATCTCGCGGATACCCTGCATGGCCCCTTTGGCTTCGGACGACTGCGGGGCCGTCTCGACCACCATGTCGTAATATTTCAGCGACTTTTCCTTGTCCCCCAGGTTGAGGTAGGCGAGCCCCAGGTCGGCAAGCGCCTGTGCACGGCGCGGCGACGAGGGATAGTCGGCAATGAACCGTTCCAATTGTCCGGCACCTTCGGCATAGCGTTCCTGCGCGATATAGGAACGGCCGAGCTCGTACGAGGCGGCATCGACATAGTCGCCCTGCCCTGCAGTAACGATCTGCCGCAGCGCCTGCAGCTTGGGCTCCGTGCGCCCGAGGATGCCGAGCGTCACGGCGCGTTTATACTGTGCGTAATAGCGTTCGGGGGTGTTCAGCGCAACGGCACGGTCGTAATCCCCCACGGCCGCTTCAAATTCGCGGTCGGAATAGCGGATGTCGCCCAGCCGGTTGTAGGCATCGGCGCGGTAGCGGTCGCGGGCCGGATAGGTTTCGAGGAACTTCTCGAACGCACTGCGCGCTCCGGTCATGTCCTTGCGCGAGAAATCGCAGTAGCCGAGGTTGTAGAGCGCCATGGCATATTCGTCCTCGCTGCGGGGGGCACGCTTCAGATAGGCGTTGTATTTGGCCGCAGCGACCGTATAGTCGCCCTGTGCGAAGGCGATTTCGCCCTGCCAGAAGGAGTTGAGCGCACTGTATTTGGGGCTGACATTGATGGCCGCGGATTCGGCCAGGTAACGCTGCGCGGCACGCATGTCGCCGGCGCTGTACGCCTCCAGGCCGCGGAAATAGGTGATCTTCTGCAATGCGGCTCGGATGTCGGCATCCTGTGTCGGGAAGGATTTGATGGCCCGGTAAGCCGCGTCGTAATCGTTCGAATTGTAGTAGGCCGCGATCAGCAGCGAACGGGCTTCGCCCACGCGCGGAGAATCGGGATACTGCGCGACATAGCGCGTCAGCACGTTGATCGCGCCGTTGAAGGCACCGCCGCCCAGCTCGTATTGCAGTTTGCCGTAGTTGAACAGCGCGTCTTCGGCGATCACCGGATCGAGCTTGTCGTCCGCTGCCATGGCGAACGCCTGCATGGCGGCCTGCTTGTCACCCGCACGCAGATAGCAGTCGGCCAGGTGGTACGAGGCATTCTGCGTCAACGCATCCTCGGCACCGCAGGCCTTGCGCAGGAACTCCGCAGCCTCGGGATAGCGTGCCGTGCGGTAAAGCGAGAAGCCCATCAGATAGCTGCCGTCACGGTCGAGTTCGCCGCCGGCAGCCGTAAAAGCGTCCAGATGCCCGATGGTCTTGTTATAGTCGCCCAGGTGAAACCACGATTCGGCGATGACGCGCTCCAGTTCCTGCCGGCGTTCGGGCACGGCGCGGCGCACCAGTTCGTCGCCGTTCTCGACGACATAACGGTAGTTTCCGTCGCGGAATTCGATCTGCAGGAGGTAATACGGCACCACGGCACGGTAGGCATCGCTGCGCTGCAAGGCCGTGAAGCCCTGTTTCGCACGCCCGTAGCGCCCTTCGGCATAGTCGATATAGGATTTGTAATAGAGTGCATGGTCGGCATATTCGCTCTGGGGGCCGATGCGGTCAAAATAACCGAAAGCCTTGTCGTAATTGCCGTCGGTGAATTCGACATAGCCCATGCGGATGTCGTACTGCTCCTTGCGTGAGCGGCTCAGCGCCTTGTAATCGGTCTTTGCGAAGGCCTCGCGGGCACGCCTCATATCGCCCTCGGCGCAATAGAGCGACCCCAGCGAAAACCGCACGTCGTTGGCGTAGACCGAACCGGGATAACGTGCCTCGAAATCGCGGAGCGCCCCTTCGGCATCGCGGCTGCCCAGCTCGACGGCACAGGCCGCCAGGTAGAAATCGACCGTCTGCGCCGCGACACGGTCGGAAGGCGCGAGCACGTCCCGGGCCCGGAGGAACTCATGCCGGGCATCGCTCCAGCGGCCGTAGTCGAACAACGACCGTCCCCGCTCGATAAAGGTCTCACTTTCGGGCTCCCCGGCCTGCACCCGCAGGGTGCATACCGCGCACAGCGCGAGGGTCAGCAACAAGCTCAGTTTTTTCCGCATACGCACATAAATTCTTACAAAGGGCAAATATACGAAAATTTGCCTTTCCCGCATACCCCCGCACCAAATATACCGGTATAAAACCGGAACCGACACCCCGGCGGCGACCGGGACGGTTTGCATCTGTTGAAAATTATCCATACCTTAGCCAGACCGTTACGCCCTTAACCCAGTCAACATGAAATTGCGTCTCTTCCATCGTAACAAGCCCGCCCTCGCGCCGGGGATACAGGCCCCGGCCGTGCGCGACACGCTCAGCCGGGTTTCCGTTGCCTGCATCGAGCTGACGCCCGAAGGGGAATTAACGGATATCAACATGCAGGCATTCAAGGCACTCCGCCTCGGGGGGGGGATTTTCCGCATCCGCTGAACATCTCCGGCCTGTTCTCTGTCTGTCATGATAAAAAAGACCTTCTGCCCGCTATTTTCAAAGGGCTGGAACGGCACAAAACCTACGGCGACCTGCCGCCGTGGAGCTATATACAGCTATCCGGCAGGGACAATCTGAAATTCTATATCGAAGGCCGCTTCGTTGGCCATTACGACCGGCATAGAAAACTGCGCCGGATAGTATTCCTGTTCCGGGACATCGAAGAGGAAGTCTGCCGCAGGTTCATTCTCGACATGGCGATGGCGCAAACGAAAATTTTCCCGTGGTTCTTCGACCTGGACAACGGCAGAATGGTCATCGACGCCCGCTGGTTCGACCACGTCGGCATCCCGCGCGGCGACTGTTCGATGAGTCCCGGGATCTTTTTCGACATGCTCCATCCCGACGACCGGGAAACCCTTTCCGCAGCATTCGCAAAGCAGCTATCCGGGATACTCACCCCCGAGGCATACGCCTACCGCGTCCGCCGCTGCGACGGGACATGGGAATGGTTCGAGGGACAATCCGTATACCTGGGGCAGGCACACGACGGCTCGCCCTATCGCGTGGTGGGTATCTGCCAGAGCATCCAGGCCCACAAGGAGGTCGAAGGACGCCTGCGCGAAGCCCGCGACAAGGCCCGCGAGAACGACCGGCTGAAATCGGCGTTCCTGGCCAACATGAGCCATGAAATCCGGACGCCGCTCAACGCCATCATCGGCTTCGCCAACCTCGTGACATGCGACGACGTCCCCTTCAGCGAAACGGAAAGGCAGGAGTACAGCCGCCTGATCTCGGCCAACGGCGACCAGTTGCTGCGCCTGATCTCGGACATCCTCGACCTTTCGAAGATCGAGTCGAACACCATGGAGTTCTGTTTCGGCGACCAGTCGCTGCACACGCTGCTGTCGGATATCTACCAGTCCCAACTGCTCACCATGCCCCCACAGGTCGAACTGAGGCTCGAACTCCCGCAGGCCGACACGACGATCCGCACCGATGCCTCGCGGCTCAAACAGGTCATCAACAACCTGATAAACAACGCCGCGAAGTTTACCGACAGGGGCAGCATTACATTCGGGTACCGCACGGACGAGGGCGCGGGAGAGGTCGAACTGTTCGTCAGGGATACGGGGAAAGGCATTTCGCAGGAGCACGTGGGCCGGATATTCGAGCGTTTCTACAAAACCGACTCCAATGCGAAGGGCGTCGGGCTGGGGCTTTCCATCTGCCGCACGATCATTGAAATACTCGGCGGCGACATCTCGGTCGTCTCCGCACCGGGCAAAGGCACCTGCTTTAAGATCGTGCACCCCGTCCACCGTACGGAAACGGCGGCGGAAACCGCGGGGGCATACCGGTAAGGTACGATTCTTGCCCCGCTTGCAGCGTTCAACATAAATTCTGTGACTTATGATCGAAAAAGTAACGCTGCAACTCTCCGGGGATGCGGACTTCACGTCCGAAGGCGGGCCCCGCTGCGAGGAGATGAACCCCAAGACACTGCTGCTCTATGCCGCGGCGAAATGCGTCGGCAAGACAGCCCTGATGATTATGGATAAGGAACGCTTCCGCCCCAAACGCTTCGAGATCGGCATTTCGGGCGAGCTCTCGGACGAAACGCCTCAATCCGAAAGTACCTTCAAATCGTTCCACGTGGTCTACAACATCGAATGCGACACCGAGGACGACCAGGCCAAGGTCGGCCGTGCAGTGACGCTGGCGCACGAAAAGTATTGCGGCATGATGCAGATGCTGCGCAAGGTCGCACCCGTATCGCACGAAATCGCGGTGGTCAGCACCGACGCGGTGAAAGCCTGACGCGACGGACAGGATATACAGAAACGGGGATTATCGAAAATCCCCGTTTTTTTGTACCCCCACAGGCAGGAAACCGGCGACGGCGTCCCGAAGAGGCGGTCTCGGCCATGCGGTTTCCGCAGCCGGAACAGGCATCCCCGCCGCGACGGCCTGCCGGGCAGGGCCTGCCTGCCGCCGCTCACTGCGCCGTGATGCGCAGGTAGTCCGATACCGCCACGGCATAGTTGTAATGAGCCTTGATTGCATTGGTGTAGAGCTGTATCCAGCTCAGCTGCGCCTGCAACACATCGAGGATCGTAGAGAGCCCCTCGCCGTAGGAATAGGTGCTGATGTCGAGGTTTTCGCCGGCGATGCGCAGGCTCTGCTCCGTGGCATCGACCTGTGCCCGGCTGTTGACCAGCGCCGTCCAGCCGTTCATCTCGTCGCGCACGATATTGTCGTGCAGCAGCGCGGTGTTCCACTCGCTCTGCCGCTGGACGGCGCGTGCAGCACCCGTGGCGCGGCGGCGTTCGCCCCAATGGAAAATCGGGAGCGTGAGTTTCACGAACGCCGAGCCGTCGACCGTCGTGGCGCCCGTCCGGTTGGGGAAATACGGCTGCCACGAGCCGCCGATGCCGACGCTCACCTGCGGATTGAACGGCGCGCGCGCCGCCCGGATACCCGCGTCGGCCTGTTCGCTGCGCAACCGGGCAGCCATATAGTCCGGACGGCGCCCCAGCACCTCGTCGGGCAGTACGCGCACAGGCTGCGGCAGCGAATCGCGGATGCCCTGAGCAAGTTCCACCGCAAGGTCGGGATCCGTGCCGCGCAGGATGTTGAAATTGTGCAGCGCGACGGTATAATTCTGCTCGGCACTCACCAGCCCGTACTGCGCTTCGCTCAGACGGGCGTCGATCATTAGCACATCGCCCTTGGCAATGTAGCCCTCGGCGAAACGGCGGTCGACGACCTCCTTGAGCGAGCGGATTATGTTGACATACTGGCGCATGGATGCGGCATACAACTCCATGGCGGAGAGGTTCCAGTAGGTATACTCGGCCGCATAACGCACGTCGAGCTGCGTGAACTCCTCGTCGCAGAGAGCGATGTCGTAGCCCAGCTCGGCCTGTTTGTAGGCCGCACGTACGGCCCCGCCGCCGTAGACGGTCTGCACGAGTTGCGGAAGGACGCTGAAATTCCACCGCTCCACCCCGTCGTAGTGGTGTACCGTGGCGGTGAAACTGCCGTCGAGCGACAGCCGCGGCAGGTAACCCGTACGAGCCTGTCCCATGGTCTGGGAAGCGGCATCGCTCTTCGATGCGGCGACCTTCAGCTCCCAGCTGTATTCGGTCACGGCCTGCCGGTAGTCGCCGAGCGAGGTCTGGGCGGTGGCGGGCACGAAGGCCAGCAGTGCGGAGAGGATCAGATAATTCTTCATGACTTGCGGATATTGTAGAAAATGGCATAGACGACCGGCAGCACGCAGACCGTCAGCAGCGTGGCGACGAGCAGGCCGCCCATGATCGTGGCGGCCATGGCGCCGAACATCGAGTCGAACAACAGGGGCAGCATACCGAGGATCGTGGTACCCGAAGCCATCGCCACGGGGACGATTCGGCTGCGCGTAGCCGCCGTGAGGGCTTCGTAGGCATCCTTGCCTTCGGAGCGCAGCACGCCGACCTGTCCGACCAGCACCACGGCGTTCTTGATGTTCATGCCCACCAACCCCAGCAGTCCCAGCAGGGAGAAGAAGTTGAAGACCTTGCCCGTGACGGCCAGTCCGAGCACCACGCCGATGAAGATCAGCGGGATCATCAGCAGGATGACGACCGGCTCGCGGTAGTTGCGGAAAAGCAGGAGCAGCACGATGAAGATAAGCACCATCGTCAGGGGCATATACCTGGCCAGGGCCGAGTTGGATTCCTGCTGGCTCTCCTGCTCGCCGAAAACCTTCATCGAATACCCTTCGGGGAGCACCACGCCGCGCAGAACCGAATCCCGCAGCGCAGCGTAGAGCCGCATGGTGTTGACCCCGCGGCCGGGGTCGCACTGCGCCTTCATGACCCGCTGACGGTTGTAGCGTTTCACCACTCCGACGCGGTATTCGAAGCGGAAGCCGTCGGTCGCCTGCTCGATGGAGTAGACCTTGCCGGCGGGGGTGAAAATCGGCAGTGCCTGCAGGTTGGTGAGGTTGTAGGTGTCGATATTCTCGTCCTTCAGAAGGATCGGCATGAACTGGTCGCCCTCGCGGTATTCGCCGAGGCGGTAACCCTGCGTGGCGATGGTGATGCCCTGCGCCATCTGGCTGCGGGTGACGCCGATACGCTGCCCCTTCATCTGCGAGTAGAGCGGCAGCCATGTCGGGACGCGGTTGCCCCAGCTGTTGCGGATGTTGACCGTGCCTGCCGTCCGCCACATGATCTCTTCGGCGGCCTGCGTCAGGCGGCGGAGCGTGTCGATATCGTCGCCGATAAACCCGAATTCGATCGCCGCATCGGGCACGGGCGAGAGTTTGAAAAGCGACGAGCGCAGCCACACGTCGGGGCACATCGCCCGGACATAGGCGTTGAAACGCGCCTCGACAGCTTCGGTCTGCCCTTTGTCGTGCAGTTCGACGAGGATGTTCCCGAAATTGGGGCGCAGCGAAACGCTGCTGCTGGCCAGGTAGTAGCGCGGCGGCGTGGAACCCATCGTCACCGAGACGGTCTTCACCTCGGGCTGCGCATGAAGCCACTCCTCCATCGTGCGCAGGTTGCGTTCCGTGTCCCGGATATTGTACCCCTCGGGCAGCAGCACGTCGGCACGGAAATAGGGCTTGTCGAGCGACGGGAAGAAATTCTGGGGCATAAGACCCATTACCGCCAATGCCGCCGCAAAGAGCGCCACGACGCCTGCCACGACGCCCCACCGCCATCGCAGCAGGGCAGCCAGCAGGCGGTCGAAAGCGCGGTAAAATTTCGTATCGTAGGGATCGTGCGCGGCAGGGTTCACGCGGAGCATGAAGTCGCCGAAAAGCGGCGTCTGCGTCAGGGCCAGCACCCAGCTCAGCAACAGCGACAAGGCCAGCACGACGAACAGCGGCTTGACGATCTCGGCCACGGACGACGGCGCCAGGTAGAGCGGCAGGAACGAGAAAATGGCGATCAGCGTCGCGCCGAGCAGGCTCCAGCGCGGGGCATTCGCCCCGTCGACGACCGCACGGCGCCGCGCGACACCCCGCAGCATGGCCTGCTGCGCGTTATCGGTCACCACGATGGCATTGTCCACGAGCATACCCATGGCGATGATGAACCCGGCGAGCGACGTACGGTTGAGCCCCTCGCCCAGGAACTGCATCAGCAGCAGCGTACCCCCGATGGAGAACAGCAGCGAGCTGCCGATCAGCACCCCGGCGCGGAAACCCATGACGAGCATGATGATCAGGATGACGATGGCCACCGACTCGGCGAGGTTCAGCACGAAGGTCGCATTGGCCTGCTGCGCGATGCGGTTCTCGGGATAAAGCACCGTAAGATCCATGCCGACGGGCATCTGGCGCGTAAGGCCGTCGAGCACGCGGATGATCTTCTCCCCGGTTTTCACCACGTCGACCTGCGCCTCGGTCGAAATGCCGATGCCCACGGCACGGCGGCCGTCGACGCGCATGAGCGTCTGCGGCGGGTCGGCATAGCCCCGTTCGACGCGGGCGATGTCGCCCAGGCGGTATTGTTTGCCCGAGGCAGCGGTCAGCATCTGGTTTGAGATATCGTCGAGGCCCTTGTAGGTTCCGGCCTCGAGAATCTGTATCTGGAGCGCCCCGGCCTGTTTCTCGCCGCTGTTGACGATGGTGTTCTGCTGGCCGATGGTCGCCACGATCGTCTCGGGGCGGATAGCGAAGTTGGCAAGCGCTGCAAGGTTGACATAGACGTTCACGACGGGCGTCTGCTCGCCGAAAAGGCTCACCTTCTGCACGCCGTCGACCGTCACGAGCGCCGTCTTGATCCGCTGTGCCCAGTCGCGCAACTCCGCCCAGGTGAAACCCCCGTCGACCGACAGGCCGTAATAGATACCGTAGACGTCGCCGAAATCGTCGGCCACGGTCACGGGCGAAGCCCCGGCAGGCAGCCGGGGCTGGATGTTGAGTACCTTGCGCCGCAGTTCATCCCACAACTGGGGTATCTCGGAAGCACGGGTCGCAGGGTCTAATTCGACCAGGATCTTCGACAGTCCGTAATAGGATTCGGACGTGATTTTATGCACGAGGCGCATCGACTGCACCTCGCGCTCGATCGGTTCGGTCACAAGCTGTTCGACTTCGAGCGGCGTGGCGCCCGGGTAGGAGCAGACCAGCGACGCACTCTTGATGACGAATACCGAGTCCTCCTTTTTTCCCAGCGTAACGAAGCCCAAGGCTCCGCCCGCCAGCAGGATGAAAAGGAAAAACCAAACGACTTTTCTGTTCTTCAATGAATATTCGGGCAGGCTCATCGTCGCATCAGTTTAAGATTCTCACCCGTTCGCCCTGCCGCAACTGGTAAACCCCGGCCGTGACGACCCGCTCACCCGGTTCCACCCCGCTGTCGACCACGACCCGGTCACGGCCGTACAACTCGCCCAGGGTCACGGCCCGGCGCTCGACACGGTCGCCGCCGATCACCACCCAGACGTAAGTGCCGCCTTCGGCCGGGGCATAAACGGCCGAGACGGGCAGGGATACCGCATCCGTGACGGGATCGGCGCTCTGCATCGTGACCATGCACGACATGCCGGGCGAAATCGAATAACGCCCGGTGTCGACATCCGTAAGGCGCAGCGACACGGGGAACCCCGAAGCATCGGACGATGTCTTGGCATAGTCCTTCAGCACGGCGGGGAACCTGACGCCCCGGTAGTTGTCGAACTCGACTTCGAAGCGGGTCGAAGGCAACGACAGGAGCGACAGGCCGCTTTCGGGCATGGTGAACTGCACCTTGGTCGTCACCGGGTTCACGACGCGGACGATGGACTGCCCGGCCTGCACGCGTTCGTAATTGTCGACGAACTTGCGTTCCACGACGCTGGCGAAAGGCGCACGGAGCTTGGTCTCCTTGAGCAGGCCGAGGGAGTTCTCATAGGCGGACTTGACTTGTGCGTAACGGGTCTGGGCGCTTTCGAACTCCTGGCGGGATACGGCTTCGTGCTCCAACAACCGCTGCATACGCTGCATCTGCGAACGGGCCTCCTCGAAAGCCGACCGGTCGGCCGAAACCTGTAATTCGATATCCCGGGGATCGAGTTCGGCCAGCAGCGCCCCCTTTTTGACGCTTTCGCCCTGCGCGACGGGGACATCGAGCACCTGCCCCGGAAGCTTGAAGGCGAGGTTCACGGCGTCATCGGGCGTCGCCAGCCCTGCGAAGTCCTTGTCGATGACCGCCGCACCGGCTGCCGTGGTGACTTTGACGGGACGCACGGTCTCGGGCACAGGCTGGCGCCGGGCGCAAGCGCCCAGGAGAAAGACTACGATTAAAACATGGAAAGTTCGCATAATAAGAAAGTTGACTCCGTTCCCGGGGTCAACTTTCATACCACATGCCGCAAAATGTCCCTACGGACGAATATCGCGACAATTCTTTTTAGCACGGATCACGCCGTCCTCCAGCACCACCATGCCGTTGTTGGCGCGCAGCATGGTCTTCATGGTCGAAGCGTCTATGTTATAGCACCGTACATCCCCCGAACCGAAATCGTGGTAAGTGACCCCGTACAACGGCTGCGGGGTAAGGCAGACGACGCGGGCACCCTCCTCCGCGGCCCGCCGCACGACCTTGGCGAACCGCTTGGCGCAACCGCGCGGCAGGCGGTCGAACGACGTAACGCAGAGCAGGTACACGCGCCCAGGAGCAGTCACGATCTCCTCGGTCGCATCCCCTTCGGCATCGCGCAGGGAGAATTCGCTCATGAGCGGGCGGATGGCGGGCATCTCGTCCGTAGTCCGGGTATCGACCCACTCCCATTTTTCGGCATCCTGCCAGGCCGTGTCGTCGAGCGAAAACTCGCGCAGCTTGCCCGTCTTGATGTTGCGGTAGACAAGTACGGTCTCCGTTTCGCCGGGCTCGACGACCGGGGCGTGCATCCCCTCCCAGATATTGACCCCGACCTTATAGGGCAGGAAGTCGATCAGCGGCAGGTGGCGGTAGCAATAGTATCCCAGATACATCGTGAGGAAGAAAAAGGTGACGGTAAGCACGATTTCCAGGGGGTTGAAGGCGAAGATCTTGTCGGGGCGGTAACGCCACCAGACCACCAGAGCCATCGGCAGCAGCGCCAGGTTCTTGTAGAAAGTCTCCCACGGCGTCAGCTTCAGCGCCTCGCCGAAACAACCGCAGTCCTCGACGGGGATCACCGTAGCGCTGAGCAGGGTGAGGGCGGTGAAAAAGAGCATGGAAAGCACGGCGAAGATCGAGATCAGGCGGATACGTACCTTGAAGAGGAGCATACAGCCCATCATCATCTCGGCACCGCACAACCAGATCGAAAAGGCCATGCTCGCCCCCTGGAGGGATTCCATCCCGTAGATGGAAAGATACTCGTTGACCTTCATGGCGGTGCCCCACGGATCGATGACCTTCGTGAAGCCCGACACGATGAACGTGCAGGCAAGGATCAGCCGGCAGACATTGGCCAGCAGTTTAAAGGCCCTGGACTTCCGCATCGGCTTCGAGTATTGGTGCCAGCTGGGCACATATTTTAGCAAAAATACCCTCCGGGGAATCCATCGCCCCCGCAGGATCGCTGCAATCGACGACCCGCAGCGCGGGGTCTTTGGCCGCGGCTTCGAGGTATACGCTGCGCACGGCCTGTTGCAAGGCGAGCGACGCCTCGTGGATGTCCTGTCCGCCCTGCAGGTACTCGCGGTCGTCGCCCTCGCGCAGTTCGGAGAGTTTGCGCTCGGTAAAGGTGAACGGCACGTCGAGGAACAAGGACACGTCGGGACGCGGCAGGCCGTTATGACAGAATTCGAGGTATAGGATCCAGTCGGCCAATCGGTTGCGTTCTTCTCCGGCGGGCAGCTTGGCGCACTGGAAACCCACGTTCGAATAGACATAGCGGTCGAGAATGACCGCCTTGCCCTGCGCGAGCCACTCCCTGATCCGGGAGGCGGCATCGGCACGGTCGCCCGCGAAGAGCAGCGCCACGAGGTAGGGGTCGACCTCACCCACACCGCCGAACTCGCCGCGCAGGAAACGGGCTATCAGCTCGCCGTAGACGGGCGAATCGAAACGCGGGAAGTGCACATACTCGCTCTCGACGCCCCTGTCGGCAAAAAACCGGCGCAACATGCGGATTTGGGTCGATTTACCGGCCCCGTCCAAACCTTCGAGTACTATGAACATAGGTTAATTCCGAATTATTTAAGTTTTTATCCTTCAATAAGTTGCCACGGCCCGCTATCCGCGCAGCATCCGCACCGCGCGTTCCACGCCGCCGGCCAGCGCATCGGCCTCGGCCAGCGTATTGTAAAGCGCGAACGAAGCGCGGCACATCCCCGTCGTGGAGAAATGCGTCATGGTGGGTTCGGCACAGTGCTGCCCGGTACGGACGGCGATGCCCAGCTTGTCGAGGATCATGCCCATGTCGTAGGGATGCACACCTTCGACGTTGAACGACACGATGGCACATTTGCCGGGCGTCGTACCGTAAATCCGCAGCCCGTCAACGGCCGTAAGCCGTTCGGTCGCACGGTGCAGCAGTGCCGCCTCGTGCGCTTCGACCTCGGCCGGGTCGAAACGCCCGACGAATTTCACGGCTTCGCCCAGGGCGATGGCCCCGGTGAAATTGGCCGTACCGGCTTCGAACTTGAGCGGCACGGGGGCATAGGTGGTCTTGGCGAAGGTCACGGTATCGACCATATCGCCCCCGCCGAGAAACGGCGGCATGGCTTCGAGCAGCGCACGTTTGCCATACAGCACGCCGATGCCCGTCGGGCCGAAGAGCTTATGCCCCGAGAAGGCATAGAAGTCGCAATCCAAAGCCTGCACGTCGACACCGCCGTGCACGACACCCTGGCATCCGTCCACCACGGCGATCGCCCCCACGGCATGTGCAGCGTCGATGACGGGCCGCAGGTCGGGACGCGTTCCGAGCGTATTCGAAGCCTGCGTAACGGCGACGATGCGGGTCTTGTCATCCAGCAGCGACGGCAGCAGTTCGGTGCACAGGCGCCCCTCGTCATCGAAGGGCAGGACGCGGATTTCCGCCCCCTTGCGTTCGGCGAGCATCTGCCAGGGCACGATATTGGAGTGGTGCTCCATCTCGCTGACAAGGATATTGTCGCCCGCACGGACGAACTTTTCACCCCAGGCATAGGCCACCGTATTGAGCGAAGCCGTAGCGCCGGCCGTAAAGACGACCTCTTCCTTTTCGGCCGCGCCGATAAAAGCGCCGATACGCTCGCGTGCCGCCTCGTAAAGCGTCGTGGCCTCCTCCGAAAGGTAGTGCACCCCGCGATGTATATTGGCGTTGAGTCCGCGCTGCAGGTAATCGACCATCTCGATCACGGCCAGCGGTTTCTGCGACGTGGCGCCGCTGTCGAGGTAAACCAGCGGCTTGCCGTAGACCTCGCGCCCCAGGATCGGGAACTCCCCGCGTATTTTTTCAACGTCGAACATCGTTATGATTTTTCCAGTTTGGCAACCACCGCCTCCATCGCCGCCTCGCACAGCGGTTCGATGCCGCAGCGGCGTACGACATCGCCCACGAAGCCCTCGATCTGCACCCTCCGCGCCTGGGCTTCGCTCAGGCCGCGCTGCCGCATATAGAGGATCGCCTCGGAATCCATTTGTCCCACCGTCGCGCCGTGCGAGCATTTCACGTCATCGGCATAGATCTCCAGCTGGGGCTGGGTCGTGATACGCGCCGTCTCGCTCAGCAGGATGTTGCGGTTCTGCTGCTGCGCATCGGTGCGCTGGGCGTCGGGCGCCACATAGACCAGCCCGCAGAACTCCCCTACGGCCGTACCGCCCGCGACACCTTTTATATAAGAGTTGCTGCGGCAGTCGGGCACGTTGTGGTTCGTCCGCAGCCTGACGACGCAATGCTCCTGCCCGGCGGCGAGGAACGCTCCGCCCAACAGGCTTTCGGCACCCGGCCCGTCGAGATCGACCGTATAGGAGGCATTGGCGCTCGAAAGCTGCACCGCCGTGATATGGCAAAGACTGCGGGCAGCCTGTTTCACGGTCACCTCCGCAAAGGCTTCGGAAACGAATAACTCGGTCAATACGAAGCGTGCGCCCTTCTCCAGCACGATCTCCAGGGCCGACACCTCGGGCGAAGTATGGAGCACGGCCAGCCGCAGCGAAGCCCCCGCCGCAACCTCGACACGCATACGCCGGGGATCGACCGCAGCGAAAGGCTCGCTTTCCGTCCCGGCAACCCGAAACACTTCGCCCTCGGCCGTGCGGAACCCGCGGATAATATCGTAAAGCGCCGTCATTCCCTGTAATCGTTAATCAGCCAGTCGTAGCCCTCCTTTTCGAGCTTGAGGGCCAGCGTCTTGTCGCCCGTATGGATAATGCGCCCCTTGTAGAGCACATGCACCACGTCGGGCACGATGTAGTCCAGCAGGCGTTGGTAGTGCGTGATGACCACCGTGGCATTCTGGGGCGTATGGAGTTTCGTAACGCCCGTGGCGACGATGCGAAGGGCGTCGATGTCGAGTCCCGAGTCGGTCTCGTCGAGGATCGCCAGTTTCGGGTCGAGCATCGCCATCTGGAAAATCTCGTTCTTCTTCTTCTCACCGCCCGAGAAGCCTTCGTTCACGGCACGCGAAGTGAGCTTCGCATCGAGCTCCACGACAGCGCTCTTCTCGCGCATCAGGCGCAGGAACTCGGCGGCCGTCAGCGGCTCCTCGCCGCGGAACTTGCGCTGCTCGTTGACGGCCAGCTTCATAAAATTGGCCATCGTGACGCCCGGGATCTCCACCGGATACTGGAAGCCCAGGAACAGCCCCAGCCGCGCCCGGTCCTCGATGGGCATCGACAGCAGGTCGCGGCCCAGAAACTCGGCCGACCCTTCGGTGACGGTGAACTTTTCATTGCCCGCCAGCACCGACGCCAGCGTCGACTTGCCCGAGCCGTTAGGTCCCATGATGGCATGCACCTCACCGGCCTTCACTTCGAGGTCGATACCCCGGAGAATCTCCTTGCCGTCGACCGAGGCGTGCAGATTTTTTACCTTTAACATATCATCAACTTACTATTATTCTCGTTTCCTTTTTTCGCTCTCGCAGGTCGTTTCCACGGCGTTCCGCCGTGTTTGCAAGCCTGACCCCACCCCCAACCCCTCCCTCGGGAGGGGCTTATCGCATGCGACCGGATTGCAGACGCAAACTGCAAACTACCCTACGCTGCCCTCCAGCTGCAAGGCCAGCAGTTTCTGGGCTTCTACCGCAAACTCCATCGGCAGTTTGGCCAGCACCTCGCGGGCATAGCCGTTGACGATCAGCCCCACGGCGTCTTCCGTCGAAAGTCCGCGCTGGTTGCAGTAGAACAGCTGGTCGTCGGAGATTTTCGAGGTCGTGGCCTCGTGCTCCACCACACCCGTCGGGTTGCGCACGTCGATCACCGGGAAGGTATGCGCCCCGCACCGGTCGCCGATCAGCAGCGAATCGCACTGCGAGTAGTTACGGGCGTTCTCCGCCCCCTTCGCCACGCGGACCATGCCGCGGTAGGAGTTCTCGCTCCGGCCGGCCGAAATACCCTTCGAGACGATCCGGCTGCGGGTGTTGCGGCCGATATGGATCATCTTGGTACCGGTGTCGGCCTGCTGGAAATGGTTGGTCATCGCCACCGAATAGAACTCCCCCACCGAATTGTCGCCCAGCAGCACGCAGCTGGGATATTTCCACGTGATCGCCGAACCCGTCTCGACCTGCGTCCACGACAGCCGGGCGTTCTCGCGGCACAGTCCGCGCTTGGTGACGAAGTTGTAGATGCCGCCGCGCCCCTCCTTGTCGCCCGGATACCAGTTCTGGACGGTCGAGTATTTCACCTCGGCGTCGCGCTCGACGACGATCTCCACCACGGCGGCGTGCAACTGGTTCTCGTCGCGCCGCGGGGCGGTACACCCTTCCAGATAACTCACGTAGGCCCCTTCGTCGGCGACGATGAGCGTGCGTTCGAACTGTCCCGTACCCTCGGCATTGATGCGGAAGTAGGTCGACAACTCCATCGGACAGCGCACCCCTTTGGGAATGTAGCAGAACGACCCGTCGGAGAAGACCGCCGCGTTGAGCGCCGCATAAAAATTATCGGTATAGGGGACCACGCTGCCCAGGTATTTCTTGATGAGATCGGGATAGTCGCGGATCGCCTCCGAGATCGAACAGAAGATGATTCCCTTCTCGGAGAGCGTCTCCTTGAAAGTGGTCTTGACCGACACGGAGTCCATGACGGCATCGACGGCCACGCCCGCCAGCTGCATCTGCTCCTCCAAGGGGATGCCCAGCTTGTCGAACGTGCGTTTGAGTTCGGGGTCGACCTCGTCCATGGAGCCCAGTTTGGGACGCACCCTGGGCGCAGCGTAATAGATGATGTCCTGGAAATCGATCTCCGGAATGCGGAGGTGCGCCCACGTCGGCGGCTCCATCTTGAGCCAGTGGCGGTAGGCCCGCAGGCGCGACTCGGTCATCCACTCCGGTTCGCCCTTCTTGGCCGAGATCAGGCGCACGACCTCCTCGCTCAGGCCGCGCGGAATCGTCTCGGTCTCGATGTCGGAGGTGAAACCGTACTTGTACTCCCGGCCTTCTATCTCTTTTATGATGTTATCCTGTTCTGACATACCTGTGGAAATATCATGCAAATGTACAAAAAAAATGCAGAACGTACAACGCCGCGCCGCCGGACGGCAAAAATCGCAGCGGCGCGGCCAGAACGTCCCGCATGGCGCGAAAAACGGGCACCCGCACGCAAAATCGCACCGGAGGATGCGGCGGAACCGGAAAACTTGCGTATCTTCGCGTCTCGAAATCATCCCGAAACATTATGGATAC
>ERZ827452.1496-NODE-1496-length-21782-cov-10.042620_pt1 | contig 21782 bp, 18 predicted proteins | sample MGYA00519866_ERZ827452 | MGnify/ENA primary metagenome ERZ827452 (study PRJEB31778, sample SAMEA3449307) | human gut metagenome | biome: human gut; feature: human-associated habitat; material: faeces | place: United Kingdom | collected 2010/2012 ... | reverse complement strand
GCCTCGAAACCGTAACCATAGCCGTAGCCATAACCGTATCCCTTGCCGTAGCCGTATTTCTTCCCGTAACCGTAGCCGTAGCTGTTCTTGCGCTTCGTCATGTCCAAGCCATTGATCACCGTCGCGAGCTTCGGGAACTTACGCTCACGCCGTAACACGTTGATGTAGCTGAAACCGGCCTTCGGTGTCACGTCCGCACGGCAGACGTACACGCACATGTCGGCCACACGGCCGATGATCGCCGTGTCCGTAACCATGCCGATAGGGGCCGTGTCCAAGATGACATAGTCGTACCGTTCCTTCAACCGGGCGATAGCCCTCTCCAGCACGTCACGGGCGACCAGCTCAGTCGGGTTCGGGGGGATGGGACCGCCCGGGAGGATATCGAGGTTAGGGCTGATATCGGATCGCTGGACCATGTCGAACAACTCCACGTGATCCGGGTCGCTAAGGTAGTTCGTGATGCCCTCCATCTTACGGGAGATATTGAACACCTTGTTCAGGCCCGGCTTGCGGATGTCCATGCCGACCACCACCACCCTCTTGCCCAAGTAAGCCAAGCTCACCGCCAAGTTGCCAGCGACGAAAGACTTGCCCTCGCCCGGTTGCGTGGAGCTGAAAAGGATCACACGCTCGTCCTTGCCTAGCATGAACAAGAGGTTCGTGCGCAACCCCCGGAACATCTCCTCCATCAGGTCGTTCTTGTTCTCACGCACCACGATCGAGCCCTCACCCGTCTTCTTGACCAACGGGAGCTCCGCCAAGATAGCCACGCCCGTGATCGCCTCGACGTCCTCACGGTTCTCGATCTTGTATTTCAACAGGTCATGAAGGTAGACAATGCCCACCGGGATCGCCAGGCCCAAGATCAACGCCGCAAGCATGAAGACCATCCTCTTCGGGGCGACAGGACGCTCATCGGCGAGCGGCTCCTCGATGATGCGGCCGTTGTTTGCCGTGGCTGCCAGCGTGATGGCGTTCTCCTCACGCTTCTGCAACAGCATGACGTACAACGTGGCCTTGATCTCCTGCTGGCGGGAGATCGTCATGAACTCCTTCTCCTGCCTCGGGGCGTCGCTGATGCGGCTCTCGAACTTGCTCGCCTGACGGTCGATGTCCGCCTTGGCGATCTGGAGACCCTTCAAGACACTGTTCACCGTCGTCCTCACGTTGCGGCGCATAGCCTCGATGCCGGCGTTCATGTTGATGATGGCCGGGTTGCTGTCCGAAGAGGTACGCAACAGGCGCTTGCGCTCGATGATCATCGTGTTGTACTGGTCGATGACAGAGGTGAGGTTTTGATCCCGCAGGCCCACGTTGGCAGGGATCACCTCGTCCATGTTCGCAGGATCGTCGATATAATTGCGGAGATACTGCACCAAGTTGATCTGCGTGGCGTTCTCCGTACGTTGTTGCTCATACCTCGAGCTTTCCTGCAACGCCATCTGGGCGTCGCTCGTCAAATTCGTCAGGCCGGAGCGTTGCTTGAAGGCAGCGAGCTCGCTCTCCGTAGTGCCCAGCTCGCCGTTGATGATGCCGATGCGCTCCTCGATGAACTCGGCCGTCTTCTGCGCCACCTCGTTCTTCTCGTCGTTGGCGTCCTGGTTGTAGAACGACACAAGGCGATTGATGAAGTCCACGCCTCGTTGCCTCACCGTGTTCCTCAAGGATACCTTGGCGATCGTCGTCGTCTTGGACGAGGGCGTCACGCTCAACTCCTTGCCGTAAGCCTCGGCAGTGGACGTGGGGGTATGGACGTGGGCGACCAGCTCGATCTCCCCGCCCTCCAACTCCGGTATGGAATCCATGCACGTGAAACTGAAAACCCCCACGGGGGTGGGCAATATGGCGGGGAGCCTGTCGAAGCCCTGCTCCATCGTCTCCTCGTCACCCTCCTTGTCGATCTTGTACTCCGCTCTCACCGTTAGCTGACCCTCCTTCGTGTAGCGCATGCGCAGCTCGACGGGGGCCACCAGACGGTCCGCCTCCTCGGGGGTGATGAACACGTTAACGGGGGAGTTCTTGTATAACGGGGGGTTGAAGCCCAAGGCGTTCGACTCCTCCATGTCGATATACAGGCCCATGTCGTTCACCACCTTCTTGATCAACGTGCGGGACCTCAGGATCTCGACCTCGTTGTCGAAGTTGCTCGTCATCGAGAGCATGCCGAGGTCCTGTATGGCGGCAAGGCCGCTGGCGGCGTTTGCCCCCTTCTTCTCGTCCTCCTTGATCAGCACCGACGACGTGACGTTATACACCGGCGTCTGGTAACGCAGGAACACGTACATGCCGATACAACAGGCCAGCACGCTCGCCACGAACCAAGGCCAATAAACCATATACTTGAAAAACACGGCGTAAAGATTGATCTCACGATCCTCCCCCTCCGGATTGTTATTGTTATTATTATTATTGCTTGTATTTATACCATCGTCCACCATCTCTCTAAATTTTCAATTCTCAATTCTCTATTTTCAATTATTTAAGTATGTTCACCAACAGGCCGGCGATCGAGACCAAGATCGAGATCGAGCTCACCCACAACGTCGTGCTGTTACCGATATCGGAGTTCTTCGCCTTCGTCTCGTTCGGCGTGACATAAAGGATGTCGTTCTGTTTCAAATAATAATACGGGGAGGTCACGATTCCGGCGTCGTTCAGGTCAAGGTTGATGATCTTGCGCTTCCCGCTCTCGTCCTCGCGGATCAGCTTCACGTTGTCACGTACGCCGTAGATCGTCATGTCGCCGGCCATCGCCAACGCCTCCAGAACGTTCACCTTCTCGTTGCCGATCGTGAAGCTGCCCGGACGGGCCACCTCGCCCAAGACCGAGATCTTGTAGTTCGCCATGCGCACCGTCACGATGGGCGCCTCCTTCAAGTAAGGCCTCAATCTCTCACGGATCAGGCTCTCCGCCTCGTTCTTCGTCAAGCCGCCGACCCTCAGCGTACCGATCACAGGGAAGTCGATCTCGCCGGAGTTGTTCACGAGGTATTGCTGCAACGTGGGTTGCGTCGTCGTGTTGATGTTCGTCAGGGCCGCGTTCAACGGGGTCTGCACCGTCAGGTTGAACGGGGCCGCCGCCTGAGGGTCCGTCGTGTTGACCGTGATGCTCAACAGGTCCTTGGGCATGATCTTGGCGTCATACAGGGGAAGCGTCCCCTCGAGATCGTTCACCGCCTCCGGGTTCTGGAGGTAGGGCACGTTCTTGTAAGACGTACACGCCGCCAGCAAAAGGGGCAGCGAGAATAGGAACAGTAGTCTTTTGATCTTCATATTATTTTGTTATCGTTTTTATTTCTTTAAACACGGATCACACGGACTTAACGGAAAAGGCGGGACAGGAAACCTTTGGGTTTCTCCGGCTCGTATTCCGACTCGTATTTACGCGTCAAGTCCTCATAGCTCAGTCTCTTGGTCACCATCTCGTAGATCGTGCCCCAGTCCGGGAGGCCGCCGAGGTTGCGGTCGTCGATGAAAACGTCCGCCTTCAGCTTGCGGGAGAAGTGGTTGTTCCGGTCTCTCTCCTCCTCCGGGTAGTCACGGTTCACCGCGTAGAACTCCAAGCCACGCTCACGGCAGAAGGACAACGCCTCCTCCAAGAGCACTCCCTCACGGACCGTCCACAGGATCAGCTTATGCCGCTCCGATTGTAATTTCCTCAACGTCTCGATGGCGAAAGGAAGCTCACGCCCGATCGCCGGATACTTGTGCTCGACGATCGTACCGTCGAAATCTACCGCTATTATCATCTCTTTAATTCTCAATTTTCAATTCTCAATTATAAAAGGGCCGGACCACCGGACGGCCGGAGTGGTATATGTTAAAGCGGGGTCAGCCTATCGGCCAAAGCCAAGGGGTCTCCTAGCCGCTAGAGACGGCCATTGCCATCCGGGGGATCCGACCGTTTCTTTTCTGCCCTTATCTAATTCTCGCTTAACCGGGGCAATCCCTCCACCTCGCCGGCGTGCCATTCACGGTAGTCCGCCAAGGGAAACCCGGGGACGGTCAATAGCTTGTAATCCGACCCGTCTCTTCTCAATATATGTTTACGGGCGTACGAGCGGAGCGAGCGATCCGTAACGGACACCATCACGATCGGGAACGGGTAGGCGAACAGGCGCAACGGAGTGGTCTCGCTATCAGGGAACGCACGATGCAGCTGGTAGGCCGAACGCTCGAACGCTACCCAGTAGGGACCCGTGCAATACAGGTGTATTGAGTTTCGGTTCGCACGCTCACGATCCATGATCTCTGTCAAACGCTCACGCAACAGGTTCATCAGCCGGATGCCCGAAGGGACGCCGCATGTCTCTCTCTCTTCTCTCATATCTTTTATTCATCGCCGTTCCCGTGCCCGAACCAACGGTCGTAATCACGTAAACGACGTATCAACACGGTCTTGCTCCTCTTGGGCGAGGCCTCCTCCTGCCAAGGGTCAACCAGCTCGTGCGCCATGCGCTGGTAGAGGCTGCTGTCCGTACAGCCGTACAGCGTGACCAGCAACAAGGCACGGGATTGCCCCGCTTTTATCACCGGGAGCATGCTGCGCATCGTAGAACGCAAACGATCGAACTCATCCTCCTCGCCCAAAAGCAGATAGGCTGGAAGGAGCAAAGAGTAAAGCTTGCAACGGATCACGTCGGTCTCACCACGGAGAGAGGCGTAGCCACGCAGGACCTCACGGGCCAGACGGGCATCCTCATCCACTACCACGCCGGAGGCGTGGTAACGGCCCAAGGCATCGTGCAAGCCCTCCGACAGACGGTCGTTGTCCAAATGGGTATACACGTGCTTGCCCCCCGTGTTCAGCTCGATCAACTCGTACTCCCCAGCTCTCACCTCGAACAAGGGGACCCACAGGCAGTCGAGGATACGCACCATCACGTCCTTATGCCCACCGCCCGGCTGCACCACCACCTCCGCCTCCATATTGGAAAAAGGGCCGGAGGTGATACGCACACGGTCGCCTTTCAACAAGCGGCCGCTATCTGGCACGTACACCGGAAGCTCGTTGGAGTAAGAAGCCGCGACCCAACGCAAGGTATCCATCTCACGATCCGAGAGGTACGGGAAATAAGACCGCCCGCCGGAGGAAACCCGGGGGAGGAAATTATACAGGGGAAGCGTACGCTTCAGGCTAAAGATCTCGTCCTCCGAGGCGTGGACGAACACGTAGTTGTACAGCAGGGGCCGTTTCGTGTTGACCATCTTGCCGCCCACCTTCCTCGCCTCGACATACGAGGGGGAGAAATACTCGAACAAGGCCTCCCCACGACGCTCACGGCGGGAAAGCTCAGCGTCCAGCCCCTTCGAGGGACTGATCCTGTCACGCCCGCCACCGGCGGTAGGGAGCGTGAGCACGTACCAACGGACGGCCTCCTGGTCACGTCGCTTCAGAACATGCGCCATGAACCTATCCGAGCACTTGCTTGTCAATATATCCATCTCTATGATTATCTTTTCCAGTGGTTATCCCGTGGCCCGAAAACAGACCCCACGGCAATTCAGAGCCCTACCAAGAATCATTTATATAATCTTGATAAACAGCGTTTTATATTTTCAAATATGGCATTACTGAAAATTACCATCTCTCGAAATCTTAGGCTACTTGGAGAGTAGCGTAAAAAGGTAGGAGAATGGTTATTACCCGGTTGTAGAGACGGGGCATGCCCCGTCTCCCACCGTCTGGGAGTAATTTTAAATACCATTTTGAAGGGATGAGACGGGGCACGCCCCATCTCTACAGGGATACACACAGGTTATGAGACATGGCGGAATGATACCGAAAACAAGGAGTCGTTTCGCCCGCATCACCGTGTCTATACGTCTAGGAAAAAATGGAAAAATCAAAGAATAGAGAGGGTCAAACACCAATAATGAACAAACAAGCGGATCTATTCGCTTGTTTTTAGCTATTTTTTATTACATTTGCGCCGTGAAAGAATACGCTACTCTCCAAGTAGCCTCACCCCGCTTGAGATTCATAATTATAGACACCGCCAAAGCAGGCGCTATTAACCTCCGTCATTTTCCCTAAAGAGAAACTCCTTAAATAAATTTGTGTTGTCTTGATAGATTTATGCCCCAATAGTTCGCTGATCATTTCAATCGGGACATTTTGTTCTTTTAATGTCATGGCAAAAGAATGGCGAATCGTATAAGAGGTGACATCCGAGGTAATTCCCGCAAATTCTTTCAACGCTTTTAAATTCCGGTTAAATCGAAATAGTGCCGCATTGTATTCGAGGTATTCCTCACGCCCCTCTCTGGTGCCACTCAGAAAGGGAAATAAATATCCGGAATCTCGCACTTTCTCTCCTGACAATTCCTTATACATTGTCTCGGCTGTCTCCAAGATCTCCAGTCTCATCGGTGTCCCGGTCTTCTGACGGTTGTAATCTAATATACCGTTTTTGATATTACCGGTCTTCAAGTGGGCAAAGTCAACGAAAGACATACCCCCAAACAGAAACATCAAGCAAAGCGCCAACTGTGTCTTTCTCTGCTTCCCATCCTCCACCGGGACTGTCATCAAACGGTGTAAATCCTCGATAGGCAAGGACTTCTTACGCTTACTTTCCACACCCGTAAAAATCCCCTTGAATAAAGTGGGAATAAATTCCGCCTTACCGTTCTCCACCGCTTTGTTATAGATACAACGCAAACGCCGCATATAAGTGGAAATCGTATTGCGCATACAGCCGTTCTCCAATAAATAAGCCTCGTACCGGCGAAGATTATCCTTATTAATAGCCGAGTAAGCTATACAGTCGGTTCCGCTATACCTTATAAAGGAGTTTAATGCGTCTTGATAACTCTTAGCCGAGGAATATCGCTTTTCTCGATTCAACTGGGCTATATACTCCCTCATACCTTCTACAAATCCTTTCTCATCCATATCCCTATTTTAAATACTGTTTTGTAAATGAATGAACAAATGTATTTAAAAAGAGATCCCCTTTACCCTATCTCACGAATGAGAATAGTAAAGGGGGAAGACTAAAGTTATTTCTTCAATTTTATCTCGATAACACCATTACGACCTTTCTCTCCAAATTTAGCGATCGCCTCGTTTCCTTTGTACACATTCATAGACGCAATATGATCGGGATTCAAATTGTCCATCCTCTCTTTAGATGATTCCACTCCATCGATGTAAACAATACCGGAGAAAGAGGATTTTACCTTTGATGCCTCCTTAACAGCCTTCTCATTGATATCTATGGCTTTCATGGCCTCCTCTATGGTTCGGTTGATCTCCGGTTGGATCTTCTCCATTTCGGCGGCAATAGTCTCATCTATCTTGGCTGCCTCTATCGCCGCTTGCACAGCCTTGTCGATCTCAACTTGGTGTTTCGCCATTTCCGCAGAAACGATCTCGTCGATATTCGCCGCTTTCACAGCCTCTTCGACCGCCTTGTCAATCTCCGGCTGGTATTTCTCCATCACGGCCGAGACCTTTTCCTGTATCGCTTGCATATCTTTTTCAGAAACGACCGAATCCCTCGCGAGGGTCTCAACCTCTACATTTCTTTTAGGCTCTTTTTTTTCCTGAACCGGAATAATTTCGCTAATTTTGACACTCGAAATCTTCTCCAATTCGTGAGAGATTTCCGGACGGGCAAAGGCTACCACCGTTAAGGCTGCCAACGGGAGTACATACAGATACTTCAACCGTGCCCATGGACTTGATTTTTGTTTTAACATCATAGCTATTCGCTTTTTAAGTGAACTGTGATTAAAGCTGTTGGCCATAGAAGTGAAGCGCTGTGCACCAACAGCTTTTTTGATTAATAATAATTGATATCTTTTTGCGTCGACGCCTTGATTTAATACGCTCTCGTCGGCCTCGTATTCATGGATATTTTGCAATTCCTGTCTCAACAACCAGACAGATGGGTTGAACCAATGGAACAGGATACAAATCTCGGAGATCAGCAGATCAATGGAATGACGGGCTTTTATATGCGCCATCTCATGCGTCATGATCTCTATCCCACTTTCCTCAAAATCCTTCCGGCTTATTACGATCGTTCGCATCCAACTGAACGGGACGACTGGTTGGTCCGTAAGAATCAGATGGATTCCGTCCACCAGCTTCGGTGTACCTTGTCTCATCAACCGAAACAAGGCATAAAATGAATATGCGAATTGACAAAGCGTTAATATCCCTCCAATTATATAGGCTATCACCATAACTCGTAACCATACAGGTTGGCTAGCGGATTCTGCCGACGTTCTCATGGAAACCGCCGCTAGCAAATTCTCCAAATCCATGACCGGACGCTGAATGGCCGTCGCTTCCTCCAAAGTAATCTCACAAAATGGGATGATAACCGAAAGCATGATCAAGCTTAATAAAGCGATCCGGTTGAAACGATGGAAGGTATCACGGCTCAACAATAGCTTATAAAACAGATAAAATATCGTCAAGCACACGGATGATTTAAGGATATATACAAAGAAGATTCCCATATTCGTTCTTATTTACGATTCCCTTGTTCTACATCATCTATTAGTTTTCGCAGATCATCCACAGAGATATCCTCTTCCTTGATCAGCGTAGAGACAACCCCCAGATAAGAATTATTGAAATACTTAGCGATCACATTTTTCAACGTACCGTTGCTATACTCCTTTTCTGTTAAGACCGCATAATATTGATAGCTATTCCCGAAATTTTTATGGGCGAGGAAACCTTTCTCCTCCAAGCCTCGGACAATCGTAGAAAGGGTATTGAAATGAGGTTTAGGCTCCTCGTAATATTCAAGTAGCTCCTTCACGAACAATGGGCCTTTCTGCCAGAACCAGCCCATGATTTCTTCTTCTTTCGCCGTAAGTCGTTTCATAACCTTATCTTGTTTGCGACAAAGTAACTAAAACTTTTAGTTGCCAAACTAATTCGTATAGTTAATAAACTAAAAGAGATAGTTTATTCATTGATCCAATCAAAAAAGCCGCCCCGGGAATGTCCGGGACGGCCTTTATTATATCCAGATGTTTGAATGATTAGGCGACAGGAATCGTTCCGCCAATCAAGATCACAACCAATAAGGCCAAGATAGCGTATAACTCAGGGAATACGGCCATTACCATCGTAGCACCGAATACGTTGTGTCCGGCACCAACACCAGCGATACCATTCGCACAAACTTGAGCTTGGCGGATTGAAGAGTAAAAACCAGCGAAACCTAACACTAAACCAGCGCCGAAAACAGCCGTAGCGGCCAACATGGAAATATCAGCGACCAAGAACTTCTGCATCATAAAGTAGCCCACGAATCCATACAAACCCTGTGAAGAAGGCAACGCACTTAAAGCGATGTACGTACCCAGAGCATCCGGATTTTTCTTCATCGCACCTACCACCGCATTACCTGCGATCGTAACACCATAACTACTGCCGATAAAAGTTAAACCTGTCATCAACGCAATACCTACATAAGCTAATAAAATTGGTTCCATAATAAAATGTGTTTTTAAATTATTCTTTTATTGTTTTATTTTCTCGTTTAATTGTTATGCTTTTCTGAATGGCTCATAAGCCTTACCTCCACCTTCGAACTCTGCGTTCTTGTAATATTCCACGAAGATCAAACGAAGCGGGTGTACCAAGGAGCTGATCGTACAAAGAGCGATATTGATGGAGTGACCCACTAACAAGATCAACAACATACAAATCGCACGTGCCACGATATTCATACCGTCTGTCATCGTAACCGCCAACGTATTAAATACGCCACCCAAGATGGAACCGGTCAGACCGATAGCGAACAAACGAATGTATGATAACGTATCACCCAGCAATCCGGAGGCCATATTGTACGTGTTCCAAAGTCCGGTACCAAAGTTCAAGAATACGTTCTTGCCCGGTGTATTGTACAGATAAGCGACAACCAGACCCAAGATGGCGATTCCGTAACATACCATAACGACAGCGTTCGGCAAGTGAACGTTTAACATCGGAAGTCCGAACGCCAATGCCAAGGATATGATCACGAACACCCAAGCGAACGGAGCGATACTGTGTTTCGTTCCTTTCTGTATCTTGATCTTGTAAGCAGCGACACATTTACCGAATATGATCTGTACCAAACCGATGACAATAGAGAATGTCATCAAGTTGTCGCTATTCACAAAGTAGTTCTTGATCTTTGACAAAGCCGGGATATCCGCCAAGGCCACTCCGAAGAAAGATCCCGTACAAGTACCCACCAATAAGGCGGCGAAACCTAAATACTGGAACAAGGTCAAATAAGGCTTGAAATCCGGGTTCACCTTCTTCTTCAAGATCGTACAAGCGATCATGACCAGCAAACCGTATCCGCCATCGCCGAAACAAAGTCCGAAGAACAGCATAAAGAACGGGGCGAACAACGGGGTCGGATCAAGTTCACCGTAATTAGGCAAGGAGAACATCTTCGTGATAGGCTCGTACAGCTTACTGAATTTATTATTCCGTAACTTGATAGGCACCTTATCCCCATCCTCGATCTCTAATTGCTGGAAGAAATAACCTTGCTTATCCAGCTCGTGCTCCAAGGCCGGAGCGTTTTCCGTCGGCACCCAACCTTCCAACAGCATGAGCTTATCACCCGCTTGCCGGTCTGTCTGCACTAACGCATTAGAAAGATTAAACTCGTCCTGCAGGTTCTTATCGAATTCCTCCAACGTCTTATAATCCTCCACGGCACGATGTTTTAGCTCATCCTCCACATTCTGGATATCCTTGGTACGTTGATCCAGACGGGCACGCAACTTCGCCAATCCTTGAACCGGCATCTTCGGACGTTCAGCGTCTATATCGATCAAGGTACCTTCCTTGGTAATCGTGATAAAATACGTCACCGATTGGAAGTTATTGATCAGAATGGCGTTATACAGCACGCCCCATTCCGGCTCGTACTTAGCGGTAGGACAGGTAAAGAACGTAACATCGTATCCCGCTCTTTTCAGACGGTTGATATTCTGATAACTGAACTCACCCCATATTTCCATATAAGCCAGATCCTTCTCGATCGATTGCTTGGAAGCGATCAATTGCGCTTTCTTATCTTGCAATTCCTCTATCTTACGCACCAACTTCAAGCCTTCCTCTTTCGTCAACTCACGGGCCGGGGCAAACTTAACGTCTTTCTCCGCCGCATGGAGGTTCTTAAAGTAACGCATCAGCGTATTGATCTGTTTACGCTCAGCCAGAAGCTCTTGCAACCTCTCGTTATCCATCACGGAGTTTGTCTCCTTGATATGGACGACACCTAAGTCACGAAGCGTAGAAAGGAACGTATCATACTCCTTATGGTACACCATAAAGGCATATTTACTCATCTTTACTATCATACCTCGGCCTCCTCTTTTTCTTCTTTTGCCTTACGTTTCTCCTGATTGGCTCTCATGATCTTCTGTGAGGACTTAGAAAGACTCTCCTCGTCTTCCATAAACCGTTTCACCTTACGGATCGCATCCTTATAACCCGGAATCTGTACCTTCTCAAACAGGTTCACCTTCTGAGTGGTCTTTTTCCTAGCATGCTCCAACAACTCCAGCTTCATGCCCGAGAACTCCGCCTCGATACCGGTACGAGCCAGCTTTTTCAGCAACTCGATACCATCCGTATACCATGCGGGGGCATTAAAGAGACTATAGTGTCCGATCTCGAACTTAATCTCGTCCAATAACGGGACGATCACGCCGGCGATCTTCTTCGTGGAGAGCGTAACGTCCTTCACGGAGATCAGCTCCGGATTGAACTCGTTCCACAAAGCCACCATATTCTCGTAACTCTGAATCTCTCGTTCTAGCTGAAGTTCCAATTTATTCACTTCGTCCTTGGTCCGCTTCACCTCGATACGCAGGGCGCTCTCCTTGCTCTTGATCGTAGGCAGGGAGCGTTCACGCATCTTCAGTTGCTTTTCCAATTGCTGAAGAGAGGTTTTATTATATTGAAACTTTATTGCCATGTTTATTTAATTTACTTCCAGTACTTATCAACCAATCCTTGTTTGATATTTACCTCCTCCGGGCTGAAATATCTAGCGAACAATCCCCAAGCTACGTCCAGCATCTCCGTCGTATCCAAGTTTACGTCGATAGCCAACAGCTTAGAAGAATAATCCTTGGCGAAAGACAAGGTACGGTTGTCGTAGTCGGTCAAGTCGAAACCGTTCTCCAGCTTGGTCTTAGCGTTGGCGGCATCGGCATACAAACGTACGGCGGCGTTCATTACCTGTGGATGATCCTCACGGGTCTTCTTTCCGGTTACCAGCTGTTTCAAACGAGACAAGCTTCGGAACGGATCGACGATTACCTTACCCACATCGCTATCACGACGCAAATACAACTGACCTTCCGTGATATAACCCGTATTATCAGGTACGGCATGCGTGATATCACCACCGGATAAGGTCGTTACGGCGATAATCGTGATGGAACCTCCCGCCGGGAATTGAACGGCTTTCTCGTAAATCTTCGCCAAATCCGAATACAAGGAACCCGGCATAGAGTCCTTAGACGGGATCTGGTCCATACGGTTTGATACGATCGCCAAGGCATCGGCGTAGTTGGTCATATCGGTAAGCAATACCAAGACCTTCTCGTTCTTCTCCACGGCGAAATACTCAGCGGCGCTCAACGCCATATCCGGGATCAAGATACGCTCTACGGACGGGTCCTCGGTCGTGTTGATAAAACTAACGATACGGTCTAGGGCACCGGCGTTACTAAATGTATTCTTAAAGAACAGGTAGTCGTCGTTCGTCATACCCATACCTCCCAAGATAATCTTATCGGACTTTGCACGCAAGGCTACCATCGCCATAACTTGGTTAAAAGGCTGGTCGGGGTCGGCGAAGAACGGGATCTTCTGACCGGTTACCAAGGTATTATTCAAGTCGATACCGGCGATACCCGTAGCGATTAATTCAGAGGGTTGTTTACGACGTACCGGGTTCACGGACGGACCACCGATCTCGACCTCACGTCCCTCGGGGATCGGACCGCCATCGATAGGCTCGCCATAAGCGTTGAAGAAACGTCCGGCTAACTGGTCACCTACTTTCAAGGAAGGGGCCTTCCCCATGAATACCACCTCGGCATTCGTACGGATACCTTCCGTTCCGGAGAATACCTGCAACGTCACCTCGTCGCCGATAATCTTTACCACCTGAGCCAGCTTTCCGTCTACAGAGGCCAACTCATCATACCCAACTCCCGTTGCTTTCAGCGAACAGGTAGCTTTTGTGATCTGGGTAATCTTCGTATATATTTTTTGAAATGCTTTTGTTGCCATAACTCTTTTAATTTTCGATTCTCTCCTTCAAAAGTTCATCCAGTTCCGTATTAAACTTCTTGAATTGGTCACTCTCATATTCCGAATAGTTCATCTGCTTAAAGATGTTGATCATCTTCTTAAAGTAGTCCATAACCTCAAGGAAGTTATCAAACTTAAACTCTGAACGGCAAACATTTACGACTCTATCCAGCATAAATTCCTGACGTTGCAACGGAGTAACCGCATCGATGGCATCGAAAGCATCCTGTTGCAAGATCACGAAGTCGATCAACTCGGACTTCCAGAATGTAACGTGATACTCGACAGGCACACCATCATCACCCAAGATATTGATTTGCTCGGAGATCTCCTTACCACGCAACATACGGGTCTTGATCTCGTTTACTTTCTCGATCCATTCCGGGGAGATATGTTTAGCGATGTATTCCTGAAACTCCGGATACTCGATATACTTGGAATAACTCTCGATCGGGTTTACGGCCGGATAACGTTTACGGTCGGCACGCTCCTGCTCCAAGGCATAGAAACAACGGGCCACCTTCTTCGTATTCTCGGTCACCGGCTCCTTCAAGTTACCACCGGCCGGCGATACCGTACCGATGAAAGTGACGGAACCTGTAGCGTTGTTTTTCAAATGGACGAATCCCGCACGAGCGTAGAAGTTCGCCACGATAGCGGACAAGTCCATCGGGAAGGCATCCGGTCCGGGCAACTCCTCCAAACGGTTGGACATCTCACGCAAAGCCTGTGCCCAGCGGGAAGTAGAGTCGGCCATCAACAGAACCTTCAAGCCCATGCTGCGATAATACTCGGCGATGGTCATCGCCGTATATACGGATGCCTCACGAGCGGCTACCGGCATGTTGGATGTATTGGCGATAATGATCGTACGTTCCATCAATTTACGTCCCGTATGCGGGTCTACCAATTCCGGAAACTCCGTAAAGACCTCCACTACTTCATTCGCACGCTCACCGCAGGCGGCGATAATCACGATATCCGCTTCCGCTTGTTTAGAGATAGCGTGCTGAAGCACCGTCTTGCCCGTACCGAACGGACCGGGGATAAATCCGGTACCACCCTCAACGATCGGGTTCACGGTATCGATCGTACGAACGCCCGTCTCCAGCAATTTGAATGGACGGGGCTTTTCCTTATAACAAGTGATGGCTTTCTTTACCGGCCATTTCTGGATCATCGTCACGTTTACGTCCGTGCCATTTTCGTCCGTAAGGACAGCCATCGTATCATTGATGGTATATTGTCCGGCTGGAACCACCGATTTCACAGTATAAGATCCCTCGAACTTAAAGGGGACCATAATCTTATGAGGTTGGAAATTCTCGTCCACCTCTCCCAGCCAATCACCGGCGCTCACGGTATCGCCCGCTTTAGCCAGAGGCTTGAAATCCCACTTCTTATCATTGTCCAACGCAAACGTATAATCGCCACGTTTCAAGAATACACCTTCCATCTTATCCAAGTCATTCTGCAAACCGTCATAGTTGCGGGACAACATACCCGGACCCAGCGTAACTTCCAACATATGCCCTTGGAATTCAGCCTCGTCACCGACACGCATACCACGTGTGCTCTCAAATACTTGTACAAAGGCATTCTTACCTATCACCTTGATTACTTCCGACATCAGCTTCACGCCTCCGACAGAAATGTAACAGATCTCATTCTGAGAAACCGGACCATCCACCTCTACGGTTACTAGGTTGGATACGATTCCTTTTACAATTCCTTTCGTAGCCATAATTTATTTTATATTGTTTCTTTTAAATTCTTCCAACGCATTCTCACTACCCATCTTCATGGCGCCTACCAATTCACGGAAAGTCTTCTCGCCTCTCGCCTTATCCAAGGTTACCCAGCGCTCTATCATCTCCAATTTCAATAAATAAGCGAATACACTCTCTATGTCGAACGTCTTGAAGAAGGTATTATCGTCCAGCCATTTCCATTTCAAAAGATCGATTTTCTTCTCACGAACGATCAGATCGGTCTCTTCGGCGATGCGTTGTAACTCGGGCAAATATTCCACGGAATCGCCCAAGCCGAAATCACGGGCGTTCGACGTACGGATATTTTCTGCTATCTCATTATGCCCCACGATATAATTGGCCTTATCAAATCCATATTTACGGCAAGTGATCGCAGTAAGAACATTGTTGATATTCAAGTTAAGCTCGAACCAATCGGCCACGAACTTATTCCCACATTTCATGGCATATTCATAATATAACGCAGCCAAGCGGTCTTCCCATGATATATATTCTTTCTCACTTTTGGTGTCCTTAGCCTCTTCGGCTAGATACAGTTTAAAAAAGTCCACGAAATAAGGCGGGAGATTATCATTTTTGGGAATTTTTTCCTCATCCTTCAACGCTTTATATAAAGTATTGAACTCATCATACGTTATTCTTCCTCTTTGATCCGGATCGGAGTCCGGTCTTTTAGCGTGAGCCAGCAGATTTATATTATCATATTTCAAATAAAATAAATCAATCAGCTTTTTATCCTTAGAAGATAGCATATCCTCTATTTCCGTCCGGAACTCACAGACCGAATAGGCTAGTTTACTATCATCCAACGCTATGTTAGGAAGTCCGGAGATTAAGTAGTAATACTTACTCATATCAGAACAGCATTTCTACTAATTGCGGACGCAAGAACTCTTTAAAGAACTCGATGAACTCGTCTTCGCCAAACGTCACTTTATAAGACCCATCCGCCGGGATAATAGAGAAAGACGCTTTCTTTCCGCTTACCTTCTCGATCTTATACCCTTTCTCTAGCAAGCCTTTGGCATTGGCCTCAAAATACGCCTTCAAGCCATCGGAATCAGAAGCTTGGATAGTCAAGAACTCATTAGCGGGCCAGCTTTTCACAAGCTCAAGGATCACTTTCTGCATATAGGCGGGATCCATCAACGCCGCTTTCACATTCGAACTAGCGATATCACCAGTGATAAGGTTTGTCACCTCGCTCTTTAATGCCTCGACAGACTGGGTGGCGAACAATTTCAATTCGGCTTCCGTATTCTTCTTCAACTCGGCAGCTTGTTTCTCAGCAGCCGCTACGATACGTTTCGCTTCCGCTTCCGCATCTTTAAGAATCGTATCCTTTTGAGCATTGGCCTCGGCGATTATACGCCCCGCTTCTTCGTTCCCCTTCTCTACACCTTCCTTGTAGATCTTGTCTGTTAGTTCCTGAATCTTTGTATCCATTTCCTATTATGTATTTGAATTGTATTTTTCAATAGTAAACGCCCACAAAGTTATTATTTTTCGCGGATTAACATCAAAATAAGTGTGAAATCAAGCTAAAAAATAACACTAGTCAAGTAAAATTCTATTTACATTCGTCTATATTGTATTTTTGTTCGTCTATTTGTATCTTTGTGAGTCAAAATACAAAATTAACATGTTTACGATTAGAAAAGCGACTATTGATGATCGTTCTCTTATTCATGATCTTGCCTCACGCATTTGGGAGAACACGTATGGAAAGATACTTTCTAAAGAGCAATTGGATTATATGTTCGATATGATGTACGCTCCGGATAACATTCTTAAACAAATGGAAGAGTTACATCATCAATATTTTATTATATTGGTGGACGATATGCCGGCAGGCTATTTATCCATAGAGAAAACAGGTGAAAACACGTACAATTTTCAAAAGATCTATTCCCTACCGGAAATGCATGGCACGGGAATCGGGCGTTTTATCATCGAACAAGGTATTAATTATTTGAAGGAGGTACATACCGGGCCTTTCACTATAGAATTATACGTAAACCGTTACAATCCCGCCATAGGCTTCTACAGACATATGGGATTACGGGAAATAGGCACACGGGACCATCATATAGGAAACGGCTATTTCATGAACGATTATATCATGAGCATGGAAGTGGAGAATAAATAGACAGTCATCCCCTATTCATATATTTATATATAGAATAGGGGATGATGATTGTCAACGGGTCTTCCCTCTTTTCGGATTACGAGGTTTCTCTAGGATTCGTACACTACTAACTTTTACAGAGTAAATAACAGCGATCCTATCATTCTTCGGATTCTCAATCGCAAGTTGAGAGTTCCAGATTTTCTTTTCTTGTTTTTTATCCATAACGCTACAATTTAATAGTTCATATTTAATAAGTCAAACCTTGACTGTCTTTTTCTCTTTTCCTTCCGCTATCTCAACCAGATAAACCCCGGCGCAAATACAGATAATGGCGAACGTCTGTGTCCAACTGAAACGGTCTTGCCCGATCAATAGGGATGTAATCGTTGCCACGATCAAGATCAGATAGCCATAAATAGCCACCAACGTAGTTTTCAAATACTTCAATCCGATAGGAATCAACAGATAACTAATTACCGTAGGGAAAATAAGCACAAACATCAATACGGCAAAAGGCCACCAATGAAATGGCTCCGAGAATAAAGGAGCATGAAAGCCCTCTATCGGCAAAATCAATAGACTGGAAAAAGCGGCGCCCGTGAATGTATATCGAAGCATCGTCATCGTCCCTACTTTTTGTAAGATCCGCTGGCTTAATACCAGATACACGGCATAAAACACGGAGCTAGCCAGACATAGCATATTTCCATTAAAAGCGTCCGCCGCTAAATCGTCGCTTTGCTGGGTCAAGATGCAAACCAAGGCCCCAGATAAACCAATCAAGATACCGAGTATTTTCATCCAAGTAGCCTTTTCCTTATAAAAGAATACCATAATCAAAAATACCCAGATCGGTTGCAAGCTCGTGAAAATAGAACTCGAGACCGGCGTTGTCTTGCTAAGCCCCACTAAATAAAGAAACATAAAACCATAGATACCGATAGCGCCTAGTAAGAATAGCCACACCTTATCTTTCGTCGTAGAAACCTCCGGTTTCATAAACCAGCCGATCACCCAAAACGCCACGGCCGCAAACACGCATCGGAAAGAAGCGCCCGTCAACGGGCTCATCCATAAGGGAAGCAAGTATTTCAAGGCGTTCATATTCAATCCACTGAAAGTTTTTGAGACCACCATGCTAATATTAGCTTCTGTTTTCTTATTTTTCACTGTCTATCATTTTTTAGTTTTATATTCGTAAATCAAATTTTATCGTTGAAAAGGAACGAGTCTCGTTTTACATAAGCCCAGATCGTAGCGACCAGCGCAATACAGAGGTTAAAAATAAACGCGAATTGCTGGCTCTTGACATGGAGTATAGACTGGAAGAAATCGATAATAAACGGACAAAGTAATATCGCCAAATAATTCATCGCCATCACGAAAGCTAATGCCAATGTAACTTTCTCAGGAATGGCCGTACGAGTCGTTTTATCATAAGCGATTGGCTGGATAACACCATATCCAAAACCGATAAAAATACATCCCAATCCAATTAGCCATTCCGTACGAGATATCAAAATCAAGGCCATCCCTAAAGCGATCGCCAATAGACTGACAAATTTTGTCTTTTGCTTAAATAAATCAACGATCTGATTCAAGATAAAACCGGGAGCCATAATAGCCAAGAAAAACAATGAAATCATTAATCCGGAATTACCGCTTGTAAACTTATATTCCTTCATTAAAAACGGTAAGTTAAAGCTGACTATAATCACTAAATACGTAGCCAATCCATAAAAACACATGATTTGTACCAGATGCTTTATATCCACACCATATTTACCCGGAACCGTGACGGGATCTGCCGCAACAGGGGCTTTCACTTCTGATTTCGATACGATCGCCGGCTCATTCTCCATACTCCTTTTCAAGTATACGGAAAGTACGATGGAAATCAAGGGCAATAGATAAACGGCAAACGGTAAATGCCAATTCACCTCCGCCAGATATCCCGTTAAGATCGTGGCTAATACCAACGTTACATTTGTAATAGCAGAACTTAAACCAAATTGCTTCGTCCGGTATTTCCCGATAAAGAAACGAGAAATCAAACCGGTCGATAAGGGTACGATCAAGCCAGATCCGATTCCCATTAAGGCGCTCACCGCTATCAACTGCCACATCTTATTAGAGAGTAAGTATAGAATACCACTTAGGGCAAAGATCACTAAGCCTAATTGCAATAGACGTATCTCATTTACTTTCTCCGTTAATTTACCCGACAATATAATAAATGGAATTATCAATAACGATGGCAAAGAGGAAAGCATCTGAATATCCAGTTCCGTAGAATGAGGAAAAATAACGGAAAGTTTCCCTAATATCGGAGAAACCGCTAAACCCGGTAATGCATTTAAAGCGGAGATAGACCATATCCCTACCAGAGTTATAAGGGGAATTGTGCCCCGGCCTGTCTGTATTCTCATAAAGATTTAGTTTTACGTTTTTATCTAATCAAAACAAACATTTTATGTGAAAGTTCATTATTTTCGCTCTTTCCAAGAGGACTGGACTTGTATCGCTAATAAACCCCAAATAATGTAAATCCAAAAAACATTCCAATCCATAATCTGTTTTGGCATAAACGCTCAGTGGAAGCAGTATTCCATTGACTCAAATCATTTTATTAACAAAAAAACTAAAGAAAAATGAAAGACTCAAATTTCAGAAATGGCGATGCCAAAACAGCGATTTTTGGCTCAGAAGTGATGTTGACACCCTCTCCAGTAGATAAGATTCCTGATGGCCCTACAACCCCGGAGATCGCTTATCAAATGGTTAAAGACGAGACTTTCGCACAAACACAGCCTCGCTTGAACCTAGCTACATTCGTTACTACGTATATGGACGAGTACGCGACAAAATTGATGAACGAAGCTATCAACATCAACTATATTGACGAAACAGAGTATCCGAGAATCGCTGTTATGAACGCCAAATGTATTAATATCATGGCGAGTCTTTGGAATTCTCCCGAGCAAGAAAAATGGAAAACCGGAGCCTTGGCTATCGGTTCTTCAGAGGCTTGTATGCTAGGTGGTGTAGCCGCTTGGTTACGTTGGCGCAAAAAGAGACAAGCACAAGGTAAACCAACTGACAAGCCTAATTTCGTGATCTCTACTGGCTTCCAAGTCGTATGGGAGAAATTCGCCCAGCTATGGCAAATCGAAATGCGTGAAGTTCCCTTGACTTTAGACAAGACGACACTTGATCCGGAAGAAGCGCTTAAGATGTGTGACGAGAACACGATTTGTATCGTTCCTATCCAAGGTGTAACATGGACAGGACTGAACGATGACGTAGAAGCCTTGGACAAAGCGCTCGACGCATACAATGCCAAGACCGGTTATGATATACCTATCCACGTAGATGCCGCCAGCGGTGGTTTTATCCTTCCGTTCTTAAGCCCGGAGACAAAATGGGACTTCCGTTTGAAATGGGTTCTTTCTATCAGCACATCCGGACATAAATTCGGATTGGTTTACCCGGGATTGGGTTGGGTTGTTTGGAAAGACAAGAAATATTTGCCGGAAGAAATGGCATTCAGCGTAAACTATCTTGGAGCGAATATCACTCAGGTTGGTTTGAACTTCTCTCGTCCTGCCGCACAAATCCTCGGACAATACTATCAGTTTATCCGTCTCGGATTCGAGGGCTACAAACAAATCCAATATAACAGTATGGAAATCACGAAATACATCCACCAAGAAATCGGTAAGATGGCCCCATTCGTTAATTACAGCAACGAGGTTGTGAATCCATTGTTTATTTGGTACATGAAACCGGATTACGCTAAGAACGCCAAATGGACACTTTACGATTTGCAAGATAAATTGCAACAAAGCGGTTGGATGGTTCCAGCGTATACACTACCGAAGAAGCTGGATAACTACGTGGTTATGCGTGTCGTAGTTCGTCAAGGTTTCAGCCGTGATATGGCCGATATGTTATTAGGTGATATCAAGAACGCTGTAGCTGCATTGGAGAAACTTGAATATCCGACTCCTACTCGCATCGCTCAAGACAAGAACGTTCCGGTTAAGGGTAAGGTATTTACTCACACCGCAATGAGCAACGCTAAGAAATAAAAACAAAATTCATCAAGGCGTGCATGAAAGGGCTATCAGTGTTTTCATACACGCCTTCTTTAATCCAATTCATATATGGACAAAAAAATAACGATCGCCCAAATTAAGGAAGTAGCTCAACAGGCTTACGATCTTTACAAGACAAATACGGATGGTAAGAATGCCGATTACATTCCTTATCTGGCGAATATCAATAAAAATCTATTCGGAATCAGTATTTGCCTTTTAAACGGACAAACCATCGAGGTGGGAGATTCCGAATATCGTTTCGGCATTGAATCCGTATCGAAAGTACACACCGCTATCTTGGTACTGCGCCAATACGGAGCGAAAGAATTATTGGAAATATTCTTAACCTTCTTTAAAATATACACTTAAATATTTTATAATCAATATGTTATAAGAAAGGTGATTTTAATGAAGAAACAAATAAGGAACAAAAATAGGAATTAAAGTGATTTCTCATTTTTCTATTT
>ERZ827452.1491-NODE-1491-length-21880-cov-3.977732_pt1 | contig 21880 bp, 20 predicted proteins | sample MGYA00519866_ERZ827452 | MGnify/ENA primary metagenome ERZ827452 (study PRJEB31778, sample SAMEA3449307) | human gut metagenome | biome: human gut; feature: human-associated habitat; material: faeces | place: United Kingdom | collected 2010/2012 ... | reverse complement strand
TGATGGGAAGTCGGAGAGTCAAACAGGTGATCTTTGATTTTAGGGAGACGGTGTTTATGGACAGTGCCGGGATCGGCATGATCATGGGTCGCTATAAACTGATGCAGTCGCTTGGAGGAAAGGTGACGGCAATTCATGTAAACCAGAGGGTACGCAGGATCCTGCTGCTTTCCGGAATCTATAAAATTGTCGGGATTTACGAGGATACCCCACAGACAACCGGGGCGATGTATGGAGGGAACAGACATGGGGTATGAAAACGAAATGAAGATAGAGTTTGACAGTCGCTCCTGCAACGAAGGGTTTATCCGCGTGGCAGTTTCCGCTTTTATGACACAGCTCAATCCGACGCTGGAAGAGGTGGCGGATGTAAAGACAGCAGTTTCAGAAGCAGTCACAAACTGTATCGTACATGCATATGACGGAAAGGTGGAGAAAATAACGGTATCTTGTCATATCGAAGGAAATGCCCTCTGCCTGTCGGTCAAAGATACCGGATGCGGCATCCCGGACATTGAAAAAGCCATGGAACCACTGTTTACGACCAGACCGGAAATGGAACGTTCCGGAATGGGCTTTGCTTTCATGGAAGCTTTCATGGATGAGCTGCATGTGGAGTCACAGGTGGGGCAGGGAACAACGATTCGTATGAAGAAAAAAATTTATAGTTCATTTATTTTGTCATAAGGGAGTCTGCCAATGGAAACCATAGAACTGATTAAACGTTCACGAGCAGGGGATAAATTGGCAAGAGAACAAGTGATTAAGGCGAATATGCCGTTGGTATACAGTATCGTGAAGCGATTTGCGGGAAGAGGATATGATGCCGAAGATTTGAGCCAGATTGGTGCAATTGGTTTGATTAAAGCAGTCGATAATTTCAATGTGAATTTTGAAGTGAAATTTTCTACTTATGCAGTGCCGATGATAGCAGGGGAAATCAAGCGTTTTCTCCGGGATGACGGTATGATCAAGGTCAGCCGCTCAATCAAAGAGATGGGCGCAAAGGTGAAAACGGCCAGAGAAAGCCTGTGCGGAAGCCTTGGACGGGAACCGACGGTGGAAGAAATTGCCGGGGAGATCGGGGCTACCAGAGAGGAAGTGGCAGTGTCTATGGAAGCGGCAGCGGAGGTGGAGTCCCTCTATAAAAACGTGGGGAACGGAGAAGATAAAAGCCTCTGCCTGATGGATAAGATCGAAGATCACAGGGAACGTCAGGAGGAACTGATCAACCATATGGTGTTAGAGAAGCTGATCAGCCAGCTAGGGGAAAAGGATCGGGAGATCATCATCCGGCGGTATTTCAGGAATCAGACCCAGACCCAGGTTGCCATCTCTCTTGGCATTTCCCAGGTACAGGTGTCACGACTTGAAAAAAAGATTTTAAAACAGATGCGGGAACAGTTTTAGAATAAAAGAACGGTGGGATACTAAGAAAAAAAGAAAGGAAACGAAAGAAATGGAATTTATCAGACATCGTTGGAAAATGATCCTGCTAGTGGCATTGCTTATCGCAGCAATTTTAGGAGGCGCCATGCTTTTCTGGAGCAGCACCAGGGAGAAAACGTATACAGGCGGATTGTTTGTGAAGGAAGAACGGCAGAAAGAAGTTGCGGAAGCTGGGATGTAAACTGCCGGGAATCTGTTTGTGGATTCCCGGCAGCGAAAAGCTTTTTTAAACAAATCTGAGGTTTAGGTATTGACATTTTGATCTTCTGGAATATAATAGAATCAAACATATGAATAAATGTTCATATGAAAAAGTTCGAATAAGAAAAGGAGATCGAAATCATGAAAAAATCTTACAAAATCGAGGTAGACTGCGCAAACTGTGCAAATAAGATGGAGGATGCAGCGAAGAAAACGGCTGGTGTAAAGGATGCAACGGTAAACTTCATGATGCTGAAGATGAACGTTGAATTTGAAGATGGCGCTGATCCAAAAGCAGTCATGAAAGACGTACTGGCAAACTGCAAAAAGGTTGAGGATGATTGCGAGATTTATTTATAATCAGAGAAAAAAAGAGATCCGCAAAACGGATTTTCAGAGAGCTGCGAAAAAGGAGAAGAGAGGCAGTCGGTATGAATAAAAAGCAGAAAAAGGTATTGGTCAGAATCATCATTGCGGCAGTTCTGATGATCGTATTTGGATTTTTACCGGTAAGCGGATATCTTCGGTTTGGTCTGTACATGATCCCGTATCTGGTGATCGGCTATGACATTTTAAGAAAAGCATGGAAAGGCATTTTAAACCGACAGGTGTTCGATGAGAACTTTCTGATGGCAGTCGCAACGGTCGGCGCGATTGTGCTGGGCGAGTATACCGAAGGCGTTGCCGTTATGCTGTTTTACCAGATCGGTGAGCTGTTTCAGAGCTATGCTGTTGGCAAGAGCCGCCGAAATATCAGTGAGCTGATGGACATCCGTCCTGATTATGCGAACATCGAAGGAGAAAACGGCTTAGAGAAGGTAGACCCGGATGAAGTGGAGATCGGTTCCATCATCGTGGTCCAGCCTGGTGAGAAAGTGCCTATCGATGGTGTGATCGTGGATGGCGAGGCGTCCTTAAACACCAGCGCATTAACCGGAGAGAGCCTTCCAAGAGAAGCGAAGACCGGTGACGCAGTGATCAGCGGCTGTATCGATATGACAGGTGTGTTAAAAATCCGCACCACAAAGGAATTTGGCGAGTCTACCGTATCCAAGATCCTGGACATGGTAGAAAACTCCAGTTCGAAAAAGTCCAGATCTGAGAACTTTATTTCCAAATTTGCCCGTTATTATACTCCGGCTGTCTGCTATGGCGCGCTGGCTCTGGCAGTTTTACCATCTCTGATCCAGCTTGTGATGGGAATGACACCGCAGTGGAGCACGTGGATCTACCGGGCCCTGACTTTCTTAGTCATCAGCTGCCCATGTGCCCTGGTGATCAGCATTCCGCTCAGCTTTTTTGCAGGAATCGGCGGCGCCAGCAATGCAGGCGTTCTGGTAAAGGGTTCCAACTATTTAGAGACCCTGTCCCAGACAAAATATGTGGTATTTGATAAGACGGGAACACTGACCAGGGGCGTATTTGAAGTAGTTGGTGTTCACCATAATACCATAGAGGAAGCAAAGCTCCTGGAGATTGCCGCTTTAGCAGAGAGTTATTCTTCTCATCCGATCAGCAAGAGTATCCGCAAGGCATATGGCAGAGAGATCGACCAGAGCCGGGTAACGGATGTGAAAGAGATCAGTGGAAACGGAGTGACTGCGAAGGTTGATGGCATGGATGTGGCCATTGGTAACAATAAGCTGATGAAGAGCCTTGGTATTGATGCCATGGAATGCCATCAGGTAGGTACGGTTGTGCATATGGCAGTCAATGGCGCTTATGCAGGTCATATCCTGATCGCAGATGTGGTGAAAGAACATTCTGCAGAAGCCATCCGGGAACTGAAAAAGGCTGGAATCCGCAAGACCGTCATGTTGACTGGCGATGCAGATCCGGTGGCAAAACAGGTGGCTGCTGAGTTAAAGGTTGATGAAGTGTACAGTGAGCTTCTCCCGGCGGACAAGGTAGAAAAAGTAGAAGAGCTTCTGGCTAAGAAGGTAGAGAAAGAAAAACTGGCTTTCGTAGGTGACGGGATCAATGATGCCCCGGTACTTTCCCGGGCGGATATTGGTGTTGCCATGGGCGCTTTGGGCTCTGATGCGGCTATTGAGGCGGCAGATATCGTTCTGATGGATGATGACCCGTTAAAGATCGTCAAGGCGATCCGGATCGCTAAGAAATGCATGCACATCGTATATGAAAATATTTATTTTGCCATCGGTATCAAGGTCCTGTGCCTGATTCTGGGTGCAGCCGGCATTGCTAATATGTGGCTGGCGATCTTTGCAGATGTGGGCGTGATGGTACTGGCGGTGCTGAACGCGGTGAGAGCGTTATTTGTAAAAAAATTGTAATTGTACGGAATCATTAAAAAATGATAATGGAGAGCTTATGACAGAGAGAGAAGAAATGTGTTGTGAGTCCACAGAGGTTCATGAGGAGCTTCTGCGGATCGTCAATGAGACGCTTCCTGATGAGACAGAGCTTTATGATCTGGCAGAATTATTCAAGGTATTCGGAGATTCCACCAGAATCCGTATTCTTTATGTCTTATTTGAAGCTGAGGTCTGTGTCTGTGACCTGGCTGCGGCACTTAATATGACCCAGTCTGCGATTTCCCACCAGCTTAAGATCTTAAAGCAGAACCGTCTGATCAAAAGCCGCAGGGAGGGAAAATCGATCTTTTATTCCCTGGCAGACGATCATGTGCGGACGATCATCGCGCAGGGTCAGGAGCATATTGAAGAATAGGCACACCGCACTGGCATTGTCTATTGCTTAAAAAATAACAGGAGAAAACCGTAAAACTGGCGCTATCGGATCATATAGTAGATCAGTCCCAATATCCAGCTGGTAAAGGTGCCATAAAGGATCACAGGCCCGGCGATGGTAAAGATCTTGCATCCGATTCCATAGACGTGTCCTTCGGCCTTATATTCGATAGCAGGCGCCGCTACGGAGTTGGCAAATCCGGTGATCGGCACCAGGGCTCCGGCGCCGCCCCATTTGACGATCTTCTGGTAAATATTAAATCCTGTCAGCAGAACGCTTGTCAGGATCAGTACCAGAAGCTGCCATGCTGCCGCTGATTTCTCATCCAGTCCCATGGCAGTCAGCCAGGTGAGAAGAAACTGGCCGAGGGTGCAGATGACGCCTCCGGTCAAAAAGGCGCGGAGCATATTTCTCCAGAGGGGATAAACGGGGGTGACTTGTTTTACATATTTGTTATAATGGTCTTTTCTGATTTCCATAAAATTCTTCCTTTCTTAGATATGTAACCAGACCGTCTTTGATCTGGTTACGGTACGCTCATATCCCGGAAAAAGTAGAGCAGAGATCCGCTCAGTTTTCCCAGTGCGATTGCCAGAATGACATATTGAAAGCCCACGGCCAGACGGATTCTCCGGTTCATTACAGGCAGTGCTTTTACCGTCTCTGCCAGGGACATGACCAGACATCCTACAAAAGTGCCGATGGACAGTCCGGCGATGCCAAGAAAAATCTGGTCTGACAGATGACTTCCCAGTGGGATGGGAAGATCATATAGATTCAGAAGATTCCCACAGATTCCGCCTAAAACTGTGGCGGTTTCATAGATTTTGGCCTGTCCCGGTGTGCGGCTCCATCCCATCAGCCGTGGAAATACGCCGATCATAGACAGAAAAGCGAACACTCCGGCAGCGATGATACTGCCGGCGCAGATGCCAAAAAAACCTAAGAACAGCTGGCGGGGGAACATGGGATCAATGGCCAGTGCTTTAAGAAACATCGACGCCGGACTCCTTTCTTCCTGCATTCTGGATCAGGGTCTTGCACACATTTTCCTCATACAGACGCATTTCTACCTCCAGAGGTGTCGGGTCTGTGGTGATTTTCCAATGGGCAAAATGGTTAAAGAATACCACGATCCCAAGTCCCAGACCGATGGAATAGGAGATTTCCAGAATCGTAAATCCGTCGGAGCTGGTTCCGGTCACCAGAAGGTAGATCTGGTCAAAGGCATCGGTGACACTGACATCATTGTTAAAGGTCATAATGGCAAATGCCGCGCCGAAGAAGCTGATCAGGCAGACGGCTGCAGTTTTTAACCAGGCGCTTAGATAGCGGGGAGGTCTGGGCTTCTGGAAATCGATGATAAAATCAGTCTCCCCCAGGTTATTGACCTGGATCTGCGGGTCCAGTTCATAGATTTTTTCCAACACAGTGATGACGGAATCGACGTATCGTCCATTGTGGTCATCGGGAACTGTGCGTATCTTTAATGCCCGGCATTTGGCCATCAGTGCCGGATCATCACTGTAGATTTCTGCAATATCTTTCAAATAGACGCGTTTTTCATGAATTTCTGAAATCTGGTTTAATTTCAAATATAAGGTTTTATTCATACCATTCCATCCTTTTTCATCAGGTTCTGTTCGGACTGCTCAGTTGTGTGAGGGTATCTGAAGCTGACCAGTTATCATAAGGCTATTGTGGATGGAAAGAGGATTTTTTATACATACTGCACGGTAAAATGGCCGGTGGAGCAGATGACAGCTTTAGGAGAGGGCAACATCCAGAATCATCATGACTACAAATCCCAGGGAGAAAAATAACGTCCCAAGATCGGAATATTCATGCTCGTGCAATTCCGGGATCAGTTCAGCTACCACCACATAGATCATAGCGCCGGCGGCAAAGCTGAGTAAAAAGGGCAGGACCGGAGTGATCTGTTCTGATAAAAAGATGGTCAGGACAGCGGCGGCAGGTTCCACAGCTCCAGACAGAACGCCGCCTATGAATGACTTTTTGCGGCGAAAGCCTGCAGCCCGCAGTGGGAGAGAGACCACGGCTCCCTCAGGAAAATTCTGGATCGCGATGCCTATGGATAAGGCAAGTGCCCCTGCCAGTGTAACGGCCCCGTCGCCTATGAGCCATCCGGCATAGATGGCGCCGACCGCCATGCCCTCAGGAATGTTGTGGAGGGTAATGGTAAAAATCATCATGGATGTTTTTTCGGCTGCGTCCGGACGGATCTGCGTTAACACATGATCCAGAAGCAGCAGGAGCAGGGTGCCGGACAGAAAACCTCCGGCCGCAGGAAGAAAGGCCAGATGTCCCAGATGGGCGCTCCGGTCAATGGCTGGCAGAAGCAGGCTCCAGATGGATGCGGCAGCCATGACTCCGGCGGCAAATCCATTTAAGAGAGTCTCCAGACGGGGATTTAAGTCCTTTTTTAGGAAGAACACACAGGCTGCTCCCAGGGAAGTGCCGAAAAAAGGAATCAGGATTCCTTTTAGAATTTCAAAATTCAAATCAGTTACCTCGTTTTTAGAATGGATGATCTAGTATCAAAATATGGTGAAAGAGAAGAAAAGAGCCTGGACACCAATGGTATGGTAAATATTTTCGATAAATATTTTTCAAGCTTGTTATTGACAGATCGACTGAACGAGAGTATGATGATGGATGGAATTAAATACAGAGATCGACAATAGAGGCGCGATGATTATCAGTATCTGCCCGGAGGCTTGCGAAAGCCGGGGAAAGACAGAGAAAGGATGATTCGCCGAAACCAGTGATCGTTCGCAGGTCACTGAGTTGGGGTACCGTTTAAGAGACGGTGCACTCTCACCTTTCTGGTGGAGGAGCTATTGTTTCATGGATATTATAACGTAGACATAGAAGCAGTGGTGAGATTTCATCACTGCTTTTTTATGTCATAGGAGAGAAACTTCGCCCTATGACACAAAAAACGCTCCGCGGGATGCGCACGAATATCAAACATGATTTCAGTACAAACGTTGTCGGTCAGAAAACAGGAGGAAAAGAGATGATAGCATTTTTAAACTGGCTTGACGGCGTGCTTTGGGGGCTGCCCCTGATCGTGCTGATGATTGCCACAGGACTTTATTTTACCGTTCGGTCTGGATTTTTCCAGTTCCGCCATTTTGGCTGGATCATGAAACGGACTGCAGGACAGATGTTTGTGAAGGATGAGAATAAGGGGAAAGCGCAGAATGAAAAGGGTATGCTCAGTTCCTTTGAAGCCATTTCCACAGCCATTGGCGGAACCGTAGGCTTTGGTAATATTGCTGGCGTGGCTACTGCCGTGGCCGCCGGTGGCCCTGGCGCAGTCGTCTGGATGTGGCTGACCTCCCTCATTGGCATGATCTTAAAGCAGGTTGAGGTGACCCTGGGCTGCTATTACCGTCGGGAGCATGAAAATGGTGATTTCTACGGTGGACCGACTTACTATATGGAACGTGGTCTTGGCAAAGAGAGGCATTGGGGAAAATTATGGCTGATTCCGGCGCTGATCTTCGGAGCTGGTATTTTCTCCACATTCTTTGTTACATCTTCTACGCTGACAGCAGCACAGGTTGTATCCGGCGCATTCCATCTGGGAACCTATTCTATTGCCGGAATTCCGGTTGAGGGCGTTATTTTAGTGGCAGCATGTCTTTGTGTCCTGACTTATATCATCACCAGTGGCGGCACCAGAAAGATTGCGGCAGTATTCAGCAAGCTGGTTCCGGTGATGAGCGTGATCTATATCCTCATGGGAATTGCCATGATCCTGGTAAATATCCAGAGAGTTCCAGCAACCATCGTGGAGATTTTTACGAATGCATTCACAGGCACTGCGGCGATCGGTGGCTTCGCAGGCTGTGCAGTCAGCGAGATGGTCCGTGTAGGTATGGCTCGTTCCGTATACTCCAATGAGGCTGGATGGGGTACTTCTCCTATGATCCATGCCTCTGCCAAGACCCGTCACCCGGTAGAACAGGGACTGTGGGGCTCTTTCGAGGTATTCTTTGATACCTTTATTATCTGCAGCATTACTGCATTATCTGTTATTTTAAGCGGCAACTGGACAGACGGGACCAATGGTGGTACACTGGCTCTGAGCGCATTTTCATCTGGATTTGGCACAGCTGGAAGCCTGCTGTTAGCTGTGATCATGGTTGTATTTACCGTGACGACTTCCGGCGGATGGTTTACCTATTACCTGGCGATTCTGGAGCATTTATACAAACAGGAAGGTATCGTGAAGGATATCGTGATGAAGCTGTTCTATGCAGTACGTGCGCTTCCGGGACTGTTATGGACGATTTATCTGGTAAAGACCGACAATCAGGGATTTATCTGGACCGTTGTAGATATTACATCTGCAATTCCGACATTTGTCAACGTAGCGGTGATCCTGTTATTATCCAGTCAGTATTTCAAACTGCTGAAGGATTATAAGGCACGCTATTTAGGGGAAGGTGCAGTAGATCCGAATATGAAATTGTTCTATGAGGAAAAGGTAGGAAAAGAGGAAGCATAATGAAAACAGTATATTACAATGGAACTGTATATACAGGAGTTCTTCCGCTGGTACAGGCATTTGTGGAAGAGGATGGAAGATTTGTGTTTGCGGGAACCAATGAGGAAGCCCGGATGGCAGCAGGGGAACAGGCGGAGCTGATCGATCTGGAAGGCAGATTTGTATGCAGTGGATTTAATGATAGCCATATGCATCTGCTGGGCTTTGGCAGTGCGTTAAATTCCGCCCAGTTAGCAAAGCACACAGAAAGCCTTCAGGACATGGTGGCGTGCCTGAAGGAGTTTGCTGCATCCAGAACCAGAAGCGCTGGTGCATGGATTATGGGCCGTGGCTGGAACCAGGACTATTTTACCGATGCAGACCGGATGCCTGACCGTTATGACCTGGATCAGGTTTCCACAGAAATCCCGGTGTGCGCGGTTCGTGCCTGCGGTCATTGTCTGGTAGTTAACAGCAAGGCGCTGGAGGTGTTAGGTGTGACAGCAGAAACTCCACAGCCGGAAGGCGGTCATATCGGGATAGAACACGGAGAGCCGGACGGACGTTTTTTTGATAATGCTATGGACCCGGTTTATGCAGCGATTCCAGAGCCGGATAAGGCAGAAGTAAAACACATGTTGAAGATGGCATGTAAGGAGTTAAACCGCTTTGGTGTGACCAGCAGTCAGACCGATGATTACTGTACCTTCCGCAAGGTTCCGTGGTCGGTAGTCAATGAAGCTTACCGGGAACTGGAGGCAGAGGGAGAACTGACGGTCCGTGTTTATGAGCAGAGCAACTTCACAGATCTGGACAGTCTGAAGGAATTTGTAGAAGCAGGCAATGTTACAGGGACTGGCAGCGATTTCTTTAAGATCGGACCATTAAAAATGTTAGGAGATGGCGCTTTAGGCGCGAGAACGGCTTTTTTGAGCCAGCCATATGCAGACGATCCGTCTACCTGTGGGATTCCGGTATTTACCCAGGAGACACTGGATACCATGATTGGATATGCCAATGAGCATCGGATGCAGGTGGCAGTTCACAGCATCGGTGATGCATGTCTGGATCGTGTGCTCCATGCCATTGAAAAGGCCCTGGAAGAGCATCCGAGAGAGGATCACCGTCATGGAATTGTCCATTGCCAGATCACGAGACCAGATCAGTTAAAGAAAATCGAGGATCTGAACCTTCATGTGTATGCGCAGAGCATTTTCCTGGACTACGATATCCATATAGTAGAAGACCGTGCGGGAGAAAAATTAGCTTCCACCAGCTATAACTGGAAGACTCTGATGAAGCATGGAGTATCTGTCAGCAACGGAAGCGACTGCCCGGTGGAGCTGCCTGATGTCTTAGGCGGTATCCAGTGTGCAGTGACCAGAAAGACCTTAAAAGACCAGATCGGGCCTTATCTGCCAGATCAGGCATTTACAGTACAGGAAGCCATCGACAGTTTTACCACCCGCAGCGCAGAAGGAAGCTTTGAAGAAAACTTTAAGGGGCGGATCGCTCCAGGTATGGCAGCTGACTTCGTTGTGCTGGATCAGAACCTGTTTGAGATTCCGGAAAACGCTATCAAGGATGTGAAGGTCTGCGGCACATATGTGGCAGGTAAAAAGGTATATCAGATGTGAGATGACTCCCACCTCTTCAGGTGGCGAGGAGCAAATTAGTATCAGTGGTGGGAGTCAATCCCCCATCTGATATAGCCTCCGGCAGGATTGCAGAGATGCGCAAAAGAAATATGTCATGCTTTGCATGACGCGCATCTCGCAGCAAGAATGCCGAGGCATTCTTGAATAATTTAGAGTGTTTGATATAAGAGCATGAAAAAATCCGTATCCATTTCTGTGGGTACGGATTTTTTTGTGTGTAAGGGAGATACTAATTTCTGTAAAATCGTAACTATGACGGTACTGAATAGACAGTTACGTAAAGTCAGTAATGGTTCAGGAGCTATGGTTACAAAATCAGAAAAAGGAGTATACCGTATGCAAAAAGGACATGCCAGCATTTTATTCGAAGATCCGCCAAGGATCGTGGGAGGGGCCAGTGTTGTAGGAAAAAAAGAATCGGAGGGACCGCTTGGAAATCAGTTTGATCAGGTTATAAAAGAGGATATGGCAGGCCAGGATTGCTGGGAGATGGCAGAGAGCGCCATGCAGATCAAAGCGGCAGAAATGGCCATAAGGAAAGCAGGTAGAAAAAAATCAGATATCCGGTATCTGTTTTCCGGTGATCTGCTGGGTCAGCTGATTGCTACATCTTTTGGAACCGGAAGTCTGGAGATCCCCTTGTTTGGGCTTTATGGCGCCTGCTCTACCATGGGTGAGGCCATGAGTCTGGGGGCTATGACTGTTCATGGCGGTTATGCGGACCGGGTGCTTGCCATGGCCTCCAGTCATTTTGCTACGGCAGAAAAAGAGTTCCGTTTTCCACTGGCTTATGGAAGCCAGAGACCATTTTCCGCTACATGGACAGTGACTGGATGCGGGGCTGTGGTGATCGAAAAAGCAGTGCAGGGCAATGATAAGGTAAAAATCCGCGGTCTTACCACTGGCCGGGTTATCGACCTGGGGGTCCGGGATTCCATGAATATGGGAGCAGCCATGGCTCCTGCAGCAGCATTGACCGTATTACAGAATTTTGAGGATCTGAATGTGGATGAAACATTCTATGACAGAATTATCACAGGAGATCTTGGGAGAACAGGCGGCACGATTTTCTGCCAGATGATGCGTGAAAAGGGATATGAGATCAAAGACCGCTACATGGACTGTGGGATTGAGATCTTCGATGGCAGTGATCAGGATACCCATTCCGGAGGAAGCGGCTGTGGCTGTTCTGCTGTTACGTTATGCGCCATGATTCTCCCTAAACTGCAGTCGGGTCAGTGGAAGCGGGTGCTTTTTTTGCCAACAGGAGCGTTGTTATCCAATATCAGCTTCAATGAGGGTCAGACGATCCCGGGCATTGCCCATGCAGTAATTCTGGAATCTCCCAAAGTCTGACAGACAAGGTGGTATCTGAAAAATGGTGGATACATGAATGTTGAAAGGAAGAGAAAAACGATGGACTATATCAAAGCGTTTCTTATAGGAGGCATGATCTGCGCCCTGGCACAGGTCCTCTTAGACCGTACCAGGCTGATGCCGGGCCGCGTCATGGTTCTCCTGGTTGTCAGTGGCTGTATTCTGGGATTTGCCGGTGTTTATGAGCCGTTTGCCAGATGGGCAGGAGCAGGAGCGTCAGTTCCTCTTCTGGGATTTGGCAATACCCTGTGGAAAGGTGTAAAAGAAGGGATTGGAAAAGAAGGATTATTGGGGATATTCAAGGGGGGTCTCACCGCCAGCTCCGCCGGAATCTGTGGCGCCCTGGTGTTTGGCTATCTGTCATCCCTGGTGTTCCAACCGAAACTGAAAGAATAAGAGCTGCTGTTTGCACAATGCGCGGACAGTAACGAATAAGAAAGGGCCGTATCTGTTAAGCGTGAAATCGCTTAAACGGATACGGCCCTTTCAAATATTATATAGAAAGTATAACAAGTTGAGGTTGTTTCGCTGCCAGCTTAGTCGCTGAATCCTGGTCCTATATTCTCAGGGACGGTCGGAACCGTTGGCGGTGCGTCCGGTACCGTAATATATCCTGGACCATAAGGTACCGTTGGTGAAGTGGCATCGCTCTCGGATGGAAGGACTGTAGAAGTACTTCCGTGAATAGGGCAGTAACCAGGAATTGCAAAGTAGCTGTCGTCGGTTTCTCCTGTTTCACCGGCTGGAAGCGTGATACATACGCGGGATATTTTTTCAGGACAGAATTCCGTTGGAAGCATACCAGATTCTGCGCACACGGTTACGGTGGTGTGTACGTTGCAGGATTCCGTTGGAACTGTTCCTTTGGCAAAATACTCTGTATAAATGGCATTGCCTCTTGGGTCATGGTCACAGACACCTGGGATTGCCAGTTTGCCGGATTTGCGGCAGATGGAAGCAGTCTCCACGCTGTCTGGAACCGTAAAGCCAGGATCAGACATTCCCTCGTGGACTCTGGTCATAATCTTGCGCCAGATATCTTTATGATACGAAGTACCCTCTGTGTGGGAACTGAGCTTCTGGTTCAGGTCATATCCGGACCAGATACCTGCTGTATAGTAAGGCGTGAATCCCACAAACCAGATATCGTTGTTGCCGGTGGTAGTACCACTCTTGCCGGCGCAGGACATATTCTCCAATTTGGCGCGGGTACTGGTGGAACCAGGGCCGGCGCCTGGTCTTGCAAACTTCCGGTTGCCGATCATGGAATCCTTCAGGGCGTCAGTCAGAAGGAATGCAGTAGAATCCTTTAATACCCGTCTGGTCGCTGGTTCGTTGTTGATCAGCACTTTGCCGTTGCGGTCTATAATCTTGGTGAAAAAGATCGGCTCGGTATACATACCCTGGTTGGCGATTGTAGCAAAAGCTGACGTCAGTTCCAGGTTGGTTACACCTTCGGTCAGACCACCAAGGGCAGTAGCAGCGTTATAGTCGCTGGAGGTCAGAGTCGTGATTCCAAAATTCTTCGCATATTCTACACCAAGCTGAGGGGTAACCGTCTCCATCATGCATCGTACCGCCACAATGTTCATGGAGTAAATAATACCATCGCGGATGCTGGAATAACCCTGATATCCGCCAGAATACCAGTTGCGGAAGGTTTTTGTGCCAACCGTATATGGCGCATCATAGTAGACAGAACCAAGGGTTGCGCCACAGGTATCCAGTGCCGGGGCAAAGGAAGAAATCACCTTGAAGGTAGAACCGGGCTGTCTTGGCACGTTGGTAGCACGGTTTAAAGTCAGGTTTGCTGTTTTTGCACCACGGCCGCCGCTGATGGCTTTCACTTCTCCGGTAGCCTGATCCATCAGGACAAAGGAAATCTGCGGCTGCAGTGTTACCGTGATGCTTTCACCGATTACTTCATCTGTATCCTTTTTGATATAATTCTTGAAATTCTCTGCATCGCCACGGGCCTCTTCTTCGCTGTTATACAGGGCGTCAAAATCGGTCTCCTGTAAAATATCCTTATGCCATGCCTTGATATTATTCTGTGAAAAATGTTCCTTGGTACCGTCTGCGTGCTGCAGGGAGAGCCGGTATTCGATGGAGTAGCGGACTACATTATAGTTGTCCGGATTGTTGATCTCTTCGTCCACGATGGCCTGTAATTTCGGGTCCTGAGTAGTATAGATCTGCAGGCCGCCACTGTATAACAGGTTGTGGGCCTGGGTCTCAGAATAGCCTAATTTTTCCATCAGGGCAGTTTTTACCTGAGAGGTGAGCTCGTCCGTAAAATAGCTGTACGGGGTGGAGTTTTCCTTCGTGATGGAATCCACGATCTGGATCCGGTCGTAGACATTATCCGCTAAGGCCTCTTCCTGCTGATCCTTGGAGATATAACCCTGTTCAAACATATACTGCAGGATCACACGCCGCTTCTCCTCGTTGCGTTCCCGTCCGGAAATAGGATTTAATCGGGATGGGTTCTGGGTGATACCGGCGATAACAGTACATTCTGAGAGTGTTAAGTCAGAAACCTCTTTGCCAAAATACCGTCTTGCGGCCACCTTGACGCCGAGGGTGTTATTTCCTAAATTAATGGTGTTTAAATAGTTGGTCAGGATCAGTTCCTTGCTCATGGTCTTGGACAGCTTGACGGCCAGGTACTGTTCCTGCAGCTTTCGTTCTACGGTCTCACCGAAGCTTTTCTCCCGGCCACCGCCAAATACATTGTTCTTGATCAGCTGCTGGGTGATGGTACTTCCGCCGCCTGCGGAGGAGTCTCCGGTGATGACGCCCTTGATCATACGGGCGATGGAACGGAGGTCGATACCGTTATGAGTCCAGAAACGGGAGTCTTCGATGGCAACGAAGGCATTGATCAGATCCTTGGGAAGCTCATCAAATGTGGCCGGATCACGGTTGGAACCTGCGGTTACTAAAGTGTCGGTTAAATTGCCCTCCCGGTCATATACGGTAGTGGCAAAGCCCTGGGGAACAATGCTGTCGATGTTGATCTCAGGGGAACTGTCTATGATGCCTTTATACATGCCAACGCCTATGCTGACTCCGACCACCGCCAGTATAAAGAAGATCAGAAGCAGCGTTCTGGTAAAGCCAAGAAAAAAGCGGTTGGCAATTTTCCGTTTTTTGGAAGAGGCATCTCTTAATTTTTTTTCTGTCGCGTCTTTTCCGTAATTCATGTAGGAAAACCTCCTTTATCGGTTCATTATAACAAATGTTGGTTTATAATTCAAGAAATAGATACAGGCTGTACGGTTTCTGCGTTGCGAATTTCTCTGTTTTGTATTATTATGATTCATGAGAAGTAATGCTATGAGGAGAAAAACAAATGAGCGATCATTATAAAATCCTGTGGGAGGGTGGACAGGGAGAACTGGTAGAGAAAAAATCCCGTTTTATCGCCACCACAGAGCCGGTAGAAACCGAGGAGGAGGCTCTGGCTTTTATCGAGCGGACGCGGAAGAAGTACTGGGATGCCAGACACAACTGCTTTGCCTATTGCATCGGTGACAAAAACCAGCTTCAGCGGTGCAGTGACGATGGAGAACCAAGCCAGACAGCGGGACGGCCTATGCTGGATGTGCTTCTGGGAGCAGAAGTCCACAACATCTGCGTGGTTGTCACCCGGTATTTTGGCGGTACCTTGTTAGGCACCGGCGGATTGGTACGTGCCTATTCCGGTGCTGTCCAGGAAGGTCTTTCGAACAGTACCATTGTGGAGAAGTGCCTTGGCCGCCAGTTAGATATAACCACCGATTATACCGGCATCGGAAAGATCCAGTACATTTTAGCCCAGAACCAGATCATCACCCTGGATACCCAGTATACTGACAAAGTACAGGTATCTGCCATGGTTCCACAGGAAAAGCTGGACAGCATCGTGGCAGAGATCACGGAGGGAACCAGTGGAAGGGCAGAGCTTCTGGAGGGAGATCCGGTTTATTATGGACTGTTAGATGGGGAAATTGTGGTTTTTTAGAAATGCATAAGAATTTTGGGTTGCATTCTGTAAATGATGATGTTATATTTAATTATTGTTTTTATTTCCCATTGTTGAACCAGTAAAGAGTAAGGAAGAGTAAACAGTTATGAAGATGAAGAGAGAAGATATCCGAAACGTTGCGATCATTGCCCATGTAGACCACGGTAAAACTACCCTGGTAGACCAGCTGCTGCGTCAGAGCGGTGTGTTCCGTGCCAACCAGGAAGTAGAAGAGCGCGTCATGGACTCCAACGATATTGAGAGAGAGCGTGGAATCACGATTCTGTCCAAGAATACAGCTGTATTTTATAAAGACACCAAGATCAACATCATCGATACTCCAGGACATGCAGACTTCGGCGGCGAAGTAGAGCGTGTATTAAAGATGGTAAATGGTGTTATCCTGGTAGTTGATGCATATGAGGGCGCTATGCCTCAGACGAAGTTCGTATTAAGAAAAGCACTGGAGCTGGATCTGGCAGTGGTTGTCCTGATCAATAAGATCGACCGTCCGGAGGCAAGACCAGAGGAAGTTATCGATGAGATTTTAGAGTTATTGATGGATCTGGATGCTTCCGAGGCGCAGTTAGACTGCCCATTCCTGTTCGCGTCTGCAAGAGATGGTTACGCAAAAGCGAACTTAGACGATCCAAACGTAGATATGGGCCCATTATTCCAGGCAATCATCGATCATATCCCGGCTCCTGAGGGAGATCCAGACGCAGGTACCCAGGTACTGATCAGTACCATTGACTACAATGAGTATGTAGGCCGTATCGGTGTTGGTAAGGTAGATAATGGTGTGATCCGTGTGAACCAGGATTGTGCGCTGGTGAACCATCATGATCCAGATAAGATGCGCCGTGTAAAGATCGGTAAATTGTATGAGTTTGACGGTTTAAACCGTGTAGAGGTACAGGAAGCGAAGATCGGTTCCATCGTTGCTATTTCCGGTATCCCGGATCTACACATTGGAGATACCTTGTGTTCCCCGGAGAATCCAGAGGCAATTCCATTCCAGAAGATCTCCGAGCCGACTATCGCCATGAACTTTATGGTCAACGACAGCCCGCTGGCTGGTCAGGAAGGTAAATTCATTACCTCCCGTCATTTACGCGACAGACTGTTCCGTGAGTTAAATACTGATGTGAGTCTGCGTGTAGAGGAGACCGATTCCCCGGATTGCTTCAAGGTATCCGGCCGTGGTGAGCTGCATCTGTCCGTCCTGATCGAAAACATGCGCCGTGAGGGATATGAGTTCGCAGTAAGTAAGGCAGAAGTTATCTACAAAGAGGACGAGCGCGGACGCAAACTCGAGCCAATGGAAATCGCATACGTTGACGTTCCGGACGAGTTCTCCGGTACTGTCATCCAGCTCCTCAGCGAGCGTAAAGGCGAGCTTCACGGCATGAGCCGCGCAAGCGATGGTTCCACCCGTCTGGAGTTCGAAATCCCGGCACGAGGCCTGATTGGTTTCCGTGGAATCTTCATGACCTCCACCAAAGGAACTGGTATCCTGAACACCGAGTTTGAAGATTACGCACCGTACAAGGGCGACATTGAATACCGCAAACAGGGTTCCCTGATCGCTTTCGAGGCAGGCGAGTCCGTTACCTACGGTCTGTACTCCGCACAGGAGCGCGGTACTCTGTTCATCGGACCTGGCGAGAAGGTTTACGCCGGTATGGTTATCGGACAGAACGGTAAGGCCGAGGATATCGAGCTGAACGTCTGCAAGACGAAACACCTGACCAACACCCGTACTTCTTCCTCCGACGAGGCACTGCGTCTGACTCCGCCGAGAATCCTTTCCCTGGAGCAGGCTCTGGACTTCATCGACAAGGACGAGCTTCTTGAGGTTACTCCGGTTTCCTTACGTATCCGTAAGAAAGAGCTGGATTCCAGACTTCGTAAGAGAGCGGCAATGAAATAAATTTTCATAAAATGACATAAGAACCGCCGGTTCACTCTTGATTTGAGAGTAAACCGGCGGTTCTTTGTCGTTTTTCTATTCTGTTTTCTATTCGTTTGTCGTTCCGCCATGGAAGCCGTAATACGTCTCTCCCGCTGCAAGATCCACGCCGTTTGCCGCTGCAAGAGTATGAATCGTGACAAGCTCATACCCGCGGTTGATCAGCTCCGGCACGATCGTTGCACACGATTCTACGGTCGTCTCGTGGATATCATGCATCAGGATAATGTCTCCCGGGCTTACACTGTCGAGAACGGCGCTGATGTTTGCCTGTACATTTTTTGTCTGCCAGTCCAGGGTATCGACATCCCACATGATGCTCGGGCGGCCGATAGATGCGAGCAGTTCATCGGTGCTGTTTCCATACGGGAAACGGATGACAGTTGCACCCTGTCCGTTGTTGTACTGGGCGATCAGATCATCCGTCATCTGGAACTGGGCAAGGCCGTCGTCGGTGCTCAGTTCTTTCATATTCGGATGCGCATAGGAGTGGTTTCCAAGCTCACAGCCGATCGCCGCCATGCGCGGGATCACATCTGCACCGTATTTTTCCACATTGCTGCCGAGCATAAAGAACGTCGCCTGTGCCCCGTACTGCTCCAGCGTATCGAGAAGCGTGCTGGTATAGACGCCTGGGCCGTCATCAAAGGTCAGGGCTACCATCATCGAGCCGTTGCGATCTGGCTGGTAAACACCCTGGTCATCAAAGTAACAGCCTTTTCCGCCGATCGCTTTCCAGCCGGTCGCCATGTAACCATTGGAATCAAAATGGTACTGGTTTCCGTCGATATCTGCCCAGCCGTTGACGTAGTACGTTGTGGCATCCGTTGCGTACCACCAGCCCGACGAGCTGTACTGCCATCCCGGCGTCTCATTCGGCGGCGTGGTCTCCGCAAGCTTCTTAATTCCCGCATTTCCCGATCCGTCCTCCGCCTCCGGCGCCGTCTCGCTCACCGTCTTTGCGGCTGTGTCATTACTCAGTACAATTCCTTTTTTCGCAAGCTGCGCTCCCGCAAATTTCCAGATAAGCGCAAGAAAAAGAAGGCCGATTACCACACACAGGGAAATCCGTGATACTTTCTGCATCATCTGTCTGCGGCGCATCTGCTTTCTTCTCTGTTTCAATGATTTTCTTTCCATATGATCTGTTTATACTCCATCGTCCCGCCCCTTTGCGGAACTTTCTTCCATCGTAACACAAACGTTTTTCGACATTTTTCTACTTACTATCATAACGTGATCTGACCTAAGATGCAAGGCACAAATTCTTACATTTTTCCACTTCTGGTAAATTAATGTTTATCGTTTCTTAACATCTTGTCACAAAAAAAGAGTGACTCTGCACCCATGGTAAAAGCGGATACAAAATCACTCTTTGTCACTCTCTTTTAAAAAACCTGGTTTCTTTCTGGTGCTTTGCCACCAAATCACAAGTCTTTCACCTGTCCAGCCTGATTATCCTCTCTGCTTAAGAGTAACTGCAAAGTTTTAACGTTGCCAGAACAACGGAAGCAAACACCTTATGCCTCATGTCCTATTTTAGTCAGGAAATCGCTGCCCATCACCCATTTTTCGTTTTCCAGCGTCACAACAGACTCGAGTTTCCAGGTGACGGTCTCTATTTTGGTTTTGCGGAAGAAATGGAGGAAACGGGTTCGTCGCTCGATCGCAGCGGTCACGTTGGTTTCGATCTTCATCTGGTTGGATTCGTTGGTTACGGTTGTGGAGACGCTGCTCACGGTGATGCTGGTGATTCCGGTGTTGGTGTCGCTGTTCAGGTAGGCATCGCAGAGCTGCTGGTACTGTTCTTTGGCGGTTTTCTGTACGGCGGTGTCGGCGGAAAATTCGTTTTTGATGGTGCTGAAGGATTTTCCGGCGGCTGCGGCTGTGAATACCTTGTCCAGGGACTCTTCTGCGCGGTCGGCGATGGTTTTGCCGGTGGAATCGTTGAGTTTTAAATCCGGCAGGAATTCCATGCTGCTGTTGTCCTGCACGAGGACGATCTCGCGGTATGGGTCTTTCTGTTTTTCGGTCAGTTCAATGGTGTGGCCGCCGAGGAAGAGATACGGGATTTTGTAGATGCTGACGTTATCTGCCGTCTCTTTTAAATACTTTTTCCCGACCTGCACGCCGTCCAGATAGAACGAGGCATCCGCCGGGACGGTGATTTCGACATCCGTCACGCAGCTGTCTTTCGGCACAACGTACCACTCTTTGAAGTTCCATTTTACGGTATCCCCGACGGCGATCTCCAATGTTTCTTCCTGCGAGTCGCTCATGCCTTTTAACGTGTACCGCACAGTATAAATCCTGTTTTCCCCGGTCTCAAGATTCTGTTTTCTGCGCATGAAAAAGCTCTTGATCTCCGGTGTTTCCTGCCCGTCAGTGCCGTCCTGTTTTGCTTTCCAGGTCATTGCATTGACGTAGTTCTTCCGCGACAGAAACGTGCTGTCCGGGAACTGACATACATCGTATGCACTGTTCCAGTCTCCTGCCAGACATGCTTCCACGTAATTCCGTCCTGCCGCCTGCGGCGCATACAGATACGCGCCTGCCATAAAAAATGCGGCGCACAGAATCAGAAACAGACTGAGATTCACGATCAGAATCCGCAGACTCATCGGCAGATCACGAAATTTTGCCGCCCGTATTTTCACAGAAAGCTCCGTCGTCTCTTCTCCGTCTTTTTCCACATGGCGGAATCTTTTTCCTTTTCTTTTCCACTTCTGGAGCATAGTTTACCTCATCTTTTCCTCTTATTTAGACTGTTCTTTCACCGCATACGTATGCACCCGGTCGCTCTTCTGGCTGTATGCCTCTCCCTCGGAGTAATACTCCTCCGATGTCGTGGAAAAACGCGTAATCGTCTCTTTCACACGCTCCCCCGTCGTTCCCTGATGAAGAAACAGCCCCACGATCATCAGAATCGCAAACACATTCAGAATCAGTACCGCCGCATTTGCCACGATGCCAGGTAATTTTTTTATCCACATAGGCTTCCCTCTTTTCTGTCTCCATTGTAACAAAATGCTCCCGAAAACACAAGGAAAGCAGAGACCCCGGCGAACCGAAAATTCTCTGCTTTTCACAAATGACATATTTATTTTTTAACCTTGTTTCAATCCACAGTCGGTAATTTCACAGAGTCTGACATGTCAGCAGAATGCTGACTGTGGTTTGCCTCATGTCAGTGGGGGATACCGATTTCTCTCCGCCCGCCACTGCCGTTAACTTTCTTATTTGCAATTCATCTCACCACCTATAGAGGTGGGAGAATCCTTGCTATTATTTGTTGAAGGGTTTACTCCTCGGTATCATCCTTTGACGGAATCATTTCCTCAAAGTCGAAGTCGAGCATCGGCTTTTCCTCTTCAGCTGACGGTTCTTCAACCGGAGCTTCTGCCATCGGAGCTGCCGGAGCATCGTCCTCAAGATCTTCGGTCAGAATCAGATCCTCGTCCTCTTCTTCCTCGATCATGCTGTCGGTATTCAGATGAATGTTGCTGTAACACTTCATACCAGTACCAGCCGGAATCGGTTTACCGATGATAACGTTCTCTTTCAGACCTACCAGGTGGTCAACTTTACCTTTGATAGCGGCATCGGTCAGAACCTTGGTGGTCTCCTGGAAGGATGCTGCAGACAGGAAGGAATCGGATGCCAGGGATGCTTTGGTAATACCAAGCAGAACCTGTTTTCCTTCTGCCGGCTCTTTGCCTTCTGCGATCAGCGCTTTGTTGGTCTCATCATACTCCAGGAAGTCTACCATGTCGCCCGGAAGGAATTCGGTATCTCCGTTTTCCTCGATGCGGATCTTCTTCAGCATCTGGCGAACGATAACCTCGATATGCTTATCGTTGATTTCTACACCCTGCAGACGGTAAACTCGCTGTACCTCGCGGAGCATGTAATCCTGAACGGCACGTACGCCTTTGATCTTCAGGATATCGTGCGGGTTTACAGAACCTTCGGTCAGCTCG
>ERZ827452.1481-NODE-1481-length-22051-cov-8.434488_pt1 | contig 22051 bp, 19 predicted proteins | sample MGYA00519866_ERZ827452 | MGnify/ENA primary metagenome ERZ827452 (study PRJEB31778, sample SAMEA3449307) | human gut metagenome | biome: human gut; feature: human-associated habitat; material: faeces | place: United Kingdom | collected 2010/2012 ... | reverse complement strand
AAGGAGTCCGGCTGGTTGCTGTCTCAAAATTCCATCCCAATGAAGCGATAGAAGAGGCTTATCAGGCGGGACAGCGTATTTTCGGAGAAAGCAAAGTGCAGGAAATGACAGCTAAATACGAAACGTTGCCGAAAGACATCGAATGGCATTTTATCGGGCACTTGCAGACAAACAAGATCAAATACATGATCCCCTACGTAGCGATGATACATGGAATTGATACGTACAAACTGCTGACGGAAGTCAACAAGCAAGCTGCCAAAGCGGGACGTATCGTGAACTGTCTGTTACAGATTCACGTTGCACAGGAAGAGACCAAGTTCGGTTTCAGCCCCGAAGAATGCAAGGATATGCTGCATGCCGGCGAATGGAAAGAACTGTCTCACGTACGCATCTGCGGATTGATGGGAATGGCAAGCAACACCGATGATGTTGAACAAATTAACCGGGAATTTTGTTTACTGAATAGGCTCTTTCAGGAAATAAAAGCAAACTGGTTTGCCGAAACCTTTACTTTCCGTGAATTGTCGATGGGTATGTCACATGACTATCACGAAGCAATCGCCGCAGGAAGCACTCTGGTACGGGTAGGAAGCAAGATATTCGGAGAAAGAAACTATTAATCAGTAGCCAACTACTTTAAAAAGATATAATTATGACCGATTTAAAAACTACTTTCGCAGGGCTTTCTCTCAGAAACCCAATCATTATCAGTAGTTCGGGACTGACCAACAGTGCCGGCAAAAATAAGAGACTGGCAGAAGCAGGTGCAGGTGCCATCGTACTGAAATCTCTGTTTGAGGAGCAAATCATGCTGGAAGCGGATCAACTGAAAGATCCCGCTTTTTATCCGGAAGCAAGCGATTATCTGGAAGAATATATCCGTGAACACAAATTAGCTGAATATCTCACCTTAATCAAGGAAAGCAAAAAAGAGTGTAACATCCCCATCATAGCCAGCATCAACTGCTATTCGGATGCGGAATGGATAGACTTTGCCAAACAGATACAGGAAGCCGGTGCCGATGCACTGGAAATCAATATTCTGGCATTGCAATCGGATGTACAATATACGTACGGTTCATTTGAGCAGCGTCATATCGACATCCTGCGTCATATCAAACGGACAGTAAGCATTCCGGTGATTATGAAACTGGGGGACAACCTGACAAATCCTGTAGCTCTGATCGATCAGCTGTACGCTAACGGAGCAGCTGCAGTGGTTCTCTTCAACCGTTTCTACCAGCCGGATATCAATATCGAGAATATGGAACAAATATCCGGTGCAGTATTCAGCACTTCCGCCGATCTTGCCACTCCTCTCCGTTGGATTGGAATCGCATCCTCAGTGGTAGACAAAATCGATTATGCAGCCTCCGGTGGTGTTTCCAGTCCGGAAGCAGTAGTAAAAGCAATCCTTGCCGGAGCTACTGCCGTAGAAGTTTGCAGCGCTGTCTATCAGAACACGAACGCATTCATCGGAGAATCCACCCGCTTCTTATCTGCATGGATGGAACGGAAAGGTTTCGAAAGCATCGCTCAGTTCAAAGGAAAACTGAATATTAAAGACGTTCAAGGCATCAATACGTTCGAACGTACGCAATTCCTAAAATATTTCGGTAAGAAAGAAAATTAAGAATGAAGAACTAGAAACAAAGAACTAAAAAAAGAAGAATGAAGAATCCGCCGGCGCATTTATACTACCGGTAATTCTTCATTCTTCTTTTTTTTAGTTCTTTATTATTTATAACAGATTACTGGCCAACTCACTCAACTGACTGCGTTCACCTTTCACCAGATTGACATGTGCAAAGATATTCTGGTCTTTCATACGGTCGATCATATATACAAGACCATTAGACTGACTATCCAGATACGGCTGGTCAATCTGCTGGATATCTCCCGTAAACACCATCTTCGTACCTTCGCCTGCACGGGTAATAATCGTTTTTATTTCATTCGGGGTCAGGTTCTGCGCTTCGTCAATGATACAGTACATTTCACTCAAACTACGTCCGCGGATAAATGCCAGCGCTTCAATCACCAGTTGCTCGCTCTTCTGCATATCTTCGATACGTTTCACTTCGGTCGAGTTAGCGGCAAACTGACGTTTGATCACATTCAGGTTGTCAAACAGCGGTTGCATATATGGAGCAACTTTTTCCTGTGCGTCTCCCGGAAGGAAACCGATATCCTTGTTGGACAACGCCACCACAGGACGTGCCAACAATACTTGCTTATAATCAGTCAACTTGCCTAAAGCTGCCGCTAAAGCCAGCAATGTCTTACCCGTTCCTGCCTTTCCTGTCAATGCCACCAGTTTGACGTTCGGATCGTTCAGTATCTCGAAAGCAAAACTCTGCTCGGCATTACGAGGTTCAATACCATAGTTGCGTCCCTTCGTGACGCGGCAAATGGAATGGGTAAAAGGATTGTATCGTGCCAGTACACTGTTCCGGTCACTTTTCAGAACGAAGCATTCGTTAGGATGAATGACGTCTTTAAAGTCAAATTCACTCAGGTCGATGCCTTCTTTGGAGGAATAGATACGGTCGATTAATGCCGGATCCACATTTTCAAAGATCTCATTGGATTTCTCGAATATATCGACATTGGATACTTTATCTGTAATATAGTCTTCGCTGGTAATACCGATGGAACGTGCCTTCATACGCAGATTCACATCCTTGGTCACTAAGATAGCCGGAGTCTTCGGATATTTACCCGCCAGATATTCAACGGCTGCCAATATCAGATGATCGGGTTTCTTCACCGGAAAAGATTCATGAACTTTGGGAGCATCCACATTGCCGGGGACAATGAACAAGCGTCCCAATCCTTCTCCCAGACTCACTCCTTTAGAGAAAAGTTCGTCACTTGTCAGCAAATCCAGTTCCCGGACAAACTCACGGGCATTGAAATTAATCTGCTCGTTTCCTTTCTTGAACTTGTCCAGTTCTTCCAGTACGACAAGGGGGAGATAAATATCATTTTCCTGAAAATTCTTCAAACAATTATAGTCGTGAAGAATAACATTTGTGTCAATTACAAAATTTTTCTTAGTTCCCATGATTTCTTAGATTTTAATGTTGATATTTGCAGTCTCATTCATCAATCCTCCGTTTACAGTTGGAATGATGGTTCTAAAGATAAACAATTTTGCGAGCAATAAAGATTGCCCGGAGTTAAATATTATAAAACATGGATTATCAGAACACTTTAAAGTACTTATATGAAAGTGCACCGATGTTTCAGCAAATAGGTGGTAAAGCATATAAGCCAGGTTTAGAGACAACACACAAATTGGACGAACATTTAGGTCATCCGCATCAAGAATTCAGAACGATACATATCGCCGGGACAAATGGAAAAGGTTCCTGTTCGCATACGATCGCTGCCGTGCTACAAGCCGCGGGCTATAAAGTCGGGTTATTCACTTCCCCGCATCTGATCGATTTCCGCGAGCGTATCCGTATCAACGGTGAAATGATTCCCGAAGAGTATGTGGTCAACTTTGTAGAAGACCACCGTTCCTTTTTCGAACCTCTGCACCCTTCTTTCTTCGAACTTACCACGGCAATGGCATTCCGCTATTTTGCCGATCAGAAGGTAGATGTGGCAGTGATCGAGGTAGGCATGGGCGGACGTCTGGACTGTACCAATATCATCACCCCCGATCTGTGTGTTATTACCAATATCGGTTTCGACCATATGCAATATCTGGGCCACACACTGACTAAAATAGCCAAAGAAAAGGCAGGAATTATCAAAGAAGATGTTCCGGTAGTAGTGGGAAAAGTATCCGGAGCAGTGAAAAGAGTATTTACGATGAAAGCCAAGGCAATGAATACCTTCATCACCTTCTCGGAAGAATTAAAGAGTTTCACCCATGTGCAATATTTGTCATATGATAACCTGAAGGAGTCCAGAGCCGATTTGCAGGAATTATTGGAGGAGGAAATAAAACTTCAGCAGATACAGACGCTTCCAATGAAAATGATGCAATTTGTCTCTCTTATCAACCCGGCTGACGCCATACGTGCGATAGACAGAATCATGGATAAAAGAAAAGACGCAATATCCATTCATAATTCCAGTTTTATGACGGGATTATACTACGAACTGAGCGGTCTCTATCAAACAGAAAATTGTCTCACAATCCTGGCAGCCCTGGATATTTTAAAGAACCTGGGATATGAAATCTGTAATAAAGATTACCATACCGGATTCTCTAATGTATGCGAGATGACCGGTCTGATGGGACGCTGGCAGAAACTCCAAAGCTATCCTGACCTCATCTGCGACACAGGTCACAACGCTGATGGCTTTAAAAGTATTCGCAAGCAATTGAAGTATATACACGAAAAGTTGCATCAGGAATTGCATATTGTATTCGGCATGGTCAGCGACAAGGATATCAGCAGTGTTCTGGAACTGTTGCCGAAAGACGCCACCTACTATTTCACCAAAGCGAGCGTGAAACGTGCAATGCCGGAAGATGAGCTGATGAAAATGGCTTTGGAGGCGGGACTGAAAGGCACCTCCTACCCTACCGTAGTGGATGCCGTGCGGGCAGCAAAAGAAAACTGCCCCCCTAAAGACTTCATCTTCGTGGGAGGCAGCAGTTTTATTGTCGCCGATTTGTTAGCGAACCGCGATACACTCAATTTCCACTAACGCATCCTTCGGCAAAGCCTTTACGGCCACAGCCGAACGTGCCGGAAAAGCTCCGTCAAAATACGTAGCATATACGCCGTTCATTCCGGCAAAGAAAGACATATCCTGGAGAAATACAGTCGTTTTTACAATGTTTCCCATTGTCAGCCCTGTTTCTTCCAGGATGTGTTTTATATTCTCCAACGACTGGCGTGCCTGTTCTTCAATTCCTTCCGCCATCTTTCCGGTAGCCGCATCGATAGGCAACTGACCCGATACGAATACCATTCCATTGGCTTCTATCGCCTGACTATAAGGACCGATAGCTCCCGGTGCTTTTTCACTGCAAATTACTTTTTTCATATTTATCTTCTTTTTTTCTGTTTACCAATCCTCAAAGGTAGTAAAAAAATGCCTCTCGCAAAACGAATTTTGCAAGAGGCAACCATATTTCTGCTTATTAAAGACTATTCAGCTTTTTCTGTTTTTTCTTCTTCGGCAGGTGCTTCAGCAGGAGTTTCTCTCGACACATTCACTGTTACATTTACAGAAGTTGGCTGCGGCTGATATGGCATACGGTTCTTCGGATCTTCACCATACTGATTAGGACCTACCGTACCATCGGCAAACAACATGTAAAGACTGAATACCCACCCGATGATAGGAACACAGCAAATGAGTATCAACCAACCGGACTTGTTCAAGTCATGCAACCGCTTCACGCCCTGCGCCAAAGAGAACCATATAGAAGCTATTCCCGCTACGATACCAATCAAGATACCAAACAAGGAACCACCTGCGGAACCGGCAGCCGCACCAAGAAACAAAGTAGCTAAACCGAGAGAATAGGCAACACCAAAAACGATACCACCGATAATACCAGACAGGAAATATTCGATCCTACGAATACGACCGTCAAAAGAAAAAGGAGCTTTGAACATAATTTTATTAAGTTTATGTGAATAAATAGTTGATTGTAATCTTGATATGCTAGCAAAGATATAAAATAAATTAAATAAAGAAAGCTTTTATGTCAAAAAATCACCTCTTCTATCAAGAATAGAAAACAAAAAAGAAACCAGCTAGCTTTTTTGTAGCACATTTTCTTAAACCAATTAACTGTTGATCAATGAAATCTCCTCGCTTGCGAAGCCTGCCACAAAAATATTCCCCCAAAAGCATATTACGCGATATTACAACCTATTTTGAGGATTCCGTTTTCCCTATCCGAGAAATAAATAGCATGTTATAATCTGGTTTACAAAAAGTTGCATGCACTCATCCGCATTCGACACTTCGCTTTATCCTTCTCTCTCAAAAAGACAAAAGGACAAAAAGGCACATGATAGTTTTGAAGATGGCAATGAGGAAAAAGAAGCAGACCAGCAAGGTAAAAAACAGAAAGCAAAGGCCATGTTTTCCTAAAATCGTGTACAAATATCTGCCTGATTTCCTGTTATTATGAGCATAACCAGTTATTATTGTCCTTAATGCTATCTCCCACACTTCATCCTTTAAATAATCCGTACAATATCCAACACTTTATTGGTAAACTACCGGAAGCGTTCATCAACAAAGCAACAATCTAGCTCGCGTAAAATACGATTTCGGCAATCACATAAAAACAGTCCATAAAAGGCACTCAATAAATTAAAAATCAGCAAAGTAGTTTAAAGAACGCATCATAAGAATTTATAAAAGAGGCCATATGTCCTCTTTGTCATTATGTCACTTTGAAAGCTTACAAAAATCATTGGGAAGTTTGAAAAAATCTTCTTAATGATTGGATTCAAACATTGAGAAGATTCAATACAATCTTCTCAATGTTTTTTTCTTTTTATCGGTGCGTTCGTTCAAGAATACGCTCCCAATCGTCGTTTATTTCAATTCTAAGAACTGAATTGCAGGTAATTGGAGTAATATCCTAAAACACATTCTGCCAATCTTTTAACCTTGGATGCTTACCGTCTTTCTCTGAGAGAACCACTTTTTCAGCAGGAATACGCCAATCAATATTCAAATCCGGATCATTCCATGCTATTGCCCCTTCACTTTGAGGAGAATAGAAGTTATCACATTTATATTGGAAAATCACTTCTTCACTTAAAACACTAAATCCATGAGCAAATCCACGAGGTATAAAAAACTGACGATGATTTTCACCTGTTAATTCTACAGATACATATTGCCCAAATGTAGGAGAGCCTTTTCTTATATCAACAGCAACATCTAACACAGCTCCTTTTATAACTCGCACTAATTTACTTTGAGCAAAAGGAGGTTTCTGGAAATGTAAGCCTCTCAATACTCCATAGCTGGACTTACTTTCATTATCTTGAACAAAGGTTGTTTTACAAACCTTTTCCTCAAATTCTCTTTGAGAAAATGATTCAAAGAAATAACCCCGATCGTCTTTAAAAATACGGGGTTCGATAATAACGACTCCTTCTATATTAGTCTTTATAATTTCCATTACTTAAAACAACCCTCAATTTTCTATTTACCAACTCCATGGCATCTCTTTTTTCTCACTCCACTCCACCACAAATTAAGCCCAACCCATACAACAATATCTACCATAAGCATCATTGTATTATTTACATAAGGCATCAACAAAATATTCATCCCACTAAATACACATGAAATAAATAAAATCAGAAGCATTGCCTTACGAACGGTAAATCCCATTGCCAAAAACTGATGATGAATGTGACTTTTATCCGGCTCAAACGGACTTTTACCATTATAAACACGAACAATAACTACCCGAATAACATCAAAAGACGGAACAATCAGCGTACTGAAAGCAATCACAAGAGCACCCTGTGTCACAGGAATGAATTCCGTATGCTGGCTATATTTGATGGCAAGAAAACTCAACACATATCCCAACGTCAAACTACCTGTGTCCCCCATGAAAATCTTCCGGGCGTGTTCTGCACTACCAAAAACATTATAGTAGAAAAACGGAACTAATACCCCAAGGGTACTAAAGGCAAGCATTGCATAAATCCACAATCCTTTGTCTATAAACAATATACCGAAAACAACCAAGGCAACGCTACTCAATCCGGAAGCAAGACCGTCAATCCCGTCGATAAGATTGATTGCATTGGTTATGAAAACAATCGTCAACACAGTAAAGGGTATCCCGAACCAAGCAGGAACTAAATATAGACCAAACAAACCATATAAATCATTAATCCAAAGACCCACAACAGGAAACAGACTGGCACATATAATTTGAACAGCTAGTTTTTGGCGATAACGTACTCCCACCAAATCATCCGCGATACCCGTCAAATATAAAAGTACCATTCCACAAACCAATGCTAGAAATTCCGGTAAAAGATAAAACGAAGGTAACATCGAAATCCCATATCCCGCTAAAATTCGAATGGCAAGTACTGTACAACAGGAAAGCAATATAGTCGGAAAAAAAGAGACACCACCCAGTCGAGGTATTGCACGTTTATGAATTTTTCGCTCGTCAGGTACATCAAACAATCGCTTACGAAACGATATTAACAGGATACGCGGAATGATGAGTCTGGCGACAAAAGCAGAGATGATAAAAGCGATAAGGATAAATATAATGTTCATTACTACAAAATGCTTAATAAAGAAAATCACAAATATTTAGAAACAACTTTCAAATAATATTCAAAAACAATATCCAGACTATAATTCTGTCGTACAAATTCTCTCCCGTTTCTACCCATCACAGCAAGATCTTCTATTGAAGTATGAATGATTTTCTCCATAGCTGAGACCAATGAATCTACATTTTTCTGTTCACAGACAAAACCATTGTATCCGTCCCTAATAACCTCTTTACACCCTACACCATTAGTGGTAATGATAGGCCTTTGAAGCGAAGAACCTTCAAGTAGCACGAAAGGAACACCTTCTCTGTAATATGAAGGTAAGACCACACATGTGCAATCATTAATAAATGGAATCACATTTTTAGTCTCACCTAAATATTTCACGTTTTTTTCCACTATCCACCGTTCCATCACTTCATCAGGAATGGAACTCGGATTTTTCACTCCGCGCATTCCCAATAGTTTAAAAGTCACATCCGGATATTTCTTCTTCATCCTTTCAGCAGCTTCCACAAAAACTCCCACTCCTTTATCATAAAGCATTCTAGATATTAAAAGAAAAGAAACCGTTGTGGGAAAAGGCTGCAATTCTTTTTCCGAATATTTATCCATATCCAGCCCTTCACCCGGCAACACTCTTACTTTATTCTCGGAAACGATGCCTGCCTCTCGAAAAACAGCCATATCATCTTTATTCAGAAACCAGATTTCATTAGTTTTTGTAAAAGCAAACTTATATAATTTCTTCACGATTTTCGATATCATACTATCAGCTAAGAAAACATATCCCAATCCGGTAGTAATAGCTATGTGAGGAATGTTTAAGAATGAGGAAGCAATGGAAGCATAGATGTTCGGTTTAATGGTATACAATAAACAGATATCTGGTCTTAATCTTGCCAATATTCGATAATACCGGACAAGCAGATATAAATCAAACAAAGGGTTTAAACTCTTAGCCTTCAAGTTTACGATTTCTACCTTAACCCCTAAGCCAACTAATTCATGCACATATTGATCGTTAGGTACTATGACAGTCACATCATGTCCTAAATCAACAAAACGTTTCATTAGTTTTCCACGGAAATTATACATCCCCCATGCAGAATTTCCTGCAAATACAATTTTTCCCATAAAATATATAATTATTTCACCCCAATAGCAGAATATGTTTCTCTTTGATAAAATTTAGATTTATAAATCTTCTGGAGATATAGAAACAATAAAATAAACAGGAATAGAAAATTAGTCCGATATCTGATGGCAGAGCCCGGATTGAATATTCCAAAAGGATAGTGCAGTAAGGCTATTCCTGTAATGATAATAAAATAAGAAAAAAAAATTGTCACATTTAATTTATACTGATAGAGTAGACGGTAAAGGAACTTTCCTCCTAATATAATGAATAGAATTAATAATACACAACTCTCTATTCCCGCAATCAAATGTGTTGGTGTATGCATCATTTCAGAAAGTGTAGGTCCAAAAAATGCAACAAACATTCCTTGCGGTGCTTCGTAGAAAAAATCATTGGCTTTTAACCAGGGATTATCACGTGTGGATTTTGCATCATTCAGATCAAAATGTGCATACATAACATCAGCGTATTCATTCACCACATCTTTAATAAGATACAAAATCATTAAATTACACACAACCATCAAACAACCAAAAAACATTTTTCTCAAAGCTGTTTTACAGAAATGGTTCATTACATAAATTACAAATAATCCTTGAGCAATAAAAAGAAAATATTGCGGCTTAAATAATAGACAAAGGTATACTGCAAATAAATGTTTTTTCTGTATCACATAATTTCCATTTAAGAAATCTAAGACTAAACTTCCCAATATAGCTGAAAAAACAAGACCAATTGTTTCTTTAGAGCAGACACTAGTCCAAATACAGAAATTTGGTAAACTAAGTATAAATAGTAAAAAACAATTATTAATATATTGACAAAATTGATATTTATCAATAACCCACTTTATAGTAAAAAAAGAAAGTAATGTAAAAGGTAAGTTTGTTAATATATTTGACCCACCTAATACACTTCCCAGACTTCCTATAGCATCCATCATCTTAGTAGAATTCCATAAAAAAGAGAAATCCATGATAGAATTCAAAGAAGCATTTAAATATCTCTCAGTATCACCGAGTTGAGTCAATCGAGCATAAACGTATACAGTGAATATTAAAAAAAGAATTCTAATAATAAAATAATATAGCCAAAAGCGATCTATTCTAATTGAGTACTTCATTAATTTCGATATATAAAAGGAAGATATTTTTCATGCATAAAATAGTTTACATATGACTTATATTTAGTATTCCATTCCTCTAAAGCATTTTTCCCTTTCTGTTCCAAAACTTGGGTAGTTACCGTCTTAAAAAAATCGTCCAATTCTTTATAAGTTTCACCGACAACAAAACCTGTAGATTTTACCTCTGTCTTTGTGCCCACATAGGTACCAACAGTTGTTAGAATAGGGACGCCTAAACAAAGACCTTCATAATACTTATTAGGAGCTGCATAAATATGATTAGGAATTGTTTTTTCGTAAATAGCCAAAATAATATCAGAATTAGCCATAATACCAAGCCCATCTGTATATTTCACCGAGCCATGATATATAATATTAGGACAAGATCTTGCCGCTGAGCTAACTAAAGGTTCAAGTTCGCCAAACCCTGCAATATCCAATTTATATTTTGATGGATTATCCATAACAAGTTTCAAAATCTTCTCTATTCCACGATGTTTTACAAATACGCCAACATATGAAATATTTATTTGCGCATGTTTGCCCAGCTTTTTATATAACATATAATCTAAGTTAGGGATATTAGGCAACACCCATAATTTACGGGGCACAGTACATAATTGTTTAATCCTTTCTTCCTCACAAATTACGGTAACATCAGAAATCTTCAAATTCATAAATTCGATCAATAAAATTAAATACCTGACAAACGAAATCTTTATTTCTCTCGAATCGACGTACCAATCAAATATATCATAAACAATTTTCTTTCGAAAAAACAGTTTCATTAGAATTGCTGGCAAAATAGTATCAAAATCACAAGCATGAATTATTGAATATTTTTTTCTGTATTTAAAAAGTTTTTTTATCAAGAAAACATTGAATCCCAAAAGCCCTCTCAAATTTCTCCATCCATTGCCATAAAGAGCTTTTTCCTTATAATATAAAATATTATCTGTATTCTCAAATTTTCCTTTCCGATCCCAACAAAATTCCATATAAGGATAATTCGCCAACTCCAAAGCTTTCACATACTTTTCTAATCTAGAGTCTGGATTACCATCTGTACTTCTTAACAAAACAATCATAACACATGTAATAAGAAATCATAAATACGAGAACTTGCCATACCATCGCCATACGGATTTATAGCATTACTCATTTTCTTATAATGTGATTCGTTATCCAACAACATAGAAACCTCTGATACAATCCTTTCAAGATCTGCTCCTACCAGTTTTACAGTACCGGCATCAAGAGCTTCCGGTCGTTCTGTTGTATCTCTCATCACCAATACAGGCTTTCCTAATCCTGGTGCTTCTTCCTGAATGCCTCCACTATCTGTAAGTACGATATGGGCTTTCTCCATTAAATAAACAAATGAAAGATATTCTAAAGGTTCAATAAAAAATAAATTGATAAGATGTTGCTCGTGAAATACTTCATTGATAGGTCCGCGAACATTTGGATTTAGGTGCATCGGATAAACAAAATCAATATCCGGATATTTCTCTGCTAATCTCTTTATCGCTCCACATATAGATAAAAATCCCTCACCAAAATTTTCTCTTCTATGTCCGGTTATCAATACCAATTTTCTTTTTTCAGAGAGGCGAGAAATATTGTATCCTGCGATTGCTAATTTTGTTTCAAGTTCTACCTTTAAAGTTTTATTTTCTTTTATCTCTTTTACGACCATGTAGAGAGCGTCTATTACAGTATTACCTGTAATAATAATAGCTTCTTTATGCACGCCTTCTAGTAATAAATTTCTATGACTCAAGGCAGTAGGTGCAAAATGATAGGTTGCAATACGTCCTGTCAACTGCCGATTCATCTCTTCCGGCCATGGACTGTAAATGTTATGTGTCCGTAATCCAGCTTCAATGTGCCCAACTGGAATCTGCTGATAAAATGCCGCCAATGCCGCCGCCGTGGAAGTAGTTGTATCACCATGCACCAAAACAATATCTGGTTGCGCAGTTTTCAATACATCACGCATTCCAACCAAAACACGAACAGTCACATCATATAAATCCTGCCCTTGTTTCATGATCGCTAAATCATAATCTGGAACTATATCAAATATTTGCAATACTTGGTCTAGCATTTCACGATGTTGACCTGTGACACAAACTATAGTTTTAATTTTTTCTGCATGTTGCTGAAACTCCTTGACTAGCGGAGCCATTTTTATGGCTTCCGGACGGGTTCCGAAGACTAATAATATTTTCTTCATTTGTTTCTGATTTTATTTCGTATTTTTCTAAGCAATGACCACAGTAAAGTTTGAGACAGCAATACCCTAAATTTCACCCTGCAATAATGCGACGGTCTGAATTCCTTCTCAGCCACACTCCTGTAGCCACGCTCCCGTATCAATGCATAACATCGCCTTCTTATCTCGGGCATTGTGGTAGTATGCAGCAAGTTTCCATTTTCAATCGCTGCATCTTCCACACACGACAAATGGTAAATGAGCGTGTCTTTCACATGTTCCCACACCTCACGACCTTTTTCACTATTCACTAGCACCAAAGAAACACCTTTCGACGTATCCATTCTGGGAAAAAACTTCCTCACCCCCCAATAATCGGCTAGCGTAATGTCCCCCTGCCGGGGTACCTTCGCAAACTTGCAATTATAGCAACTATAACGGTAATTGAAAGCATACATAAAAGAATAAAGATAAGGACTGAGCTCGTAGCTATAAAGGCGACAGATACCTTTGCCACGGGTTTGTGAAATGTACTCGTACGTTTCACAACCCCCCCACCCCCTGCAATCTCTAAACGAATAGGAAATGATTTCGCCCTTTTCTTTCTGCCTCAAATAGTCCAAATGCCAGTCGAACATTTGCTGTGAAGGAGTTCCATGACACACCAGGTCAGAAGTCACCAACGTATCGTATTCCTTACGGAGAAAAGATTTCAATCCAGCTACCTGACACCCTACTCCTACGAAATAAACCCATCGTCCATCTTTCAAATATTGTCGTATCTCGCTGAATGTTTGTTGCAAATCACTTTGCAAGTATTTGGAACCACGCAGTTGCTGTAATCCTTCCACTGTGTCTACACCAATATGGCGCAACTTGAAACATTCATCGAAAGCAGCACCATACACAATGCCACCCTGCTCCACTATCCATTTGGCAATGGTATAAAAAATCCCTCCACTAGTACTCTGCACACGCTGATTCTCATCCTTGACATACGTAGCATAAGCTTGAGGTTCCGTATGTTCATATCGGGGATTGTCGAAAGGACAAACCTTCTCACACAAGCCACATGCAACACATACGGACTTATCGATAACGGGATAGAAGAATCCTTCCTCGTCCGCCTTCATCGTGATACACTGTTTTGGGCAAGCAGCCTGACAAGCAGTACATCCACTACATTCTTTCTTTTCAAATGTTTTAAAATACATAAGTCAATCCTTCAATGCCTGTTCCAAAAAGGTGTGCGCTTTGCGGCGTTCTTCATCCAATACAACGTTCACCGACATATAATCTATCGTTTCATCCATCTTGCCATCCGATATGATTTCGGCGGGCTCCAACAAGCGACCTCCCAGACCACACAAGTCCAATATACTGACAATACGTGTACCGAAACTAGAAGGAAGATAAACGGAAAATTGTTTATTCAAGTTGATAGAGAATGCTGTCCCATGGAACGAATTAGTCATTACGTAATCGGCATAGTACATCAGCGACAAGAAATCGCCCGGATTGGAAAAGAATACAGTTTTATCAGCCAGTTTATCAGGCAATATGTGCCACGAGAAAGATATAACTTTCAACTGCTTCTTATCTGCAATCTTTCGTATGGACTGATAGATTAATGACTTGTCATGAACGTTATAAGGTAGATAAACAATGAGGTAAGGCTCCTTTACAAGACGTTTTGACATATAATTTTTCCAGTTTTCCCTAGTAAGCATGAAAGTAGGGTCAAGCAGATGAATGGCTCTATAACCCATAGCCTCAATCAATCGTCCGGCACTTGCCTCACGCACGGATATAGCCTTATAACTACCCAACATCCGTCTCACCTCGGCATATTCTTTCACATCAAGCTCCTCTCTACCAATAGAAGACGAATAGGCTATCTTCACAGCATCATCCGGAAAGCCGTCGAAATAGTAACGCCTGTCCAAGCCCTCATTGTGCTTGCTGTTCCACACCTGATCTGATCCTGTCACATACACATTGGCTTTGGGACAAGCACTCATAAAATCATCTTTTGCATAAATATTTTTCGAAACTTGTACGTATTTAGAAAGATAGGAATTATAAATGTAACTGTTGGCAATCTTCACAGGCAGAAGAATGAACATCTTCGCTACAGATATTGCACTCTTGAAGCCGTCCTTAAAAAATCGATTCCAAGTACATCTGTCAGGTATATAATTGACAACTTCTGTCTCACAATCGTGTTTCTTCAATGTCTCTACTGTCGCTATCGTCTGAAGATTTGAGCCGAAGTTTGCGCCCAAATGAATAGTTAATAAAGCTACTTTCTTCATGAAATTTTTATTATGAACGAGATAAGTATCTCGACATCGTATAATACAAATACCTGAGTGGGGAAAAGACATAATATGCTGTCTTCAAAACTTCAATTTTCAACAAAGGATACGTTCTATGATGCTTCGCATATAGAACCCTTCCATTCAACAACAACTTTTGCTGCCATTTCTTAGAGCCTTCTTTGTTAATAGTTACCGAATGTGCATGCACATAATGTTCGTCAAGCCAAATATAGCTATGAAGACCACAGTCTCTTATTTTCTTTGCAACAAACCTCTCCTCACAAAACAAGAAAGTACCTTCATAGAAAAAACCAATTCGTTCAAAGGTGGAATAATTAATAAACATAAAAGCACCCGGCACAATTTCCACCTCCTGCAAATCGCCTCCTTCCACATCCGGTTTGTATATATGTTTTGCACATATACCTCCCAAACCGATTGTCATTTTCAAATCATCCCAAAAACTCGGAATCAGCCTGAGGTTTGAAAAAGGGGCAGGACGATTATTCAATAAATGCTGTACCGGAGTTAGGAAGGCCACCTCTCTAATGGATGCATACTTTTCCTCCAGTTTTTCAATTAATGACAATTCAAAATACACATCATTGTTGATAATACATACATATTGCGGATTGTATTTCCTAGCGTAACGGAGACCGAAATTATTTCCTTTTGCATACCCACCATTCACCCCTGAAGAAACAACCTCCACTTGAGGGACATCTTCATATGTCCTCGTAAGAACCTCATAAGAATCTCCGGGAGAAGCATTATCTACAATCAAAAGACTTCTATCTCCCAAGTCCTGACGTAACAAGTCATCCGTCAGCCGAATGGTATCTTGATAGGTTTTATAATTAAGAATAATAAAAACGGTTTTCATTTATTGACTAAAAAAATTATATAATCTTTCTATGTTCCAATGACATATTTACTAAACGGCAACTTACTTACTAAGACAATTAACCCCCCAAGCTCCAACAAACGTCATCAACATTACTAGAATCTGCATCACAATTGATGTCGAAACAATGTACAAATGGATTGATAGTAAGTGAAAAACAACCATATGAGACAAATAAATGCCAAAAGTCAAAGGAGATATACGTTTACACAAGGTATAAAGACATCCCTCTTCGCCCAACGAACAATTTTTCAAAAAGAGGAACATGCATGCTGACACGATAATGCTCGTAAAACTTAAGAATGCCACCAAATTACTAGGAAAAGTTTTCTGTAGTAAAACGGCAAAACAGGACACGATGAAATAAACTGCCAGCATTTTCATTTGCATCATTTTTTTACCCAACCCTATAAAGTTTTCACAAGTATGCAAATATTTCCCTAAAAAAAGGAAACCTAAATATCCAGAAAAATAGAGTAATAAATCAAAATCACAAAATGGGGTCATCCCCAACACTAAAGGGATATGTGATTTAAAAATAGATACAAACGAAGATAAAAACCAGATGGTTATGTAAATCAGTATAGAACTCTTGCTGTCAAAAACGGCTGGATTCAAAAATGGTATCACCAAATAAATACCTATTAATATGTACAGATACCACAGAATTCCTCCAATCTCTGTCGGATAAGTGAGAGGAAGGAAAAGAATATTGTACTTCACCTCTTCCACATTTTCCATACCCAACAAATAAGGTAAAACGGAATATACGATACCCCAAAACAGCAAAGGGAAAATAATACGCGAAAGACGCTTCTTATAAAAAGCTATCAGATTTTCTCCCTGGTAGGGCAAAAGCAATACACCCGTTATCATCAAGAACAAAGGTACACAAGGTCTTGTGAGCCATATCACTGAAGACTTAAAATACCCATCCCACCCTTCTACTGCGAAAGCGGAAGTGGGCAAAGTATGTAAACAGACTACCATCACACAGGCCACCACACGTACTAAATGCAAATAAGGAATTTCTTGTCTCATAAAGCTAACCTTTTTAACATATTTTCCCATGACAAATAAGATGTGTCAAAATCTTGATACACATCTATATTTATCTTATTCTGAACAATATCGGAAAGTACTCTGGATAATGCCAAATCATCATCTATTGGTATGCTCCTACCGTATTTATCACCATCAGTCAAATCAGCAAAAGCTCCCACAGGAGTTGATACTAGATAATTTCTAAAACGCTTTGCTTCATTCAAGACCAATCCATAACTTTCCCAGCTTGATGTCAGCACAAAAACCTTAGCCCGGTTATAATATTCCCAAAGTTCTTTTTTATCATAAATAGGACCTGTAAATATGATTTTATTTCTCTTCTCCGGATGGCGTTCAAAGAAAGTATCTATATGTGGTTGGAAACTCTTCTCTATCGGACCAATCAGGCAAACCGTCCATTCGCCTAAGTCTATACACTCCAATGCCCGTAAAAACATCTTTGTATTTTTTGGGGGAGTCCCCAAACGACCTACCGTAATAATTAAGTTTTCTTTTTCAGTAAATGTTCTCTCCTTCAGCTTATATGATTTTAGTAGTTCTTCATCAAATCCATTTGGCATCAAAACCAACTTGTCTCCCAACCGAAACTTTTCCAAAGGAGATCCTTGAAGTAACTGATAAGCCTGTGCCGTTTCACACGATACCCTGTCCACACTTTTAATAAAACACTTGCTAACCGCTACAACCATCATTCTTCTAAGCAGGCAACTTTTAGTGTGATGCGCTTTCTCTATACTTAATGAACCTATATCTAATTTCACATAAGCTTTACCTCCGCTATTCAATAGTTTATAAATCACGACCATCAATCTAGTGTGAATAGAATAGTGGAAACGCATAAATAAATTAATGCACCGGGCATGTCTTAATAAATAGAGATAAAAACGCCATGTGCGTACCAATGGAATACCTTTACACATACGCAAAGGAACAAGTTTTACTCCATGAATCATCTCAGGAAAATGAGCGTTGGTCGCTGTTTGCGGATAAACGATTGTCACCTGATAATGCAACTGTTTTCCCAAATAATAGGGAACCAAAAACACATCTTTGCCTAAATGTTCTTGCTCAAAATGTTTAAAAATAAGAGTGAGATTTTTATCTGCATTCATTTTTTCTTCTGTAATATTTGAATAACATATCTCTTGATATCAAGATCCATACTTTTGGACGCAAGGATAAACAGAGGGATCAATAACAATACACTTACTATCAACTGAACAATCGGTATAGCACTTACATGAACAGCTTGATTTAAAGCATAAATACAACTAGTCAACAAAAAAATAATTGAGCTATATCTCAATATCTTCACATAGAACACTTTTATATAGTCGTTTTTAAGCAACTGACTCATTATAATAGCAGAAGCCAAATGGGCTATCCCTACAGATACAGGAAATATGTAGATACTACAATAATCAATGAGTAAGAAATTAATTACTAAAACCAATAATTGTGCAAGCACTCCACACCATGCATATTGTTTACCTTTATTGGAAGCCAATAAAGTTCCCCCAAACAATAAATAAAGAATAATCCCCACAAATGCAACTGCATACATTCGGGTCAAGCTGACAATAGTCTGTAAAGCTTCAGGAGAAACTTTCCCTCTCAAAAAGAAAAACTCACATAAAGGTTGTGCAGCACCATATAGCAGAGGTATTACAATAGCCAATATGGCAAAACATACAATCAAATTCTCACTAATAATCTTGTTAAAACCACTACTATCATTCTTAGCATAACTCTTGGCAAGCATCGGAACCATAACAGTAACTAATATACTACTCAGCACACTTTGCAACACCACAGTAAATTGCCGTGCATAATCCAATGATGAAATATTCCCTTCTCCCAATAAGCCGGCAAGCCATTTTTCTGCCAAAAGATTGCATTGTCCAACAAAATAAGGGAGAAAAAAGGGCAACGCAAACATTAAAAACACTTTTACATATTTATACTGAATATGTAAAAGCATACTTAATTGGAATATATGCAACCGCCTTACTTTATAAAAGACCATCAACAATAACAATATAAGTGCAATATATTGAGATACCGCCAGTGAATAAATCCCCCACACAGGGGCTAAGCAAATAATAATAATAATATTCAAAAACGAAGATACCGCTCCTACAATTTCCGGAACATAATAAACTTCATATGCATTAAGAATACTTATACCAATATTTATCAATTCATTTATTAGGAAGGTAGGTAACATAATCAACAGCAAAGACATAAACAACTTACTGCTTTCATCTGTAGGATGTTGTACGATAACTGATGTAATTAGGTGTAAAGATATCAGTATACAGATACTTATCAATACAGTTACCGCTACAATAAACCCCATTAACGAAACAGTTTTTCGCAACGCAATTTGCTCTCCTTCTTGTTCTCGTATAAATATGAATTTAGCCCTAAAGGTCTCATTGATAGGTCCCCACACTGCCGAACATACCGTTACTAAAAACGTTGTTACCAATATCCAAACATCCCTTTCTATGCTTACACCAAAATACTTTGCTGAAAATATCAATGTCACAACAGACATTGACATCCGTAAAATACGCAAAACAAAAAGAATAGAAGTTACCCGTTTTATGCTAGAAGTATTATTCACTATAATTTACTTCAATTTATGCAGAAACTCTTTTCCTATCAGCAACCATCCCATCGTAATAAAAACAGTCAGAAACATAAATATCAATACATACATTTTTATATCCATGCCTGATGGTAACAACGGAACCACAGCAGGTTCTACCACAGCAAACACAGGTTTCTCCTCCTGAACCTTAGCTCTAGCTATCTGCAATTGAGTAGCTACCTGACTATATACCTGATAAGCCAAGCTCATGTCATTCTGTAAACGCTCCTGTTCGGTACGAACGCTTTGAAGAATCAAATTATCGTGTGTATCTACATATGTTGCATATTCCCTTTGAGCTACATAGTATTCCTGTTTGCGATCTTCAAACATTCTTTCCAGATAGGCGCAGTCCTCTTTCGCTTTTGAAGTGCGATAAGCTGTGATATGTTTTTGTAATCTCCGAACAACTGAATCAGCAACAGCAGCAGTTATTCGAGGATTTTGCAGAGTTACAGACACAATAGTAATAGCTGTTTTCTTATCAACTATTGCGAGTACACTATTCCGTAAAGTATTTATTTTACTACTTTCCTCTCTAGTCAACTCTATAATTTCACCACTTTGTCTTTCTTTAAAGGAAGAATCTTGTACATCAGTAAACAATGACTTCACGCCACCAATCACTATACCCGGAAAACCCACCACATAACTCCACCAAGGAGAAGCCTGAGTATCTAGATAAGCATCTAAAGCCATTATCTTATCTCCCTCTGCCGAAGGTACATTCATCGACAATAATTCCATCAGAAAAGGAGTAGAAGACACAATATCTGAAGCAAGGGAAACATTGAGAGCATCGGAAGTATCCCCATTCGTAATACCACCTCCCAAGAAGGAGGCCGCCAATCCCGAAAGTCCGCCTGTCTTGGTGCCATTCATTTCCGGAGAAAGGGTTACTTTCACCGTATATTTCTTAGGAATACTGATGCCGACAACAATTCCAATAATAGCCCCAACAACTACGGCCTTATATAAAGTCTTACGAATGGCAATTACACGACGGAAAATATTAAGCAAATCAATTTCCACTTCTTCTGTCACGTTCGGTCGAACTATATCAGAGTTCTCGTTCTGTTCTGACATTATAATAAGATTTATTATTTCTTTATCAAGTTGGCAATAGAAGCAATCATCATACCCAAAGAACTGAAGGAAGTAGCATAACCTAAAATATTAGCTATGTTCCCTTTCTTCTTAGCCTTACTAGGCACAATAATCTCACATCCCGGCTCAATCTGTTTTTTACCACTTCCCTTAACCTTAGTCACCTGACCATTCATGTAAACAATGAACTTCTTACTCTTCCTTGCATTATCAGAATAACCACCGGCCTGATTCAGGTAATAATCCACATTCTTTCCCTTCATATAAAAAACCGTATTGGGAACCATGACAGCACCATTGATAGTTACAGTATTAGTATTCTTAGGTATAAAGACCACATCACCTTCACGTAAGACAAGGTCGGCACTACCCTTAGGATTAGTCAAAGCCTTCTCCAGATCAATACCTACCGTAAAGGTATCCTCAACACCAATACCCAAAGAGTCAATCATGGCCTCTCCCAATTGCCTGCTCATCAGGCGAATCACATCACCCATACGTTTCTTCTCACCGGCACTTGCCACACGGGTCAATTTCGCACCACGAAGATAGGCAAGACTCGTAGGACCACCCGCTTTATTCACCAGATCGGAAAGACGTTCCTCACGGCTGGTCATGGCATAATTTCCTCCAAAAAGGATTTCACCATCAATGACTACATTCTGTTGCGCCTGATAACCCGGACTGCGACGAACATAAACTTCGTCATAAGGCTGAAGGATAAAACCGGGCTGACCGTCGATGACAAAACCATCCTTTAAAGAGAAGGTATACATCTGACCGATAGTATCATTATCCGCGGTACTACGGGGATTCTTGATTCGTCTCGACACATCAATGCGGACAGTGGAGGCGGCTTCTTTCAAGCCACCGGCCTGGATGATCAGATCCTCAAGTGTCATGTTATCAGCATAGGGATAGGAATCAGGGTGCGCGACTTCACCATGAACTGTAACATTGCCACGATCTTCCAGATCGTGAATGCTCGGGATGTAGAGGATGTCATTCTTCATCAGGGCGAGGTTCGGGGAAGTACCGTTCATAATAGACCTGATGTCTATCTGAACAACTTCACTGGTCAGGTCCTCACGCTGACGATAAAGGACGGCACGATTCAGGAAAGCGTCACCAGTCAGGCCCTGGGCTTCATGGACAAGTTCGCGGATCGTATTCAGTTTACCGCTGAGCTGGTAGATGCCGGGACGATAGACAGCGCCACGGATTTCCAGTTTGTTTGTGAAGCGGTTAAGGA
>ERZ827452.1474-NODE-1474-length-22118-cov-4.024657_pt1 | contig 22118 bp, 20 predicted proteins | sample MGYA00519866_ERZ827452 | MGnify/ENA primary metagenome ERZ827452 (study PRJEB31778, sample SAMEA3449307) | human gut metagenome | biome: human gut; feature: human-associated habitat; material: faeces | place: United Kingdom | collected 2010/2012 ... | reverse complement strand
CACTGATAACATTGACACGAAAAACCTTGTCCTCGTGGTTTTTAGAGGACTGGATCAATGTATTTTCGCTATTTTCCGTGCCCGAATTAAAATTTACGGCAATGTCTCCCTGGTTGACGTGGAGCAGGGTGTCCACATCGCTGTGGAGCCGAATTTCCAGCCGATCCTCGAATACGTCGATGCGCTCTATCAGCAGCTCTAAATCGTTTCGTTCCAGTGTTTCCTTGGAAAGAATGTCCCCGAATACCTCCATGGCGGTTTTGGCGGCACGCCCCGCCTGAATGATGGTGTTCCGCTTGTCCGAGAGCATACCAATCTGGTGATCCAGCCCCTCGATTTTCTTTTGCAGATCGGCTTCCAGCTCGTCATAGGTCTCCGCCAGAAGTTCCTCCTGATCCGGGTGCTTTACCATATCCCGGATGCGCTGCCGCTTGGTGGCTTTCAGCTCCTCCCGCAGCTCCTCCAGGACTTGCGCCAGATGGTCGGCGGATTGCTCCGTTTCCACCACATCGGAATCCTGCTGCGCCAGTTCGGCGTTCAGTTCTTCCAGCATGGCATGGGAATGCTCCATGACCCGCCGCACATAGATTTTCAGCAGCTCGTCCAGCTTGTCCACCCGGATGTGGTGGGAGCTGCACCCGGAACGGCCCCGGCGGTGGTAGGTGCCGCAGGTGTAGGCGGCGCTCAAATCTCTGCGGCTCATGGCGAACATGGGGCTGCCGCAGTCGCCGCAGAACAGGAAGCCGGAGTACACGTTGTCGTACTTCTTCACGCCCCGGTAATTGGCGGTGGAACGCTTCTCCCGGAGAGCCCGGGTGGTGGCAAAGGTGCGGTAGTCGATAATGGGCTGGTGGTGGTTCTCAATGACGATGTGCTCCTCCTCGTCCCGTTTCACATCCTTGCCGTTGATTTTGACCCGGGTGTATTTGGCCTGACGGAAAGTGCCGATATAAAAATCGTTGTCCAAAATCCCCTGCACCGTGACGATGGCCCAGGCGGCCTTGGTTTTCCGGCTGGTGGGTTCCCCTGCCGCCTCCTTGCGCATCTGCTCCGACATCCGGGGAGTTGGAATGCCCTGCTCTGTCAGGTAGTTGGCGATTTTCTTGTAGCCCCAGCCCTGGTTGTTGTACAGGTCAAAAATCTGCCGGACGATCTCCGCTTCCGTAGGGACGATCTCAAATTCTTTCTGCCTGTTGATGATATAGCCGTAGGGGGCGGCGCAAAGCCATTTCCCGTCGGCCTGCCGCCGCCGGATGACGTTTTTCACCTTCTTGCTGGTGTCGGTGACAGGCATTTCGTTGATGAGGAATTGAAACTGGATTTTCAGCCAGTCGTCATCGTTGGGAAAGTCGATGTTGTCTCCCACGGAAATGATGCGAACGCCTGCATCCCGCAGATCCTCCAATTCCACCAGCCCCCGGGAGTTTCGCCGGGAGAATCGGGAAAAATCCTTCACCACCAGAATGTCATACTGATGCCGGATCAGCCCCTTTCGCATGGCCTGGTAGCCCTCCCGCTGTTCAAAGGTATAGCCGGAACGGTCCCGATCCTCATAAAAGGTCAGGGAACTACCCGGAAAACGGCGGTTCACAAAATCCCGGATGATGGCCTTTTGGTTTTCAATGGAAACGTTATCCCGGTCCAGCTCCTCATCTACGGAGATGCGGCAGTAGCCGGCAATGTCAAAGGTTTCGGTCATGGTTATTCTCCCTTGAGGTATTTTTCGGTCTGGCGGTCAAATTCGGAAATATAGTCTGCATCCTGCCGTTTGCGGAATTCCTCGTAGATGTCGCTGACCTTTTTCACCGCCGCCTCCCGGGAAATGTGGCCCTTGCCATCCAATACCTGGCGGCGGTTGTTGGTCAGAAACCGGTCCGTCTCTTTCAGCCAGTCCTGCATGGACATGAGCTGCTTGTCCTCGGCCATCAGCTCGGCATAGTCGATAAACATGGTCACCAGACGGTTCAGCCGGGAAAGCTCTTTCTGATTCAGGTAATTTTTCGCCACCAGTGTGTCGCTTTTGAGGATTTTCCCATCCGGCGCCCCCTTCCAGGTGGTCAGACCCATGGTGGGGCTGTCCAGAGTGGCCCGCTGGGAAATCAGCTCCGCCGACGTCTTGCCGGTGACGGCATAGTGCAGCTTGTTCTGGACAAAGGCATAGAAGGCTTTCGTTGTCTCACTGTTTTTATCGTAGTCATAGCTGCACTGCTCAAACACATCCGCAATTTTCTGATAGGCCCGCCGCTCACTGGCACGAATTTCCCGAATCCGTTCCAGCAGCTCATCAAAGTAATCCCTGCCAAAGGGGCGGCCGTTCTTCATCATCTCATCGTTGAGAACAAAGCCCTTCTGGATGTACTCTTTCAGCGTTTTCGTCGCCCACTGGCGGAATCGGGTGGCCTTTTTGGAGTTCACACGGTAGCCTACGGCAATAATGGCATCGAGATTGTAGTGGTCAATGCTGCGCTGCACATTGCGGTTGCCCTCTCTGCGAACCACTAAGAATTTCTTAGCAGTTGCGTTGAGGGACAATTCTTCTTCGGCGTATATGTTCTTCAAATGCTGAATGATATTTTCTGGGGTACAGTCAAACAGCTCTGCCATACCATTCTGACTTAGCCAGAAGGTTTCCTCCGCAAATATCACACTAACATATTGCTTCTCGCCCTCGTCATTGTACAGCAGAATTTCTCCCTGATTTGCAATTTCGTTTCCCATTTCTTTTCCTCCAGTATCCGTTGTATCAGTGTATTTGCAGTACATTGTGGTCTTTTGTTGAATGATGTAATTACAGATAATATTGTACATCATATTCCTGTACTTTGCAAGGACAAATTGAAAATGGGCAGAGGAAATTTCTTCCCTCCGCCCCAGAATTCAGCGTTCCAAGTTTGCCGTCCGCCGCTTTTTCTCCCGCTGCACCGCCAGTTCCGCACTGCGCCGTTTGTTATACGCCAGCAGCGCCATGGTGTTCTCCTTCAAATCCTCCTGCCCGGAGTGAAATACCGCCACCATATATTTCTGCTGCTTCCACTGGGTATACATGGGCTTCAACTGATTTTGCAGAGCCTCGTCCCCACTCTCCTTCCGGCTCAGCCACACCTGTACCAGTTTCTTTGCATCATCCTGAATAATTTCCATGTTACTGCCCCCTTTTCTCCCAATGATTTCCAGAGTTTCCTTTTTTTATGCGAATAAGCGTGCTCCTTTTTACAGCAGGGAATCCTGCGCGCTGGTTTGTGAATCCTATTTTCTGTCAATCTTCCCGCCGCTTCTGCCAGACAATCTCATAGCCCAGTACATCAGCAAGTTCCAGCACTTCCCGATAGCGCAGGGTCTGGTCACTCAACTTGGCGGAAAAATTGGAATCGCTGTCACTCCATCCATACTCGGCGGAACAGGCTTCCACCGTTTCCTTCTGAGTGTAACCCGCAGCAATGATGTGGGACTGAATGTCGCAGCGGACCCTATTGATTTTTCTTTCCTTTTTCACGTTCGTTTCCTCATGAATCAAATTCTGTTTTCTATGCGGTGACTCTGCTGTCCAGTAAATTTCCTTTGATTCTGAAAATCCCTCCATTTTCTTATTCGCCATGTCCGGGTCACAGGTTGACCCGGCGAATACCCATTTACCAGGCATCCCCGTGTATTCACTTTTCAAGATGCAGGTGAACAAACTCCCAAAGGACGCAAAAAAGGACATGGCAACAGCGTGAAAGCTGTTTGCCATGTCCTCTCGATGGTCCTCGTTCTCACCAAAGCTGGTGGATGCAGGCTCTTATCCGGCTTCTATACTGGAATCGATCCAGCGTGTCCGGCGGTTGAACTTTATGCAAAATGTGTCAACAAAAATATGAAGTTGTTATCGCAAGTTGATTTAGAAGGTTTGTTCGCATATCGGGAGCATAACACATAGAAAACGCAATGTCAACATCTAATTCAAAAATATTTTCGAAAATAAATCTTGCTCGTGCAAAATAATAAGCGATTGAAAATCACGCAGCCGCAGACGGACAGTCTGCGATTATTGGGGCCTGGGGCGGAGCCTCAGCAAGCAGAAACCCACTCGTTCCGTGGAAGGGGGACGGGGGGATTTTGCGCATCTGTATTACAGATGCATTGCTTGCTAATATTCGTTTCGCCCCTTACAGCTTGAACATAGGTTTGTAAAGAGGCTCTTATCTAAGCTGCAATAGTGACCATAAACCTCGCTGCGACAAAAGTCGCAAGCAATGCCTTCGTATATACAAAGGCACAAAACCAGGCATTTCCACTCTATCGGGAATGCCTGGTTTCCGCTTGTTGAGACCCCGCCCCAATCCCCGGTGAACATAATGTTCTGAGTAACTCTGCCCTCCGGGCATCGGCTGCGCAATTATAAATTGCTGTTGTTGGATTAAACCCCCATTTGTGAATCAGGAATTATCTCAGTGCGGTAAATATTACAATGGCAGTAAGCACAACTAAGTTGACTTCTCTTCTGATTATGGTTATACTTAGCCTATATAACTTTGTCCGCTCATATATTCCAAATATCAAAAAGTTGAAACGGAGATGCGCTCATGGATGTCCAGCAATGCAAAAAAATATTCGAACACTACGGCGGTATGATGCGCACCAAGGAACTAGAGCAGGAGAAAATATACTACAAGAACATCCAGCAGCTTATTGAGGCAGGGTGCGTAGAGAAAGTACGATATGGCTATTACCAATGGGTCAACCCCAATGATTTCAGCGAAATTGGCACGGTGAGCCGCCTGTTCCCGGATGCGATTCTCTGCATGGATACAGCTCTGCGTTACTATGGATACAGTGATCGCACGCCGGTGGAATGGCATCTGGCGGTCAGCAAGGATTCCGGAAAATCACGGTTCCGCATCGACTATCCCTTTGTAAAGCCCTATTACGTAGAACCTGCGGTTCTGGAACTGGGGCTGACAAAAGGAAACGTGGACGGCCACGAGGTGCGGATTTATGATAAGGACCGTGTCATTTGCGATTGCCTGCGGTATCGGAATAAAATGGACAAAGAAATTTTCAACAAGGCAATTCAAAACTATATTGCAGACCCGGAGAAGCGTGTTCCCAAACTCATGGAGTATGCCGACCCTCTGCGGGTAAAGAAGCTTGTGAAAGATTTGATAGGAGTGTGGCTGTAATGGCGGATATCGCTGCGTCTGTTCTGGCAAAATTGAAAAACAAAGCCAAAGCTTCCGGCATCAGCTATCAGCAATGCCTACAGCTTTTCTTCCAGGAAGAATTTCTGCGACGGCTGGCTGGTTCTAAGTATACAGAGAACTTCGTGCTGAAAGGTGGATTGTTCATCTACACGCTGACAAACTTTGAGAGCCGGGCAACGGTGGATGTTGACTTCCTCATGCGAGGCCTGAATAATGATCTTGCCCGGATGGACGAAATTATTGCAGAAATTCTGGCAGTGGACACAGGAAACGACTTTGTGACCTTCAAGGCGGCAAAAACGGAACCAATTGCCATCCAACGAAAATATCATGGCATCAGCACCCAAATCACAGGCTACATCAAAAATGTCCGCGTTCCATTCAATGTGGATATTGGTGTGGGTGACGTGATCGTTCCCAATGCCCAGCGGCGGAATATCCAGACCCAGCTCGATGGATATGAACAGCCGGAAATCCTCACATACTCGTTGGAAAGCACCATCGCAGAGAAGTTTGACGCTATCCTACAGCGGCTGGAACTGACCGGGCGAATGAAGGATTTTTACGATATCTATTATCTATCAAGGACTTTTGATTTTGATGGCCTCAAATTGCAGACTGCAATTCAGGAAACACTTCAGAACCGCGGCACAGCGTATGATACAAATAGCTTTCATCGGGTTCTGGCTTTGGCAGACGATGAAGATATGCAGACCAAATGGCGGTACTTTCTAAGAACTTTGGGGAATCCCCCAATCGCATTTGCTGATGTAATGGAAGAAATCAAATTGTTCCTGTTTCCGGTATGGGAGACAATTCTTGCAGACAAAGAATTGCTTCGGAACTGGGATCCACTTACAAAAAGTTGGAAATAGCGGAGAGAAAAATAGCAGGCGGATTTGTGATGCCATGCCTATAGGGAAACCCCAGGCGGTGGTCTGGCTGGTTCCCAGTGCCCCCTTTCGCACGCTTTTTCTGATTCTAAATGAAGATAGAAAAGAATACATAAATGAGCACATAAATGACACTGTAACTGTAGAATTGTCGCTGCGGTCAGGCACAAGATTTACCGGAAAAAGCCGTGTTGACAGGAATCGAATGGTTGGGGTATACTAGGAGCGTATAATTTTATTCGATTGCATTGTTTAGAATATGGCTAAAAATTGGAGAGAAACACAGGGATTTGCTAAGAACGATAGGGGCTGCAAAAATTATGACAAGAGCGTGCCTATGATGGAGAAGCAAAACATAGGAAGTGGGGCGGATTATGTTCTATAAAATGATCGAGTGCGCAAGAGATCGGTGGTATACCTCTACAGATTGTACAATTCAGAGTCTGATTGAATATATGACTCAACAAGGGAATCTTCGGGATGCACAAATTGACGCGATCAAAACATACCTGTTTCTTAAAATTGGTTGCGAGAACAAGCCGTTATCTGTTCTGTTCTCCAATGGTAGATTCAACTCACTGAATTTGGATGACCTTGAAATATCCAATAAGGTTCGATCATATTTTGCCAAGCACCCAGCAGCGGCGGCCCTGTATGAATATGCTTGCCTGACGAACGGTTCCGGAGAACAGGTTGCGGAAAAAGTAGCAAAGCAAATTCGGACGGATGTAGACGAAATTCCATATACGCAGTTTTTTCAAAAGGCATTTTACGGTGTTTCCTACACCGATTATCTGTTCAGTCTTCCTATGGGTGCTGGAAAGACATATCTCATGGCCGCATTCATCTACCTGGATTTGTACTTTGCCAGCAACGAACCCGATAATCCCGCTTTTGCGCACAATTTCATCATATTGGCTCCTTCCGGTCTAAAATCCTCTGTAGTTCCCAGTCTGAAAACCATTCAGAAATTTGACCCGGCGTGGGTGATTCCGGAACCTGCGGCTTCCGAACTAAAGCGACTGATCTCTTTTGAGGTGTTAGACCAGGGAAAAACCGCCAATAAATCCAATAAAATCAAAAATCCCAATGTTCAGAAAATTGCCAATCACCAGCCTTTGTCACAACTGTTTGGATTCGTTGCGGTTACAAACGCGGAAAAGGTGATTCTTGACCGCATTCAGGAAAAGAAAGGCCAACTGAGCTTCTTTGAAGAAAGTGATGACGAAAAAGACCGCCAGGCCAATGAACTGCGGAATCTAATCGGAAAACTACCCGGATTGTCTGTCTTTATCGATGAAGTACACCATGCAGTCAGTGACGAGATCAAACTCCGTGCTGTCGTCAGCAAATGGGCCGAAAATGATACTGTGAATTCTGTAATCGGTTTTTCTGGAACGCCGTATTTGGAAAAACCGGAGCGAGTTCCCGTTACGGACAAATTGACGGTTGCCTCTGCGGAAATCTCAAACACCGTCTATTACTACCCCTTGGTATCCGGCGTAGGGAACTTTCTGAAACGCCCCATTGTAAAGATTTCCAATGTCACAGACAGCAGCGTGATTATTGAGGCCGGAGTGCGGGAGTTTCTGAATCTCTACAAGGACACCGTATATGTAGGCGGTCTTACTGCAAAACTTGGCATCTACTGCGGAACCATTGAAAAATTGGAAGAAACTGTATATCCTCTGGTTTCCGGAATCATTGCGGAATATGGGCTATCTGCGGATGCCATTTTGAAATTCCACAAGGGCAACAAGCAGTATCCCCAGCCAACGGACAGCCAGATGCAATTTGATACGCTGGACAGCCCCATTTCCAGAATTCGGATTGTTCTTCTGGTACAGATCGGCAAAGAGGGCTGGGATTGCCGCAGCCTGACGGGAATCATCCTTTCTCAGGAGGGAGACTGCCCCAAGAATATGGTCTTGCAGACCTCCTGCCGCTGCCTTCGTCAGGTGGAAAAGGGAATGCCAGAAACGGCACTGATCTACCTGAATGAATCCAATGCCGAAAAGCTGAATGAGCAATTAGAGCAGCAGCAACGAATCTCTCTGAAGGAGTTCCAGGAGGCCAATTCTGACAGCAAGACCATCAAGCGGTATGACCGCACCAAGTATCTCAAATTGCCAAAAATTGGTTTCTATCAGTTGCGTGTGAATTACATTACCCAGCAGTTGGAAGCAGCGGCCCCGGAACGGGACATTCCCAAATCCGGAAATGCGGCAAAGCTGAAAGAAGCCATCATCAAAACCACTGACCTGACCATGCAGCCAGCCAGTATTCAGGTAGACGATGCAGAACGAGGCACCACGCCCGCCACTTTCTCCGCATGGCTGTTAGAAATCGGCTTTGGCACCCTATCCATGGCCCAGCTGAAACCCTACGAAACAGCCTTGAAAACGTTATTTGAGAACATAACCTTTGAGCAGGACGGCTCCCGGTACTATAGTTCTAAATACGACCGGAGCATCGTGGAATCCAATGTGCGCAAGGCGTTCTGTGACCGCCGTGGTTTCACCACCTCGGAAGAACTGATTCCCCAGGAATCCCGTCTATTGAGAATTGAGAACTTTACCGCTACCGAAACCACAACAGCCCCCGAAAGCTATTATCCGAATCAGGGGGTGGTAGAGCGCATCATCCAGGATGACAAGGGAAAGCTGAAAGTAGATGCCAATATTCAAAAAATGATGCAATTGGCCAAAGAAAGCGGAAATACCGCTATTTTGAACATGCTGCAGGAGCAAAATTCTTCCCATCCTCAAAAGAACCGCTCTTTCCATTATCTTCCCTATCACACGGACAGCAGCTTTGAGCAGCGTTTTCTGGAAGAAGTGCTGGCAATGTCCGAATTGGAGCAGTTGGATTTGGAAGCGTACTACAACGGAGACCGGGCCTTGATCGAATTCAAAATCAAATGCTACCAGGGCAGCAGCGGTTCCTGGAAGTATGTGGGGATGTATACACCGGACTTTCTGATTCTGAAACGGAAAGACGGGAAGATATACAAGGCCATTATTGTGGAAACCAAGGGTGCCATTTATGCCAATGACCCCATGTTCCGGGAGAAGCGTTTCTTCATGGAGCGGGAGTTTGTCCGGCAGAATAATGCAAAGTTTCAATATGAGCGGTTTGATTACCTGTATTTGGAGGATTCCTGGCCGGAGGCAGAACGGATTCGGATAACACATGAGAAGATTTGTGCTTTCTTTGCGGAATAGGAGGTAACTATGCCGTTTCTATCCTCGGGTATCTACATTCGTACAAGTGAAATGCCGTATGAAGCGGAATCCAGCTACTATTTGAAATACCAAATAAAAAGTGCGCTAATATCCATAGACAAGCTAATGCAAGATTTTGATATAGCATTCGATAGCAAATGTCAATATTGCCACTACTACACCGATCACTTATTGTACTCATATGGACAAATTAGCAATCGCTTTGTGATCACCACAAAGGATGTTGGGCTGACTCGTGAACGAAAAGAAGCAAATCGGAGAAATTTTGAATTTACGGAAGTAAAGTATCCTATTTTAAGTGATAAACGCGCTAGGAATACAATCGAACACATTGATGAACATAATCAACCAATTATTGAAGAATACCGTGGTGTTGGAGGCTTCAATCTAATCGAGCAAGAAACTCCAGACGAGCTGGTATCAAAATTACAAAACAGGCGAAAGAACCATCCATATACACTTGACTTAGTGCGGGGCGAAATAATGATTGTCCGGAATGGGACAAATATCGATGTAAACCTTGCCAGCCTGAAATTGGAACTTTTGGCATTATATGACAGAGTGTCATCTGTTTATGACACATTACAAGAAATGGTTAGGAGGCAGCTTTAATATGCCAATTAAATACATCCCCTTTATCCCGGAGCCTGTGGAGGGACAAGCGGTACTTGGAAATTTCAACCGTATCCTGCGCTATAAAGGTGCGGATGAGGTTCCATGACCATTCAGCGGGGAATGCCGCTGTATGAGATGGAGAAGCAGGAAACGGTAGGCAAAAATCCGGAGGGCAATCTGGTTATCCGAGGGGAATGCGTTTCTGCCTGTGCCTACCTCAAGGAGCAGGGTATCCAGGTTGATCTTGTGTATATTGACCCGCCCTTTGCCAGTGGGGCAGACTATGCCAAACAGGTGTATATCCGCCGGAATCCCAAAGTTGCGGAGGCCATTGCCCAGGCGGAGCAGGAACTGGACATTGCCAACCTGAAATCCTTCGAGGAAAAGATGTACGGGGATGTCTGGGATAAAGAAAAATACCTGAGCTGGATGTATGAAAACCTCATGGCAATCAAAAGTGTTATGAGCGAAAAAGCATCGATCTATGTGCATTTGGATTACCATATTGGTCACTATGTAAAAATACTGTTGGACGAAGTGTTCGGGGAAGAAAATTTCCGCAACGAAATCATTTGGAAACGCGCTACAGCCCATAGTGATGCCGAGTTCTATGGGAATAATTTCGACTGCATTTATTTCTATACAAAATCGCAGACGCAATATACATTTAACACCGTATTTCAGCCCTATGATGAAGCCTATATCGCCCGGTTCAGCCGAACCGACCCAGATGGCCGTCGATGGGATAGCGGAAACCTTACTGCTAAGGGACTTTCCGGCGGTGGATATGACTACGAGTACAAGGGACACCGTTCTCTTTGGAGAATGCCTCTTGAAACAATGGAACGCCTAGATCGTGAAGGCAGAATTCATATAACCAAAACAGGGGGTGTACGCTCTAAGGTTTATCTTGATGAACTTCCGGGAATGCCTGCCCAGGCATTGTGGACGGATGTAAACCCCATCAATTCTCAGGCTAATGAGAAGGTCGACTATGCCACACAAAAGCCGGAATCCCTGATAGAACGAATCATCAATGCCTCATCTGACAAAGATATGCTCGTCGCAGACTTCTTCGGCGGCAGCGGTGTTACCGCCGCGGTTGCCCACAAGCTGGGTCGCCGCTTCATTCACTGCGACATTGGCATCAACTCCATCCAGACCGCCCGGGACCGCCTGAAAACGGACGGCGCGGAATTCGATGTACTGGAAGTCAAAGACGGTGTTCAGCTGTACCGCAATCCGGTACAGACCATGGACAAAATCAAGTCCCTGATTCCCGGCCTCCATAGTGAAGAAAGTCTGGACTCCTTTTGGGCAGGGGCGATCTCTGACAGCAGGCTGGGAACCGTGCCGGTCTATATTCCCAACCTGATGGACAGCACCTCCAAGCTCCTGGATACAGTCCTTATCAACCGAGTCATCCACCAGGCAATCCCGGAATTGGACGCCTCTGTAAAGAAAGTCATTCTCTATTACATCGACATTTCCGGTCTGGCTGAAATTCAGAAATTCATTGCGGAGGATGACAGTACGTCAGTAGAAATCGAATTGCGGGATTTGAAGAATGTGCTTGATGATGTGGTCATCGGCGATTACGCGGAATTCCACACAGAGCAGACCGCCGAAGGCTTCTTTGACGGCTGCACCGTCACCATTGACCGATTTGTTAGCGACCGGGTTCTTGGAAAAATCATGGAATATAACAACAAGGCCCGGCTGAATGCGAAAAAGACTTTTAAACCCATTGAAATCAGCGAAGAGGGCTTGGAGCTGATTGAGTTCCTGAGCGTAGACTGCACAGCCGCTGAGGGCGAGTGGCATTCTGACAGCGAAATCAAAATCGACAAACTGGGATATGTGATTCGCAACGGGAACAAAACAAAAGAATTCTGGGACGGCTGTATCCGAGCCGATCAGCAGCCTTTACGTCTGAAAATCCGGAACATCTGCGGGGATGAAACGGTTTGGAAGGTGTAAGAATGGATGAGCCTTTCTACGATGTGGTTGAGTATCTCCCGCCAAATTTTTGGAATAAGACAAAAAACGAGCCTTTTATCCAAAAGCTCATGTCGTTGATTTTTCCTGAAACCACCTGGGAACCAGGGAATCCGGACAAATCGGAACCGGACTATTATTGCAATGGGGTTCCCTTTGAGTTTACAATTGCCTCCGACAGTAAGAAGAAAAATAACTTTGTACAGCGAATCCAGCGTCACACATATTCAACCGAGAACCTTGGAGAGGACTTCTTCCGCTACATCCGCGAGCGTATCGCTGATAAGGCAACGAGGAAGTATTCCGGGCATAATGTTCACCTCTGCGTTCTCTGCCTGCTGGATTTGACAGACTGGGTCCTGGATAAGTATGGCTCTGTGACGTATGAGGTGGCAGATTGGCCCAGACGGAAATTTTTCGACGAAATTAAGCAGACTTACATAACCACAAAGATGTTTGCAAACATTTTTATTCTCTTTCCGGACTGCCAGGCAAAATGGTGGATTTGGGACGTGGGGACGGATCACAGAGCGTCAGTTCGGCTTGACGAAAGGTCTCTGGCAAGCGGGGAATATCCGTATTGCATACTGAAGCCTCCATTGCCGGACTCAAATACAACGGGGAGTGGCTGAATGCAATTCACGCCCGCTTGGAGGGTAGAGAATGAATAGAAAAAGGCAGCAGACCTGGATTTGTGTTAAAATCGGGTCTGCTGCCGTTATTTTAGCCTTTTTGAGCCGAAAAGGTTAAATAAGGAAAGAGAAATACAGATTTCCCAGATAATCATTGCCGTTTTCACATAATCATGGTAAAATGGAAGTAGAATACATGGTAAGGAGGAACGGATATGCGATATACAGTGGATGAAATCAAGAAAATCGTTGCGGCTTTGGCGGCTCAATATGGGGCAGACCGGATTTATCTGTTCGGCTCCTATGCCAGAGGGGATGCTGACAAGGACAGTGACATTGATCTGCGCATTGATAAAGGAGCCATCCGCGGCTTGCAGCTTGGCGGCCTAGCCGCTGACCTGGAAGATGCGTTTGGAATCCCTGTGGATTTGATTCCTACCGGGAGCCTGGACAGCAAGTTTTTGAATTCTATTTCTGATGACGAGGTGTTGCTGTATGAAGCCTCTTGACCGGAATATCAGTATTTTAGAGCATATTATAGGGTATTGCAGTCAGATTATCGCAGAATCAGGAAAATGATGAACATAGCTGGAACAACAGATTATAAAATCCCACACAGATGATCCTTCTGGAAGCAGCATTGCGCTATCTTAAATGTGTATGGAGCTGCAATGACATAGTATAGGAATCCAGCAAGGCTTTGGCATGAAAATAGTGTTCGATTTGATAGGAGTGTACATAATGGCCAATGAAGAAAAGAAAATATGGGGCATCCACACAACGGATGATTCCCTGTTCCTGCACAATGATGTCATTGCTATTGGCTGGCAGGACTTTGGAGATTGCGGCAAGCTGGAACCAAGTCGGGAAGCCTATAAATCGCACTATATAGACACATATCCAGACAGCAAAAAGGGTGCCATCGCTACCAGTGCCGGGATGCTGTATCGGTTTGCTGTAGAAGTGAAAATCGGTGACTACGTAGTGTTTCCGTCTAAGGCTGACCGAAAAATCAACATTGGTGTTGTTGAGAGCGATTTCATTTATAACCCCGAAGCCGCCCCGTATGTGCAGCAGAGAAAAGTAAAGTGGCTGAAACACTTGCCCCGGACTGCGTTCTCCCAAGGCGCACTGTATGAGGTTGGTTCGGCATTGTCTTTCTTTTTGCTCAAGAATTACGCAGACGAATACATGCAGGCTTTGGATAAAGGCTTCAAGCCTTCGTCAGCCTTGGCAGAACCGGACGAAACCGTGGCCGCTACCGCAGAAGATATTGTTGAGGCCACCAGAGATTTCGTTCTGAAAGAGCTGAGCAAGCAGCTGAAAGGATATGCGCTGGAAGAATTTGTTGCAGAGCTTCTGCGTGCAATGGGATACCGCTGCACCGTATCCCCCCAGGGCGGCGACAGCGGCATAGACATCACCGCATACAAAGACGAACTGCCTCCCCGTATTCTTGTCCAGGTGAAAAGCCAGGACAGCGACATTAAGGAATCCACCATTCAGTCCTTGAAAGGTGCCATGCGTGAGGGGGATTACGGTTTATTTGTTACGCTGTCCAACTACACAAAGAATGCCGCAAAATACCTGGAAAGCACGCCGATCATTCGGGGAATCAACGGTACGGAACTTGTGGATTTGATTTTGAAATATTACGGTCAGCTAAGTGAAAAATATCGGAGGATGATTCCGCTGAGAATGGTGTATATTCCTGTCCCTGAGGAAAAACTATAGCGTTAAAAAGACATAAGTCAAATATTGCAGCCCACCGGTCAATCGACCGGTGGGCGTGCTGTCGTTATTGCCTGATCTGCGTGCTGCATAGGAATGTATGACAGGAGAAACGATTTGTACGCTGATAGTGCGTCATCCGCTGCAATTAAATCAGAATGCAAGGTGTACTACATCAAGACGGAGCTGTTTACCCTTGAGAAAACGGTTCTGAAAACCCTTGCCGGAAATCTCGTCCCTGCATATGATCTGAAACGAACGATCTGCGATTGTGTCCGCAGCCGCAACAAAATGAGAACAGAGACATCCCTTATTTAAAGAAGTGTGGAATAGAACATGGCTATAAAAAATGAACTGTACAGCTCCCTCTGGGCAAGCTGCGATAAGCTGGGGGATGGCATGGTTGCCTCGCAATGCTGGCAGAGATGGATACTACGCGAACACACGTGTACGCCGCAAAAGCGATAGCAGAGTGCTAATCAATAAGATACAGCCCCGGTGGATGCCTTTTGAACATCTACCGGGGTTTTCATTCCTGTTTTAGAAACTCGTTTTGTGCAGTGCTTTATCTCACCACCTCAAACGTCGCACCCGCATTCAGTGCAGAATCATAGGGTTTTGCTTGGTGCGAAGTTTAAGTCAGTAATGTTTACTATCGTCATAATTCCGTGGTAAATATTGGGGCGGTAGTAAACGCAACGATGTTGACATCTTTTCTGATTAAGGTTAAACTTAGTCTATGCAACTTTATCCGCTTGTATATTCAAAATATCAAAAAGTCGAAACGGAGATGCGCGCATGGAGTATGCCGGTCCTCTGCGGGTAAAGAAGATCGTGAAAGACTCGATAGAATTGTGGCTGTAATGGCAGATATTGCTGCGTCCGTTCTGGCGAGATTGAAAAACAAGGCCAAGGCTTCCGGCTTCAGCACCCAAATCACAGGCTATATCAAAATAGTGCTGATACTTTTGCCAGATATTCTATTGACATCATACTGTATATTTGATTATACTGAACTTGGAACATATAGGAGTATTTCCCATGAAAAAGGAGGGCAAATATGCAGGGAATCGATTGGAAATTGTATCAAGAGGATCCATTTTATCGCGATCTTGTAGACCGCATGTTAGAAAACGAACAAGAGGCCGCTCGCCTGCGGCAGCAGTTACGTGCGGAGCAGGCACAGTTAGATGCAGAGGCAACCTATAGACGGCAAAGAATGCTGGGATACGCGAATCAGCTCCCTTATCGGGAGACGACTCCGGTTCGTCCAATGCAGTGGAGCGCCTCTTATCCGGCGTATCAGGACAACTTTGTCAATTACTGGTCTGCTTCCACACAATCCGCTGTGCAATCTGGTGCCCCTATGCCGAACCAGGAAGAACTCCGTCGTGTGTTCCACTCTGCGGTAGATTGCACTGCGCAGTTAACCAAAGAAAACGCACCTGTTCCATCGATCATATTCGATGGGGTGGGACTGCTTACTGCAGGAAATCTGTTTGAAGCGGCAAAATCAGCGCTTTCTATCATTGACACCGCGAAAAAGCTCATGTTGTGAATATGCCGCAAACCCTTTACCAGCACATAGGAAGCCTGCATCATTGATTGGTGCAGGCTTCCTTTGCTGAACAGAAAAGGAAGCACTGTACTGCATCTAAGTTCGGCAATTACAGCTAAAGCATCTTCAATTTATTCATTATTGAAACGATGATAAAGATGAGGTTGACAAGAAATACATTTGTGTGTATACTATAATTGTATCATTGATTGAAATATGATAAAATTGAAAGTCAAGTGAGGAAATTGAATGAGAGATTTCAACTTCAAAGCAGAATACAAAAGGCTCCTGACGCCGGAGGTTGTGGCCTACCTGACGCAAATTCACGAATACAGGGGGCAGCAAAACCTTTTAATCGAGACAAAGGCGGATGAATTGTCTGATCTCTTGGAGGTTGCAAAGATACAGAGCACTGAAGCCTCCAACTGCATCGAGGGCATTGTTACAACAAACGAACGTCTGAAAAAAATCGTTCGTGAGAAGACCATCCCCCGGAACCGCAGCGAAAAAGAGATCGCCGGATACCGCGATGTACTTGCAACAATTCATGAAAGTCATGACTTTATCCCGCCAAAGCCGTCTATCATTTTGCAGCTTCATCGGGATCTGTACAAGTACAGCGGTAAGTCCATCGGCGGCAGCTTCAAAAACTCGGACAATGTGATTGCCGAGGAATTGCCGGACGGCCAGCAAATCGTTCGGTTTGAGCCTGTACCAGCATGGGAAACACCGGAGACCATTGCTGCATTGTGCAATGCTTTTGAAGCGGCAATGCAGGATGCAGAGCTTGACCCGCTGCTGCTGATTCCCATTTTTATACTGGACTTCCTCTGTATCCACCCCTTCAACGACGGCAATGGCCGCATGAGCAGGCTCCTGACGCTGCTGCTTTTATACCGTTCCGGCTATATCGTTGGCAAATATATCAGTATCGAAAAGCTGATCTCCGACACCAAGGAGACCTATTACGAAGCCCTGCAAGCCAGCTCCTATAACTGGCACGAAGGGACGAATGATTATGCGCCCTTTGTCACCTATATGCTGGGCGTTCTGGTGGCGGCTTACCGGGATTTTGAAAGCCGGATCGAACTGCTGACCACCAAGGGGCTTTCCAAGCCCGACCGGGTGCGGGAGATCATCAAAAACCACCTCGGCAAAATCACCAAGAGTGAAATCATGGAAAAGTGCCCGGATATCAGTCAGATCACCGTCCAGCGGGCACTGGCAGAGCTGCTGAAATCCGGCGAGATCATCAAACTCGGCGGTGGCCGCTACACATCTTACACTTGGAACAGGGAGAGAGAATAAATGATTACAGGCGAACTGAAAAATAAAATCGACGGTCTTTGGGATATTTTTGCGGCGGGCGGTCTGGTGAATCCACTGGACGTGATCGAGCAGATCACCTATCTGATGTTCATTCACGACCTGGATGATTCGGACAATCTCCGGGCAAAAGAGGCCGCCATGCTGGGGCTGCCTTATACCAGCATCTTCACCGATGAGGTGCAGGTGGGTGAGCGCACCATCGATGGCCAGCAGCTCAAATGGAGCGTATTTCATGACTTCCCGGCGGGGAAAATGTACTCCGTCGTGCAGGAGTGGGTGTTTCCCTTTATCAAAAACCTCCACGGCGACAAAAACAGCGCCTATTCCAAATACATGGATGACGCCATTTTCAAGCTGCCCACGCCGCTGCTGCTTTCCAAGGTGGTGGATGCGTTGGACGAGATTTACCGCCTGATGAGCGAATCCCAGGCGGTGGATGTGCGGGGCGACACCTACGAATATCTGCTCAGCAAAATCAGCCAGTCCGGCCTTAACGGTCAGTTCCGTACCCCGCGCCATATCATCCGCATGATGGTGGAGCTGATGGACCCGAAGGCCGATGACGTCATCTGTGACCCGGCCTGCGGCACCTCCGGTTTTCTTGTTTCGGCGGGCGAGTATCTGAAAGAAACCCGGAAAGAAGAAATCTTCTTCAACCGCCAGAAGAAAGACCATTATATGAACCATATGTTCTTCGGCTACGACATGGATCGCACCATGCTCCGGATCGGCGCGATGAACATGATGACCCATGGTATTGATAATCCCTTTATCGAATACCGGGACAGCCTGTCCGACCAGAATCCGGACAAGGAGAAATATTCCCTGATCCTTGCCAATCCGCCATTCAAGGGCAGTCTGGATGCCGATACCGTATCGGCGGATTTGCTGAAGGTCTGCAAGACCAAGAAAACCGAGCTGCTGTTTCTGACCCTGTTCCTGCGGATGCTGCGCGTCGGCGGGCGCTGTGCCTGTATCGTCCCCGACGGCGTGCTGTTCGGTTCGTCCACCGCGCACAAGGCCATCCGCAAGGAACTGGTGGACGGCAACCGGCTGGAGGCCGTGATCTCCATGCCTTCTGGCGTGTTCAAGCCCTACGCAGGGGTGTCCACCGCTGTGTTGATTTTCACCAAAACCGGCCACGGCGGCACCGACAACGTGTGGTTCTACGACATGACCGCCGACGGCCTCTCCCTGGACGACAAGCGCTCCCCCGTCCCGGACAACGACATCCCCGATATCATCGCCCAGTTCCACGACCTGGACAAAGAAAAAGACCGCCAGCGCACAGAAAAGTCCTTCTTCGTGCCCAGGGCGGAGATCGTGGACAACGGCTATGACCTGTCCATCAACAAGTACAAGAAAACGGAGTACAAGCCTGTGGAGTACCCGCCCACCAGCGAGATTATGGCTCAGCTGCGGAAACTGGAGAAGGAAATTGGCACAGCGATGGATGAGCTGGAGGGAATGCTGAAAGGAGAAAACGCATGACCGAGAATGATAAGCTGCAAATTTTTGAAAATCAACCGATTCGCACCGCGTGGGATGAGACTAAGGAGGAATGGTACTTCTCTGTGGTGGATGTGGTTGCAGTTCTGACAGAGCAGCCGGATGCTAGACATGCTGCAAAATACTGGAGCGTGTTAAAAATGCGTCTCAAAAAAGAAGGAAGCGAACTGCCTTCAAATTGTAGTCAGTTCAAGCTGAAAGCGGCCGATGGCAAGCGCCGTCTGACCGATGTAGCCACCACGGAGCAGCTTCTTCGCATCATCCAATCCATTCCTTCCAAGAAAGCAGAACCATTTAAGCTGTGGCTGGCCATGGTCGGCCGTGAGCGTATTGAGGAAATCATCGATCCGGAGTTGACCATTGAGCGTGCGCTGGATACCTACGCAAAGAAAGGTTATTCTCCCGAATGGATTAACCAGCGGCTGCAGACCATTCGTGCCCGCAAGGAATTGACAGACGCATGGGATGCCCACGGTGTCAAAAAGGGAACGGAATATGGGATTTTGACCGACGAGGTCACAAAGGCGTGGTCTGGTATGACGACCCGGCAGTATAAAAATCTCAAGGGGCTGAAAAAGGAAAATCTGCGGGATAACATGAGCACGTTAGAGCTGGCGCTGAATATGCTGGCCGAGGCCACCACAACGGAACTCACCAATGCGCAGAATCCGCAGGGATTGGAAGAGAACCGTGCCGTTGCCAAACAGGGTGGCAAAGTGGCAGGAAACGCCCGGAAGGAGATCGAATCCCAGACCGGACGGCCCGTTGTGACTTCCGGAAACGCACAGACGATGCTGCTTGGAAATGCGGTGGTCGGAATGATTGAGAGCGTTACCGATGAGAACGAGGAGAAATGACAATTCGGATTTGTGGGGATGAATGATGAGATATAAACTTGGCAAAATATTCAATCTGCAAATGGGGAAAACCCCGGACCGCCATTCACCAAAATTTTGGAACGAAGGCACCGAGCCTTGGATATCTATTGCCGATCTTACAAAATGCAATAAATACATCGAGAATACTGCTGAGAAGATAACTGCAACAGCAGTTGATGAAAGCGGGATAAAGATCATTCCTAAAAACACTGTCATAATGAGCTTCAAACTTTCCATTGGAAAAGTAGCAATCACTCCAAAGGAAATGTATTCCAACGAAGCGATAATGTCATTCATTGATAAAGGTGTTCTTAAGATTGAGCCGGTATATCTCTACTATTTGTTGATGCACAAAGATTGGGATACCGGTACAAACAAGGCCGTTATGGGAAAGACGCTAAATAAAGCAACGCTTTCTCAAATGACAGTTAATATACATGGATATTCGGAGCAACTCGAAATAATCAAGGCCTTGGATGCAGCTTCTTCGATAATAGCAGCCAGAAAGCAGCAGCTCACCGAATTGGACAACCTCATTAAAGCCCGATTTGTCGAAATGTTCGTAGCAACCGATGCGGCTTCCGATTGGCCATATTGCACTATAGCCGATGTTTCCAACGATATGAGAACTGGACCCTTTGGAAGTGCGTTGCATCATGACGAGTTTGTCGATAGCGGTGTGTTTGTGTTAGGTATAGACAATGCAGTAGAAAATAAATTTTCATACAACCGTATGAGATACATTACAGCAGAAAAGTATCAAGAGTTAAAGCGATATACCGTGTATCCCGGAGATGTGATTATTACCATTATGGGTACGGTTGGGCGTTCTGCTGTTATTCCTGCTGATATGCCTAAAGCAATCAACACAAAGCATCTTGCTTGTATTACACCGAATGCAAAAATGGTCAACGCTCAATTCTTGTCTTGTGCATTTCAGGTTCATCCAGACATTCGTGCGCAACTTCAAAAGCAGTGCAAAGGTGCCATTATGGATGGACTGAACTTAACAATAATCAAGGGATTATCCTTCCACATCCCGCCTATTAACCTCCAAGATCGGTTTGTAGGATTCTATGAACAGGTCGACAAATCAAAAGTTGCCGTACAGAAGGCATTGGACGAAGCACAACTACTGTTTGACAGTCTGATGCAGAAGTATTTCGGATAAGCCAAATGCTATATAGAAAGAGAGATGTATTATGTTAGTAAATGAATTAGATGAAGCGTCTCTGGACATAGCGAAAGAGACAGCAAAAGCAGTGACAAAAGAGGTTTATGCAGATGTGGGTCATCCAATTGCCAAACCTACGGGAGAGCTTGTTGGGTTAGTGCCAAGAGCAATCAGGGCAGCTCTTGCACCGGTTGAAAAGTGGGTCCTTGAGCGGGAGTATAATGTTGCAGAGACGAAAAAACTGCTGGAAGAAAAGCTAAAAAACATTCCGCCCGAGCAAATTGAGGCCCCGGAGGCGTATATTGCGGTTCCTGCGCTGCAAAATATAAGCTACTGTATGGATAATGATGAGCTTCGAGATATGTATGCAAATCTTTTGGCGAACTCGATGACGTCAATTGTGAAGAATGGTGTTCATCCAGGCTTTGTTGATATTATCAAGCAGCTTTCTCCTGATGAAGCAAAGATCCTAAGATATTTTGCGACGGAAAACGTCATTCCGACGATTACATTGCGATATGAAAACAACGATGGCAGCGGGATTTCAGTCGTTAAGAATTTCTCAAATGTTGGAGAATTGACTCAATGTGAAAATCAGTATATCGTAAACAAATATTTTGACAATTTGAATCGACTTGGTCTAGTGGAATCATCAGAGGTAATGTCGTCTTTAACAGACAAGACGCTTTATGAGCCACTGAAAAAGCATTTGTATATTAGATCGAGAGCAGCGGATTCTGTGGTGAAGAAAGCTGGCTTTGAAAAATACGAGATTGAAGAAGGGTATATGAGTATTACGGATTATGGAAGAGAATTTTGCAACATCTGCATTTCTAAGACGAGAATAACCCAGGGATAACAAAGAGAATTTATATTTTAATATGACGGGTGTTGACTATGACCAACTTTGACATTTTCCTCTCCACTCAGCAATTTGAGCCTTTCGCCTCCGTGACCGTCTCCGCCGAACGGATTTTACAGATTGCCCTCTCCGCCCCATCCGGGGCACCTCTCCCAAAGGGAGAGGCAAGGGGACTGCCGCAAGATGGGGGTCTGCCGTGATGACCGAATGCCTGCCCTAATTCTGGCCGTCCCTTGGCTCCCACTCTGGGGGAGCTGTCAGCGAAGCTGACTGAGAGGGTAAAAACGCCCTCTCCGCCCCATCCGGGACACCTCTCCCAAAGGGAGAGGCAAGGGGACTGCCGCAAGATGGGGGTCTGCCGTGATGACCGAATGCCTGCCCTAATTCTGGCCGTCCCTTGGCTCCCACTCTGGGGGAGCTGTCAGCGAAGCTGACTGAGAGGGTAAAAACGCCCTCTCCGCCCCATCCGGGACACCTCTCCCAAAGGGAGAGGCAAGGGGACTGCCGCAAGATG
>ERZ827452.1473-NODE-1473-length-22157-cov-13.859741_pt1 | contig 22157 bp, 15 predicted proteins | sample MGYA00519866_ERZ827452 | MGnify/ENA primary metagenome ERZ827452 (study PRJEB31778, sample SAMEA3449307) | human gut metagenome | biome: human gut; feature: human-associated habitat; material: faeces | place: United Kingdom | collected 2010/2012 ... | reverse complement strand
AAATCCGGCAGTTGCTGTGCCTACATGAACATAAACCTTATCATCCGCACCGATTTTCTTCATGTCATCAGCAGTCAATGTTAGATTTGCCTCGCCGCCTGTCCTGCCCCAGTAATTGTTAATTGTCGGGGAATTCCATTTGTCACCGGTCTTTAATCCAATGTTAAATCCCTGTGTGCCTTTTACGTCAGTATCTCCTTCCATCGCTGTGTACTTTATCGAAATAGTTGTTCCTTCACTCAATTTTGACTTATCAATCTCAAAAATTCCCATAGAAGCATACGCAGCAAATCCATTAGGTACATACGTATAAGATGCACCTGCTCCTAAATCATCACCTTCTAAAACAAGGTCAGAAGCGGGTTATTCTGTTGGTGTTGCTGTTGGCTCTGCCGGTGGTTATTCTGTTGGTGTTGCTGTTGGCTCTGGCACATCATCTTTTGCCATAAAAATAATGGAATAAATATTAAAATTGCAATTTGGTAAATCGTCACCATCCGTATGATAAGCATTGTATTTCAAGCGAATACCATAAGCAAGTGTTCCCTCTGCCAATGCAGCTGCCATATCATTGCTAATCTGGAATTCAAACACTTGTGCTTTACCGGCTTCTGTGATAGCACCGAACTCACTGTAGCCATCAAATACGTCAATTCCACCACCCCATACATTTGCCGGATTGCTCTTCAGCAATTCACAAACAACAGGTGTATTTGCTGTATCTGATGATGCTACAATACGAATGGATTTGTATTTGGATAAATCAATTCCGGACTTGTCTGCATTGGTCCAGTATGCTACACCACCACCGCTTGCTTTTCCGGTCGATGTATAGCTTACACCATTTCCTTCATAATAAGTAATGGTATCTTCCAATACTGAATTCTGCCCGTATTCGTTTTCTTTTGTCAGGTCAACTTTAACATCGTTTTCACCAAGATCCGGAAGCGGCATTGGTGTTGCTGTTGGCTCTGCCGGTGGTTCTTCTGTTGGTGTTGCTGTTGGTGTTGCTGTTGGTGTTGCTGTTGGCGTTGCTGTCGGTGTTGCAGTTGGCGTTGCAGTTGGCGTTGCCGTTGGTGTTGCAGTTGGCGTTGCCGTAGGCGTTGCTGTTGGTGTTGCAGTTGGTGTTGCAGTTGGCGTTGCTGTCGGTGTTGCAGTTGGCGTTGCCGTTGGTGTTGCAGTTGGTGTTGCAGTTGGCGTTGCAGTTGGCGTTGCCGTTGGCGTTGCCGTTGGTGTAGGCGTCGGCGTCACGGTCGGTGTCGGTGTTTTTATAGGTCTGGGCTCTCCCTTCAGTCCTGGATAATGCACTTCATTTCCCTGCACAAAAGTCTTTGCAACCACAGAACCAACTACCATAGCCCACCCATTGCTGAAATCAGCATTCGGCGCCAGAATTCTTCCAAACACAGATTGATTCAAAACCAGATTTCCGCTACTCTGTCCCAAATTCCAAATAATATTTGCTGCCCATCCCTGATGTGCATAACCACCATCTGCAGCCATATTTGCGCAATCTATATTTGTCCAGTTACCAAGGCAATTAATAATTACAAGTTTGCCTTCCTGCGCATCTTTCAGTACAGTGGCAACCTCTGTCTCTGTCAATCTTCCTTCAACATTGATTACAGTTACTGTTTCGGAAGATGTCATATTGTAGTAATTCTGTGAATCTGCTACTGCCTGTGCAAGTGCATTATCTACTGCTGTACTGACAGCTCCCGTTTCACAAACACTGATAGGTTCCGTATTACTAATAGTTCCTACCGTAAACCAAAAATCCTCTTTACCAGTCTCTTTTACTACAAGATTAACATTTCCACCATTATTTTCATTATATTTAGGCACAAAAGTTTTATCGGTATTGGCAGGCATTTCAATTACCAAAGAGGCCTTTCCATCATACCCGCCATTTCCCACTGTCAGCATAGCTTCTGATATCTGACCGATATAATTCACACTGGGTCTGTAGAAATCAACACAATTCCGCAGATTAGCGACTAAACCGCCGCCTTCCAGATGGCCTCCGGTATATTCCTGTGCAACAACAGCAAATTCTTCATAATTCAAAGTACCTACTGTTATCAGGTTTACTGTCTCATTTGCTTCCGCACTTAAATTCATTGTCAGCGGCATGATAAGACCTGCACCTGCTGCCACTTCCGGTGTAGCCACCGCCGTTGCTTCCGGTTCTGCCGCCATCGTTGCTTCCGGTGTCACCTCCGGATCAGCTACTGTATTTTCTTCCACATCAATATTCTCTCCGGATGCAGAGTCTTCCCCAACTGTTGCCTCTACCGCAACCAATTCCTCTGCCTGTACCGTAAGTGTTCCGTTCCCCGCAACGGTTCCCATTACCAGCGCTGCCACCAGAACCTTTACTAATTTTTCCTTCACATACTTGCTAAGTCTGCTCATCTGATTTCTCCCTCAATGAAATCCCATGTCTTCGTTCCAAAACGTACTCAAACGTTTTCGTTCCTCTTTACATCTATTAAGACTATGGATCTCATAAAAAGGGTTCAGATTTTTTACTAAAATTGTGATTTATTGCTTATTTTTGTTCTCTGGTTGTCTTTTTGAAGGCTCACAAGGGGCACACAGTCTTAATTATTGACCGTTTCCGTTAATACTCCATGTAACAGGGCACGCTTCTTGGTACCGGCAGAACCGTAGCAGGTGGACAGCGACACAATGTTCCCCCTGGCACTTAAGTCCACATCCGAGGCATACAGGGAATGCTCTGTCGCCCACTGCACGTAATCATCATAGGAAGCATCCGAGGTAAAGGTTGCGAAGCGGTCGCTGGTGCTTCTGGTCTCGTAATAAGCAAAGATTTCATAAATATAGACCTTATCTTCCGTATAGATATAGAAATACGGGTTCTCCCCGCAGCTTACGGTCCCCTTCAACAGATTTTTAAAACTACCGAACATGCTCTCATCCCGCATATTATGTCCGAAGACGAAGGTGTTCCGGTCCGACCAGTCCGCCGAAGCCTCACAATCCATGAAAATACATCCGGCATTTACACTTTCTCCCTCAAAAGAGTGCTTCAGATAATAATTGTTGTCCTCGCCCTGTACCACCGGATAGCTGATGTCAAGTGCCGGAAAATAAAGCCAGCCTCTGAAATCCGGGTTGGTCTTCTTGAGATTTGCAAAATCAATCTGCAGATCGGGGTAGTTTTTCACCTGTACTTCTTCTGTCTCCTCCACCTTGGGCTCTTCTACCACTACCTCCTGCCTGATGGCATCATATTCGCTTTTCGCCTTTTGCTCCGACAGATAGGAATACAGACTCATTCCTCCGGTGATCAGAACTGCAGCCGCCAGTATTGCGGTAATGGCATTTTCCACTTTTTTATTCTTCATGCTTGTCCCCTTTTTTCCGTTTTTTGCATCTGTCTGAATTTACTAATGATTATAACTTATTTTTAAGTAATCGTCTTTACGAAAAACTCATTTTTTGATATTTTTAAGTTGTGATTATAAAACTATTGGGGGAATTATATCTTATGATACATTTTTTTGCTATCCTTTCACTGCTTCTGTGCGGTGTCTGCTATACCGGCTTCCAAAAAGAGGAATACAAACATAATACCCAAAACATTACCCGGTTCGTTTGGATCATTTTCGGGGCTGCCCTGCTGCTTCGTCTGATCCTTGCTTATACCACCCACGGTTTCGGCAATGATATTGCCTGTTTTGCTGCGTGGGCTGACCGGATCTTCACCGTAGGTCCCGGGGCATTCTATTCCGCGGAGACTTTTACCGATTATCCGCCTGGATTCATGTATGTCCTGTATCTCATCGGGGCGCTGCGTTCCCTGCTTGGGATCCCTTATTATTCCAGCCTGCATATCATGCTGTTAAAGCTGCCTGCTATTCTGTGCGACATGGCCTGCGGCTATCTGCTCTACAAAGAGGCGACAAAAAGACTGCATTTTTCCGAAATACAATCTGTATGTGTAGCTTGTGCTTACCTATTCCAGCCGGCAATCATCCTGAATTCTTCCTGCTGGGGGCAGGTGGATTCCGTTCACACCCTGGTGGTGATCCTGATGTGCCTGTTTCTTATGGACGGCAAAATGCTTCCGGCTTATGCGATCTACGGTATTGGAGTTCTGTTAAAACCGCAGACACTGATCTTCACTCCCGTCCTTCTGGTCGGCATTTTGGATCATGTATTTTTGCAGGATTTTTCCTGGAGGAAATTCTTTTATAATCTGTGCGGCGGTCTGGCTGTGATCTGCGGCATGCTTCTGTTGTGCGTTCCCTTCGGTCTGGATGCCGCCATCTCGCAGTATACTTCCACGCTGGGTTCCTATGAATATGCGGCGGTTAATGCCTATAATTTCTGGGGACTGTTAGGCATGAACTGGGTGGACCAGAACACGATCTTTCTGTTCCTTCCCTGCCGTACCTGGGGATCCATTGCCATTGTGCTGATCGTTCTTTTTACTTTTCTGATTGCCTTGCGTTGTCGAAAAGAGCCTTCACGCTATTTTTGCCTCGGTGCTTTTATCATTCTGACTATGTTCCTGTTTTCTGTCAGAATGCACGAACGCTATATGTATCCGGGACTTGCACTACTGCTGTTCTGCTGTCTGTATAAACCCGCCGGCTCCCTGTGGAAATGTTATGCAGGCTTCGCCGCGCTGCATTTCTACAACACAGCCAACGTGCTGTACCATTACGATCCGCAGAACTATGACCGCAAGGCTCCCATAATTCTGCTGGTATCCGCAGGCATGTTATATTGTCTGTATGATTTCTACAAAATCATCTGGAAATATTATGTCCATGGAGAAGCGGTACCTATTGTCACTGGCGTAAGAAGGCATGCCGGAGCAAAACGCAGTTCTTCTACAGCCTCCGGCACCGGACTGTGGCAGCTGTTCCGGGAACATTTTCTGTCTCCCTTAGAGCCCACGCCTTCCGAAAAACGTCTGCGTCTCACGAGAGCAGACCTGTGTCTATTGCTGGCAATCTGTGCTCTCTACAGCTTTTTTGCGCTCTATGACCTGGGCGACCGCAAGGCGCCCGAGACAACCTACGACATGACACAGAATCAGGTCATCGAACTGTATTTTCCGGAAAATACAGTTCCCGTCACCCTGGCAAGTTACATCGCGCCCTGGCATCAACGGCATTTTACGGCTGAAGTCCGTAGCTCAAAGGCGGAGGACTGGACGTATCTGGGCGAGATCATTCTGAACAATGTCTTCACCTGGCAGGATGTGTCCCTGGAAGATCTGACGCAGACAGCAGGCGTAACAGACGCCCGCTGCCTGCGTCTCACACTGACCGATACGGATGCGTCTCTGATCGAGCTGGTCTTCACCGATGCGGACGGTGAAATCCTACGCCCTGTGAATGCCTCTGCTTACGAGACTTTGTTCGATGAGAGCGATTGCTACCCGGAACGCTATTCTTTCCGTAACAGCATGTATTTCGATGAGATCTATCATGCCCGTACGGCTTATGAATTCCTCCACGGGCTGCCCACTTATGAAAATACGCATCCGCCTCTGGGCAAAATTCTGATCTCTGTGGGTATCGCTATTTTCGGGATGAATTCCTTCGGCTGGCGGATCATGGGTACTTTATTTGGCATCGCTATGCTGCCGTTCCTCTATCTGTTGGGGAAGAAAATGACTGGTAATACTCCCGCAGCGGCTCTCACCTGCTTCCTGTTTGCCTTTGATTTTATGCATTTTACACAGACGAGAATTGCAACGATCGATGTCTATATCACGTTCTTCGTGATTGCCATGTATTATTTTATGTATAGCTATTGCAGCATGAGTTTCTATGACACGCCACTACATAAGACCTTCATTCCATTAGGATTATGTGGTGTCTGCATGGGGCTTGGCATTGCCAGCAAATGGACCGGTGTCTATGCCGGATGTGGTCTGGCACTGCTGTTTTTCGCGCACTTGCTGCGGCGCTACCGGGAATACCTTTACGCCAAAGCACATCCCGGCAAAAGTACAAACGGTATCGACCATAAATACATAGTGAAGAATTTCCCTAACTATACGATCAAGACCATTGATTTCTGTCTGACCTTTTTCGTATTGATCCCGGTAGTGATCTACCTGCTGTCCTACCTGCCTTTTGTGGACAATTCTCATCCGGGATTGTTTGACCGTATGCTGGCAAACCAGACTTCCATGTTCAACTACCACAGTGGTCTGGAGGCGACACATCCCTACTCTTCCTCCTGGTATGAGTGGCCCACCATAGTCCGTCCGATCTGGTACTATTCCGGATATCTGACCGATGCAGTCAAAGAGGGGATCAGTGCTTTCGGCAATCCTGTTGTATGGTGGATCGGTATTCCGGCATTTATTTACATCCTGTACCTGTTAATTCGCAATAATGCGTTTCTTTGTTCTCTGGCAGAACACACAAAAACAGAGAGCTCCACAAATACTGCGATTACCCTGTCCCGCAGAGAATATGCAGCAGCTGCTTTCCTGGCAGTCGGCTACCTGGCGCAGTACCTGCCCTGGTTCTTCGTCACCAGGATCACTTTCATCTACCACTATTTCCCCAGTGTTCCTTTTGTAGTGCTGATGATCGTATACAGTCTGATGCAGTGGAAGAAGCATATGTCTGACCGCACCTTCGTCATCGTCTGCTGCGCTTATGCCGCGGTGGCGTTTGCCCTGTTCCTGCTATTCTATCCGGTATTGTCCGGGCAGCCGGTGGATGTGGATTTTGTAATAAAATACTTACGTTGGAGACCGACCTGGGTATTGATCTCGGGTTAAACAATGCAACTTATAGACCATTGTATACGACAACATTACCTATTGCATTCAAACATAAACCAAAAACAGCAATCGGAATCTGATACTTTCCCAACTTTTCTACCCTGGATAATCCCAAAACTGTTGCCAGATAAATCCAGGGTAGAATATCATTTGCATAGCGATTGCCAAAATGCCATCCTCCCATAGTTTTATGCATGATAGTCACTGCCAGATAGGCTATTGCACATGCTATGATACCCGACTGAAAAATGACTATCCGATATTCTTTTTTTAAGATACATGCTAACAGTGTGAGTATTGCAAAAATCACACAAGGGCTGGCCAGCATAAAACTCAAATTTCCAAAATGATCAATGACTATTTTCCCACTTTCATCAAACTGAAAGAAATGTAACAGACTTTTTAAATTTTCACTCATATATTTCACACTAAATTGCCCATGCTCTGCTCTGATAAATTCCGGAAGATAATTATGTCCAAATTCTATGATACTACCAAATCTCAGATAATTAAGCACCATATAGGTCAGTGCAACACACCCTGCCGGTATCCCCCAATAAATTTTGTTACTAACAATCTTTTTCCCGGAGAGTTCTGGACTTTTCTTTTTTTCTACTATGTATAATATCAATAGCACCACCGGCAAGAAAAAAATCTGCATCGGTCGACACCCTACGGAACATGCCCAAAAAAACAGAGCCCAACCTCCCTTTCCATTACCAGCATAGTATATTGTCATAACCGCCAACAAAAAGCATAAATTCTGTGCAAAGAACCACGCACCCGGATTCAACATATTGAAAGTAGCATTGCTCCCTAATATAACTGTCAGTGTTGTTAGCGCTGATAATGGTTCAGATAACCGAAATTGCAGCGCCAGGCGATAAAGATATCCTGCACTTAATAGACTTATAAACCACATAAGTAATGCATCCGGAGTATTACTTCCGAAAATAAAAGTCAGCGGAAATAGAATATAAGACGGAAACGGAGGAAATGAAACATAATATTTTCCGTTATAAACAGCCAGTTCCAGATATGGATAATCCTGCCCAAGATCCAGTCTTCCCTGTCTCCAGGAATCCGCCTGTAATGCATAACTATTGTATACATTTTGCTTCAACGGTCCGTACCCGGTAAGCCAACACATCAGAAGCAAATATAATAATACACTCGTGATTACAATGATCCCATACTCCCATCGCTTCTGCTTATCCATTATTTAACCCCTTTTCTTTTGCATCTTTCAGCGTAATTACATTTTTGCATGCATTATAACACAGACTATAGAAGGGAAGCAAAATTTAATAGAAACACCTGAAGTATAGAATCACACCAAATATTGCTGTATCATATTTTCTACGATGTTGGATTTTAGAGGAACCTCTTCGGATTCGTAAGTAGCCAGGAGTGTATCCGACAACATAATTCTATTTATGTTATAGAGCTGCATTTTCTGAAAAGCAGCCTGCGCATAATTTTCATTATCCATCATACCAAAGTGCTCCCAGTAATAGGTTTGTCCTGTTACCGGGTGCCTTATGGTAAAATCCGGATAAATCACCCTTTTTCCAAGGTGCAATGCCTCTTCATAATGAAAAGGAATTTTGTTCACATGCAACATGGTTGCAATGATTGCCTCTGATTTTGAACGCACCTTCTGACCATTGAAAATAGGATGAATCAGTTGTTCCGGATATTTGGGGCATCTCTCATAATCCTGCTTTTCCCATTCAGCAATTTCTGTATTTACCGAAGTAAATACTTTTTTCAAAAGTTCTGCATATACCGCAGTCTCAAGCAGCTGTTCTTCTCTGGTTTGCTCTTTGTTACACAAGTCCAAATAACTTTGTATTGCTCGTTTTTCTTGCAATATATCCTGAAGCATTACTTCATAATATTTCTTTTCCGCCATAGAGACAGCGGTATTTTTTTCATTGCTGGGAATATAAATTTTCTCTCCATCACAAGATATGTACCATTTCTTATGTTTACCGTTTTGAGAATAGATCAGTTTGCCTGCCGGATATGTCTGCAGACGTTCCAAAATGGTTTTTTCCCATTTGTCCAGCACTTCTTTTTCTCTGAGCATCTGGTGATATAGCATGACTTCGCCTTTCTCTTCTTTTGTTGTGATTTGATCAGTTGCTTTTTGTTGAAATTCTGCTGAAACCAGCTGGATTTTCACAAGAGTTGTAAATAGAGTTTCATCGTCAGATGAAATGTACTAATATTACATCATATTTCTATCTAAATGTAAACATTTATTTTCTCGTGGGCACAGCGTGAGCTCCTGACGGTGTCTGTGCCCCCTTGTTTCTTTTCGTGGGCACAGCGTGCGCTCCTGACGGTGTCTGTGCCCTCCTTGTTTCTTTTCGTGGGCACAGCATGAGCCTGCGACGGTGGCTGTGCCCTCCTTGTTCCATTTCGTGGGCACAGCATGAGCTTGCGACGGTGGCTGTGCCCTCCTTGTTCCATTTCGTGGGCACAGCATGAGCCTGCGACGGTGGCTGTGCCCTCCTTGTTCCATTTCGTGGGCACAGCATGAACTTGCGACGGTGGCTGTGCCCTCCTTGTTTCTTTTCATGGGCACAGCGTGTGCTTGCGACGGTGGCTGTGCCCTCGCCCGACTCCCTCAGACACAGACAGCGCATATCCATAAAAAAACAGTGCCCGGATCATATCTTTCATGATCCGGGCACTGTTCTCTATAATCTTGGGAATATCCTTAGCCTTCGGCGATGGCATGACCGGTGTACAGCTGGTAATATCTGCCCTTCTGAGCGATAAGTTCGTCATGACTGCCTCTCTCGATGATGCGTCCCTGTTCCAGGACCATAATACAGTCACTGTTTTTAACAGTAGAGAGTCTGTGGGCGATGACAAAGGTGGTTCTGCCCTTCATCAGCTTATCCATGCCGTCCTGTACAATCTTCTCAGTACGGGTATCGATGGAGCTGGTAGCCTCATCCAGAATCAGTACCGGCGGATCCGCTACTGCGGCTCTGGCAATAGACAGAAGCTGTCTCTGTCCCTGGCTTAAGTTCGCGCCGTCACCGGTGAGGACTGTGTTGTAGCCATCCGGAAGCTGACGGATAAAGGTATCCGCATTCGCTAACTTCGCTGCTGCGATAACTTCCTCGTCGGTAGCATCCAGCTTACCGAAACGAATATTGTCCATTACGGTAGCAGTGAACAGATGGGTATCCTGCAGTACGATACCTAAGGATTTTCTCAGATCCGCTTTCTTGATCTTGTTAATATTAATGCCGTCGTAACGGATCTTACCATCCTGAATATCATAGAAACGGTTGATCAGGTTCGTGATCGTGGTCTTACCGGCGCCGGTGGAGCCTACAAATGCGATCTTCTGACCGGGCTTTGCATACATCTCGATGTTATGCAGAACGATCTTGTCGTCGTTGTAGCCAAAATCCACATCGTCGAATACCACTTCACCCTGTAATTCAATATAATCTACTGTACTGTCTGCCTGGTGTACATGCTTCCATGCCCACATACCGGTTCTCTCGGGACACTCTACGATCTTGCCGTCTGCCTTTTTCGCACGTACCAGAGTTACATAGCCTTCGTCAGTCTCTACTTTTTCATCCAGCAGATCAAAGACTCTCTTGGCACCAGCCTGTGCCATAACGATACTGTTCAGCTGCTGGCTGACCTGGCTGATAGGCATGTTGAAGCTCTTGTTAAAAGTTAAGAAGCTGGCAAGCTTACCCAGCGTCAGTCCTGCGAAACCACCCAGCGCCATGGCACCACCGACGATGGCACATACCACATAGCTTAAGTTACCCAGCTGGGCATTGATGGGTCCCATCAGGTTTGCGAACTTATTCGCATTGTATGCGCTGTCGCACAGTTCATCATTCAGAGCCTTGAACTCCTCCAGACTCTTATCTTCATGGCAGAATACCTTGACTACCTTCTGGCCTTCCATCATTTCCTCAATGTAACCGTTGACTTTACCGATATTCTTCTGCTGCTTTACGAAATATTTTCCGCTTAAGCCCGCTACCTTACCAGTGACGAACATCATCAGTGCCACCATGATCAGACTGACTGCTGTCAGAGGCACACTTAATACCAGCATACTTCCCAGGGTACCGACTACGGTGATGAAGCTGGAAAATACCTGCGGGATACTCTGGCTGATCATCTGACGTAAAGTATCAATATCATTGGTGTAAATGGACATGATATCGCCGTGGGAATGGGTATCAAAATACTTGATCGGCAGCTTTTCCATGTGTTCGAACAGATCATCACGGAGATTCTTCAGTGTTCCCTGAGTTATGGTTACCATGATACGGTTGTAAGCATAAGTGGCCGCCACACCGACCAGATAAAAACCAGCCACACGGACAATTTCCCGGAACAGATTGCCAAAGTCCGGAGTCTCCTGTCCGATCATGGGCATGATATAGTCGTCGATCAGTCTCTGCATGAACAGAGTACCCTGAATGCTTGCCACAACGCTCAGTACAATACAGACCAACACAAAGATAAAGTGAATGCCGTAATTTTTAAAGATATACGCCATCAGTCGTTTAAATACTTTTCCCGGATTCTCAATACGTGTACCGCCCTGCATTCTTCTGCCGGGTCCACGCATTCCGCCGCCCATAGGTCCTGGCATTATGACTCACCTCCATTCTCATCAAAGTCGCCGCCACCCGTCTGGGTCTGGGCCTCATATACTTCTTTATAAATGTTATTGGTACGAAGCAGTTCTTCATGGGATGCAAATGCATCGATCCTGCCGTTATCCATTACGATGATGCGGTCCGCATCCTGAATGCTGGAGATACGCTGTGCAATGATGATCTTCGTCGTACCGGGAATCTCCGTGGCAAATGCCTTACGGATCTTCGCATCGGTAGCGGTATCCACGGCACTGGTGGAATCATCCAGGATCAGTACCTTCGGCTTTTTCAGCAGTGCTCTGGCAATACACAGTCTCTGCTTCTGTCCGCCGGATACGTTACTTCCGCCCTGCTCAATATAAGTATTATATTTTCCAGGCATCTTTTCAATAAATTCATCGGCGCATGCCAGACGGCAGGCACGGATGCATTCCTCTTCGGTGGCGTTCTCGTCGCCCCAACGGAGGTTCTCCAAGATTGTACCGGAGAATAGCACGTTTTTCTGCAATACCACGGATACCTCATTACGTAAGGTTTCCAGATCGTAGGTTCTGACATCCTTGCCGCCGACATAAACGGTACCCTCAGTGACATCATACAGACGGCTGATGAGGTTCACCAGACTGGTCTTAGAGCTTCCGGTACCACCCAGAATACCGATGGTTTCTCCCGCCTTGATCTCGAAGTTCAGATCATCCAGCACCGGTTTTTCACTCTGCTTGTTGTAACGGAAGGTCACATGATCAAAACGGATGCTTCCGTCGGTTACATCGTAGTCAGGCTGTTCGGGGTTGGTGATGTCCGCCTTTTCATTTAATACTTCCGCGATACGCTTTCCGCTGGCAGCACTCATGGTCATCATAACGAAGATCATGGCTAACATCATCAGGTTCATCAGAATATTCATGCAGTAGGTCAGCAGACTCATCAGTTCACCGGTGGTTAACTGACTGGCAACGATCATATGGGCACCCAGCCAGCTGATTCCGAGAATACAGCCGTATACAGTAAACTGCATGACGGGCCAGATGGTGACCATGGTACACTCTGCCTTTTTGAACATCTTGTAAATGTTGTAGCTTGCTTTGTGGAACTTATCGATCTCATAGTCCTCACGCACGTAAGCTTTTACCACGCGCTGTGCAGCTACGTTCTCCTGTACGCTGGCATTTAAGTCATCGTATTTTTTGAAGACTTCGCTGAAATATTTGGACACTTTCCGCATAATGAAGATCATGATGACACCTAAAAATACGACTGCCACCAGATAAATGCTTGCCACTTTCGCGTTGATCAGAAACGCCATCAGCATGGCGCAGATCAGGCTGACCGGTGCACGGAAGCACATACGTAACAGCATCTGATATGCATTCTGCACGTTGGTCACATCCGTGGTCATACGGGTGACCAGGCCTGCGGTGGAGAACTTATCAATGTTGGAGAAAGAGAAGGTCTGAATGTTCTCATACATGGCTTCTCTTAAGTTTCTGGCAAATCCGGTGGATGCCTTCGCACCGTATTTACCACCCATGACACCGGCGAACAATCCGACAATGGCTGCCAGGATCATATAACAACCGATGACAAAAATATGTTTCATATCTCCCGCCTGCACACCGTCATCAATGATGGATGCCATCAGGAGCGGAATCACCATTTCCATGGCTACTTCCAGGATCATGAATATGGGAGTGACGATCGAAGCACTCTTATATTCCTTGATCTGTCTGACTAATGTTTTAATCATAGCTGATTTCCTTTCTGCTTTTCTTCTTAAATTATTTCTATGTAATTTCCTCGTTATTTCTTTACTGCTTCTTTTTTATTTCTTGGCTGCTTCTTTTTTATTTCTTGGACGCTTCTTTTTTATTTCTTGGACGTTTCTTTTTTATTTCTTGGCTGCTTCTTTGCTGTTTCTGATTTTTCTACTCTGATAAATACTCGGTGATCTGCCTGTTGGGAGCATCCGTTAACGTCACGCTCTCCGTCCATTCCCAGATTCTGCATCATTTTATCCAGAATACACAAAAATGTTGCCTTTTCCTCTTCTGTCAGCCCTGCTTCCAGTTCCCGGTTAAAAATCCTGATCTGCTCTTCGATCAGATTATGATGCTCGATCGCTTTCTCTGTCAGAAGAATCCTTTTTAATCTGGCATCCTCCGTCGACGCTACCCGGATGAGATATCCCTTCTGCTCCAGGCTCTGAAGCATCACCGTCGCCGTGGATCTACGGATTCTGAATTCCTTCTCCACATCCTTTTGATAGACATCTTCCTGTCTGCTTTTATGGTACAAATATCCCAGAAGCGGTCCCTGCATTCCGTTAAGTTCATGACCATCCTGCTGGGCAAAAATTGCTTCCATCTTCCGACGGATCATATTGTTGGCGGCCTTGATCTCGAATCCAAGCTGACGATTCGTCAGTACATCTTTCTCGTCCATTCTGCCTCCTTTATTTTCTATATACTTCAAACCATAAACTGCTAAAATCAGATTCTGCATTTTAGCATAGCATGAAAAGACGTACATTCAATGTTATTTTGCAAAAAAATGTTAGATAACTAACTTTTTTGTTAGTCATCTAACATTATAACGCAATCTTTTTCGTTTGCAAGAAAAAAAATATAAACTCTTTATAAACTCCGTCAATCCTCCAGTACCCGATTCAGTATTTCATCCTCCAACACCAGTTTTTTCGCGGCTTCGCGGTACTTTTCCTCATGAAGGTAGGTATGGCGATGGGGCTTAATTGTGGGAGCCATGTCGATGGCTTTGAGGAAATCGGGTTTCTTCATATGTAAAGTTTCCACATAATCCCAGAAACCGGTATCCTGAAGCACTGTGCTGACACGAATATAACGGTGATCCTGTACCTTTGCCATAATGTAGGTGGCAATACCTACCTGAATACCATGTAACTGCGGTACTTCCAGAATCTTATCCAGCGCATGAGAGATCAGATGCTCACTGCCGCTGGTGGGAGCACTGCTTCCGGCGATCTCGTTGGCGATACCACTCATAGCCAGGGAATCCAACAGTTCTTTTAAGAACAATTCATCCTTGATGCTCTCATAAGGAGTGCGGACGAAGCTGTTCACCGCTTTCTTCGCAATCATGACTGCAAAATCATTCACTTCGCCGCAGCCTGCCTTCTCTTCAAAGATCCAGTCGTAGAGTGCTGTGATCTTGGAGATCATATCGCCGATGCCGGAGTAGATGAACTTCTCCGGAGCGGTACGGATCACCTGGGTGTCCACGATGATACCGTATGCCAGCCTGGCGGGGACACTGGTTCTCTTCCCCTGCACCAGAAGGGATGCACTGGCGCTGGAAAAGCCGTCACTGGAGCTGGAGGTCGGCACACTGATGAACGGAAGATTCCGCAAAAACGCCGCATATTTTCCGGCATCGATGACCTTACCACCGCCGATGGAGATCACCGCCTTCGCCTTATTCGGAATGGCAAACGCCAGCGTGATGATGTCGTCAATATCCACCGTATCCAGTTCATTATATTCTAAGACATTCACCTTAGCTTCCCTCAGGGAATTCATCACCAGTTCCCCGAACATGTCAATCAGTCCGTTGCCGAAAAATAATACGACCTGGTCCAGATTCTCCGCCTTCAAATAACCGCCGATTTTGCCTAATGCCCCGTTTCCGATCTTTAAAATGGACGGAATCGCCATCTCTTTTCCTATCTGCATGGTAACCTCTCCTTATGAATGATGTATTGATATTCTTTCACATAGAAACATTAACTTACTGATAATTTCTTTTTTAATATAACATTGCAATGTCAGATTGTAAATAAAATGTCAGAAACATGCACCATCTGGCGCACTTACAAAAAAGCAGACATTTCCACATAGAAATGACTGCTTCTATATCTTTCTCTCTCAGCCGGCACTGATTCCGAACATCTGCAACACCCATAAAAAAAGTCCCAACACCCAGCTGGAAAAAATTCCATACAATATTACCGGTCCGGCGATAGTGAAGATCTTGCAGCCGATACCGAATACCTGTCCTTCCTTCCGGTATTCCACCGCTGGCGCCGTCACGGAATTGGCGAATCCGGTGATTGGCACCAGAGCTCCGGCACCTCCCCATTTGGCAATCTTGGGATAAATGTGAAGTGCAGTGAGCACCACCGATACGAACACCAGGATCAAGGAGCACCAGCTGCCGGAGGTCTGCGGATCCATCCCCAGCACATTTCCGGTATAATTCAGGATCCCCTGCCCGATGCAGCAGATGATACCTCCGGTCAGGAACGCTTTGCCCATCTGTGCCCACAGATTATGGGTGGGGGTGACGCTTTTGACATACTGCTCGTACTCCTGCTTCTCTTGTGCATCCGGTTGTACCGAATCTTTCGACATATGCAGCGTTTCCATTCTGTTCCTCCTGATCTGTCCTCATTTATGATCCTGATAACAGAATACCCTGATCTTGTATTTTTATGCTGATTTTCATTTATTTTTCCGATACTTTTTTCCGACACCTGCGCAATTGTCAAAAATGGTGCGCATATCCTCCGGATCACCTTCTGCATATAAGGGAAGTCGATCACTTCCACCCAATACGCCGTGCTTTCTGGAATTTTTTCGGATGTAAACAGTTACAGTGTTTGACTGGTCTGTTTTTTCATGTGATAATAAAATCTGTAAGTACATTATGCACTCTGCGCTCTATGAGGGAGGTCTTTATGAAAAAAAATACAAAACAAAAATGGCGGACACTACTGTGTCTGTTAATGATTCCCGTATTCCTTACGGGGTGCCGCGTCCGGACGACTCCGATAGGAGTATTTGCACAGCTTCTGTCCTATGCGGAAAATGCCGGAAGCAGTTCATCACAATCGTCTCATCACGGCACTTATCATCAGGAGCCGGATGCCACTCCGATGCCCCAGGTAGATTATGGCAGTCTGGATTCTGTGGGGACAGTGGAAACGGTCATGATCTATATGGTAGGCTCCGATCTGGAATCTTATTACGGCAATGCCAGCCTGGACATGAATGAAATGGAAGCCGCCGGTGTGGACACGGCTCACAATAATATCATCGTCTATGCGGGCGGTGCCTCTAAGTGGCAGGACCGGGGATTATCCGGCGATGACTGTACAACGCTTTTGCTAAAGGAGGAGGGATTTGTCCCTCTGGATACCTATCCGGCGGAAAATATGGGGAATCCCCTGACATTGAGCAGTTTTGTAAATTACTGCTTTGATTTCTTCCCCGCAGATTCCTACAGTCTGATCCTTTGGGATCATGGCGGCGGACCGGTCCTTGGTTATGGTGTGGATGAGAACTATAATGATCTGCTGACACTGGACGAGCTGGCGGAAGCCCTGGGAGATTCCATAGGTGCCCATCAGACGAAATTAGAATGGATCGGTTTCGATGCCTGCCTGATGAGTTCTCTGGAAGTAGCTTCCGTGTTAGCACCTTATGCCAATTATATGGTTGCTTCCCAGGAGACGGAGCCCGGCTGGGGCTGGAATTATTCCTTCCTGTCTGAACTGTCCGGTGATCCGGTTCCCGGAGATCAGATGGGGGAAGCTATCATAGATGCCTACATGGATTACGGCGAGTATGTCTTTGATGTATATCCCAATCTGTACTCCGATCTGACCCTGTCCTGCATTGACCTGAACGCCTATGCGGAAGCAGAGGATGCCCTGAACACTTATTTTGCAGAGTTGGATACTTCTCTGGATGTGAAAAGTTTCCCCAGACTGGTGCGTAAGCGTGCCAGGGTAAGAGACTTCGGAAGTTACTCTTCCGATATGAATTACGGCATGGTAGATATTCTACATCTGTTAGAGCTTCTCGGAGATAATTCACAGGCTGCGCGGGATGCTGTCTCTGCTGTGGAGCGCTGCATCGTCTGTTCCGACACCAATATGGAAAATGCCGGCGGTATCTCTATCTGTTATCCTTATCAGACGGATGAGGACTATCGGGATGCCTGCATTGAAATGCTTAACTACCTTGAATTTGCTCCGGATTACACCAGATTTTTGCAGGATTTCTATGCGATTCAGAATGGTGACACGCTGTTAGCCGACCGCCAGATCTCCAGTGCTGCCACCACGGTAACTACTGAAAATGACGGTACTTATGATGAGTCGGATATCACTCTGCAGCTGACTCCAGAGCAACAGGAGAACTTCGCTTCCGGCGGATATTATATTCTCTGTAAGGCGAAGGAAGAAGGTTATGTCACTGCAGAGGAAGATCCCAGGGCAGACGATATGTATCTGTTCATCCAGGGCAGTAAGCGCGTGACTTTGGATGAAAATGGGGGTCTGCATGCGGCATATAAAAACAATGCACTGTATATGGAAGATGACGAGGGGATATCCGATATTCCTATGATCCTGACGGAATCGGATATCAGTGATGTGGAGAATCGTTATCTGTCATTTGTGGTACTGATGAATTTCGACAATTGGGAATCCCAGGCTGTGCAACTGCAGATTGCGGTAAATGAAGAGTATCCGGATGGTATTATCCGAAATGCGATTCCTTTAAGCGATGATGACGACGATGTGCAAAGCGCCAGCAAGCAGCTGATCCATCTGGATGATTATGCGAATATGTCCGTGGCAGCACGTTGCAGTTACGTGACCCGGGATGAGAATGGGGAGTTGTTGGATTTCTTCGACTGGGAGAAATCGAAATGGATGATGGGGTTTGAGGTGGATCTGACCTCCGACTATCGGACCGTGGTGCAACCGCTGGATCATCCGGAGAATTACGTGTGCATCTTCTTCATGAAGGATTCCCAGGGGAATGTGTCCTATTCGGATATGATACCGTTGAAATAATGTAAATCTTCCGTAGCCCTTGGCAGGGTATAAGAAACGGTCTGCTTATTCTTATACCCAGCCGGGGCTACTGGTTTTTCACAGGCTTCCAGGACGCAGAACGCCCACGACGAATGAAATGTCATGCCGCGATGTCTGTCGGAGGGTGTTGATATTTTCTTGAAAAGTGTTGAAAGACAGGGGGAAAGCGGACACCACTTTATCACTTTTCGTAGAAAATTCACACCCGGAGACGCGACATCAAGGCGTGATGTTCCATTCGCCGTGGGCGTTCGTGGATTCACTCAACTATCTGCAGGCTATCACGACCAACGAGGCACGGGAGAAAAAGCATCTGCACTCCGGCGTCCACTGCCTGCTGCCATGCCACGCCGAACTCAGGCTGCATGGCGGTGTAGGGACGGACCTCGGTGATGCCCTGCATCTGAATGACGAAAGCGACCATGCAGGTATATCCCGCTTCTACTGCCTGTGTCAGTTCCCGCAGGTGTTTCACACCGCGTTCAGTAGGTGCATCCGGGAAATAGCCGATCCCGTCGATTTCCAGGGTGCAGCCCTTCACTTCCAGAAGGTATTTCCTCTCCCCTTTTTCCATATAGAAGTCGATACGGGAATTGCCATAGGTATACTCCGGTCTGACCAAATCATAATCCTGCTTCTTCAGCCATTCTTTCACCACTTTATTCGGTGCCTGGCTGTCGATATTGATCCAGCCGATATTTTCCTTATAGACCGCCACCAGATCATACAACGTTTTCCTGGAAGGATTATCCGAGACCTCCAGCCGTACTGCCGCTCCCGGAAGGAGCAATTCCCTGCATCTCCCCGTATTTTTCACATGTACCGTCTCCGGTCTGCCCTGCATCTCCACATGGGCAATAAACCGGTTGGGGCGGTCAATAAATTTCCCTTCTACTATTTTTCCATACTTCATTACTACCTCTTCTAGCCGCACTCGCCGCCGCGGATGGACTTTACTAATAACGGTACTTCAAACAATAGCATCACGATCCATCCGATCATATTCGCCCACGCTAAGCTTTCGAAGTCCATATGCAGCAGGCGGATCATTACAAATACTGCCACCACTCTGCCCAACATATTCATAAAGGTACTGTACAGTGTCACCTTCAGATCGCCGATGCCGCGGAAAAATCCCTGGATTCCGTTGGTCATCCCCGGCAGGATATACATCCAGGAGATCAGGTGCAGATAACTGATTCCGAGAGATACCACCTGTGCATCCCCGTCCTCGGCGAACAAAGTCATGATCTGCGGGGCCAGACCCCAGATCACTGCAAACAAACCGATGGAATAGACCAGCTCGATCAACAATCCTGTCTGAAAGCCTTTCTTCATGCGTTCTTTATGTCCGGCGCCCTTGTTCTGCGCCAGGAAAGTCGTCATGGCATGTCCGATGTTCTGCTGCGGTGTATAGGCGAAATCATCCACGCGGTTCACTGCGGTAAATGCTGCCATAACCGCCACACCCTGCGTATTGACTACTGACTGAATGATGAGCTTGCCCAGCTGTAAGCATACCTGTTGCATGGCACTGGTGCTGCCGTAGCTGACAGTCTTACCAAGCAGGCTCTTATCGAAGACACACCACTTTTTCCCAAGGCATAACAGTGGAATCTTTTTCTTGATATAAATGCCGCACAGTAGGCAGCACAGGCCCTCGCTGCACACTGTGGCAATGGCACTTCCCGCCACGCCCCATCGTAATACCACCACGAAGAACAGATCTCCGAAAATGTTTAAAAAAGCACTGGTTACCAGAAAATATAACGGTGTCTTACTGTCTCCCAGCGCCCGCATGGTGTTCGCCAGGAAATTATAGATAAATGTAAATATCAGTCCCAGGAAAATGATCCGAAGATATACCGCAGCTTCCGGAATTGCAGTCTCCGGTACCCGGATCAGTCGAAGCACCGGTGTCGCCAATAGCAGCATGAGCAATGAAAATATAACGGAGAATCCGCAGCCTGCCAGCATGGTGGTGCTGATCTGCTTCGAAAGGGTATCATAATCCCTGGCACCATACTGGGAGCTCATTAAGACGCTGGCTCCCATGCACATTCCGCTGATCAGCAGAATCGCTATATTCATAATCGGCGTGGAAGTTCCCACTGCTGCCAGTGCCTGCTCTCCCACGTATTTTCCTACGATCACGGAGTCCGCAGCGTTGTAGGTCAGCTGAAACAGATTGCCCAGTACCAGTGGTATTGTGAATGATACTAAGGGAAGCAGTATCTTACCCCGGGTCATGTCATGTTTCTCTATCGTACTCATTGCTTATCGCTGTCCTTTCGTTTTCATTTTCTCTAAGGAGGGGCTCTTCTGCTTTTCTATAAGTATCTCTTCCTGATCTTGTTCTGCTTCTTCCGTGCTGTCCTCTGCTCCGGACGCCTCATTGCCGCTTACAGCGGGCTGGCTTCTCTGCTTCTCATCCATGCTGTCATTGTTTTGTGCCGCCTGCAGATTCCCTGTAACAGCGCCATCCGTGCCTGCCGTCACCTCTGCCACGGCACCTTCCGGCATATCTGCGACAGTTTCTGCCATTTCCGCTTCTATTGCGGTATTCTCTGCCTGCGCCATTGCAAAATCTTCCGCCGGTGCCGCACCATCTGCGCCTGCGCTGTATGCTGACTGCGGTGCTGCTGTATCCGTACCGGTGCTGTCTGCCATTTTGGTACTGCTCATTGTCACGTACAACACTCCCGCCACCACGAAGCAAAGACAGGCTGCCGCAATGCGGGACACATAGTATAGCGGAAATCTGCGTATTTTTCCATTTGCTTTCCGCTTTTCCACACCTTCATTCTGTTCACTCCGATGCAGTAATTCCTCCTCTACACCGGACAGGGCACGGAACAATCTTTCTTCTTTTTCTCTGTTTTGCTCGCTCATCTTCTCTTCCTCTTACAAGACAATTCCCTGCTGTTCCAGATATTTCTGCAGCTTTTTCCTCGTGCGGAACAGGGATGTCTTCACCGTATTCAGATTCATGCCATAACGCTCTGCAATCTGGGCATACTCCTCCACGAACCAGTACCTTCGTAAAAAAACATTACATTCCTGTTCGGAGAGCGTATGCAGGAAAGCATTGATGCTCCGCTCTAACTCCGCTGCTTCCACAATGCTTTCCGTATCGTGGGCTGCGGGAATACACTCCGCCAGTTCATCCAGCGTGGTATCCATGAGTCCGTTTCCCCGTTTTTTTGCATTCTTTGTCTTCCATCTATCAAACGATAAATTGCGGGTGATTGTTCCCAAAAACAGTTCCAGCCGGTTCGGTTTTTTCGGAGGTATGGCATTCCATGCCCGCATCCACGTATCGTTTAAGCACTCCTCCGTGTCTTCCCTGTCATGTAAAATATGGTAAGCGATGCTGTAACAGTATTTTCCATAGGATTTCTGTGTCTCTGTAATAGCGCGCTCGTCCCGCGCCCAGTAGAGATCCAGTATGGCTGTATCTTCCACAGGTCTCTCCTTTCCAGAAAAGGCACTGCCGCAAATATCTGCAGCAGTGCCCCCATATTCTTCGTGTATCCCGTAATGTCCCCGGCTTCCTAGATCTGGAACTTCTTTGCATTCGCATTGAGCTCGTCTGCGATCACATTCAGCTGTACGGTGGCCTTCCGGCAATCCTCCACGATCTCTGACAGCTGATCCATCGTCGCCGCCGTCTCCTCGGTGCTGGCTGCATTATTCTGGGAGATCTCGGTCAGACTGTCGATCTTGTCCGCTACATCTGTCCGGTATGCTTCGATATGATCCAGCTCTTCGGAGATCACGTTAATCTCACCGACGACATTCTGAACCTCCTGGTTCAGGGTGCTGAAGACATTCAGCGTGGTACCCAGCTTCT
>ERZ827452.1471-NODE-1471-length-22172-cov-5.220419_pt1 | contig 22172 bp, 23 predicted proteins | sample MGYA00519866_ERZ827452 | MGnify/ENA primary metagenome ERZ827452 (study PRJEB31778, sample SAMEA3449307) | human gut metagenome | biome: human gut; feature: human-associated habitat; material: faeces | place: United Kingdom | collected 2010/2012 ... | reverse complement strand
TTTATATTAGAATTTCTAGATAATTTAGCTCGAACGAGGAGACGAAAAAATATATAAAAAATATGTTCAATGCTAATATTAAAAATTTTACTCTTCAATTAATTTTATATGTACATCTTTTAATTGTGCATCTGTTACTCTACTTGGTGCCCCCATTAAAACATCTCTTGCTTTTTTGTTTTTAGGGAACGCAATAATTTCTCTTAAATTATCTTCATTTGTAATTAACATTATCATTCTATCTACACCAGGTGCAGCTCCTGCATGTGGTGGAGTTCCATATTGGAATGCATTGTATAATGCTCCGAATCTAGTTTCAACCTCTTTTTCACTATATCCAGCAATTTCAAAAGCCTTTACCATAAGCTCTGGATCATGGTTTCTTACTGCTCCAGAAGCCATTTCATAACCATTGCATACTACATCATATTGATATGCTAGTATATCTAATGGATTCATTGTATTTAAAGCTTTCATTCCACCTTGTGGCATAGAAAATGGATTGTGGTTAAAATCTATCTTTTCTTCATCTTCATTATATTCATACATTGGAAAATCTACTATAAAGCAGAATCTATATGTATCTTTTTCTAATAAATCTAAACGTTTTCCAAGTTCTATACGAACTAAACCTGCTATTTTTTGTGCTTTTGCAAATTCATCTGCTATAAAGAATATACTATCGCCTACTTTTGTTCCTAGCTCATTTTCTAAATCCTTTTTAATTTGCTCTGTAACAAATTTTGCAATACCACCAGTAGGTCCTTCTTCTGTTAATTTTACCCAAGCAAGACCTTTGGCTCCAGCTTCTTCTACTGCATATTCAGTCATATTATCAAAGAATTTTCTTCCTTGTTCTGCTCCATTTGGAACAACTATTGCTTTTATTGTTTTATCTTTAAACGCATTAAACTCTGTATCTTTAAATATCTTAGTTGCATCTTGTATAATTAATGGATTTCTTAAATCTGGTTTATCAATACCATATTTCTCCATAGCCTCCCTATATGGAATTCTTACAAAAGGTCCTTCATCTACTTTCCAATTAGTGAAATGCTTAAATGTAGATGTAAATATCTCTTCTAGTACTTTTAGTACATCTTCTTGAGTTGCAAAGCTCATCTCAAAGTCTAATTGATAGAATTCTCCCGGAGCTCTATCTGCACGAGGGTCTTCGTCTCTAAAGCATGGTGCTAATTGGAAATATTTATTAAATCCAGATACCATTAAAAGTTGTTTAAACTGTTGTGGTGCTTGAGGAAGTGCATAAAATTCCCCTGGATGTAATCTACTTGGCACTAAAAAGTCTCTTGCACCTTCTGGTGATGAATTTGCCAAAATTGGAGTTTGAATTTCGCTAAATCCCATTTCATCCATTTTATCTCTTAAAAATTTTAAGATTTTAGAACGAAGTAATATATTTTGATGTATCTTATCATTTCTTAAATCTAAAAATCTATATTGTAATCTCAAATCCTCTTTTACTTGAGAGATATCTGCTTTTTCAGAGTTAACTTCAAAAGGAAGAACATTTTTGCATTTACCTAACATTTCTATTTTTGTAGCTTCTATTTCTATTTCTCCTGTAGGAATTTTTAGGTTCTTATTTGAACGTTCTAAAACTTTTCCTTCCACACAAATAACACATTCTGTTACTAATTCTGGAGTTTGAACACCTTCATTTATAACAATTTGTGTAATTCCTTTTTCATCTCTTAAATCTATAAATTTCATTGCTCCTAAATTTCTAATTCTTTGTACCCAACCTGCAAGTTTTACAGTTTCTCCAACATTTTTTATTGTTAAATCTCCACACATATAATTTCTGTATATATTGTTCATATAGTTTCCTTCTTTCCCATTTTTTCTTTAAATATTATACTCTGTATTTGCTTATATGTCTAGACTTTTTTATTTATTTTCACATCTAAAAAGAAGCTCCCTATTTGTGGAGCTTCTTTTCGAGGTATAATTCGTCTGTATACTTTCTAATCTGTTTTGGCAAATCAAATGCAAATATAATTGCAATTCCCCATACAAATATACTTACAAGTAAATCAGCTGTTATTTTTAGATTAGTTCCTAATCCCTTGTACTGTATATTTCCATTACTATCAATTTCATATACAAGAGTTCTAATCCTTCCATTGTAATAATAGGTTACTAAGTTGTTTTCTTTTACCATTCTACATACTGTGTCACCATCTATTACAACATCATCTTCATTTTTGCCTTGGCTTATGTTATTGTACACATATTGCTGTACATCCTGTATTTGGTTGTACTTATATGGGTTTAACATGTTATGCGTAAGGATTATCCCTGCTATTACTGTAATACACATACATACTACATAGAAGATTAAATCCTTCTTTACCTCTGACCGTTCTTTTTTCTTGAATTTTACCTTATAGTTGTTCATACTGTTTATCCTCTCTTTTCTTTTATTACTAACTATAGTAAAAAAATTAATATACAAATATCTATCATTATTATAGCAAATTTTAGCTATTAAGTCAATTTATGTAAATTGTTTTTCTTCATAAAACCTCCATTATTTTAAAATTTTTAATAAATTTTACCAAAAATAAAGTTTGTAACTTTTAAAACGCAAAAAAGAAATTTTGAAAATTCAAAATTTCTTTTTGCATTAATTAACCTTAAATTTAATCTACTAATTCCTTACAGTTATTTAGAGTAATGTTTTTAACTTTTAGAAATTATTTAAGACACAATACAATTCTAAATCCAGTATTCTCACATACATCAACAGGAATCACTTTAGTTCTATATGCCATAGAATTTTTTGAATTATATATTGAGTTTCCTCCACGTTGAACTTGGCAACCGCCTCGATACATTCCTCCAAATCTATTGCTTACAATACTCTCTTGAGTCCATTCAGTGTCTTCTACTGGCAAATCACAAATATTGTTGATTTGTACAGTCTTTTTACTTCCTGTTCGAGCTATCTTTTTAGATTTCTTTTGATTGCATTTCTTAATAGGATGTCTTTCTATTTCTTCTCTATACATAGCTCCAGACTCAATAAACCATTCAACCATAGAATCATGTTCTGCTCCATAAGTAAGATGACTCTTTACCTTGTCTCCTCTTTCAAAATTTTCTGCCACTTTGATTGCATAATAGTAATTAGCTCTTTTCAAAGGTATTGCGCCTTTTACAGATTGTACATTTGTTCCTTCTTCGTTTTTTGAAATTTTGTATCTAGAAATATAAAATCCCCCATATTTTTTTACACTCTTTTTTTGTAATTTAAGTTCTGGTAAAAGATATTCACAATATCCAGTTCTTATATCTTGCAAAATATCGTTTGGAAAATAGTTTCTTCTTCCAAACTTTTGATTATATGCTTTTTCATTCATAGCCTTTAAAGTTCCATTTGCCTTTAAGCTGCCTACCGGAATCCATACAAACTGGCTTCCATCGCAATTTCTTTGAATAACAAATCCTGTATTCCATTCCCCTAAAACATAACTATATTTCTCTGGTATTGGTGGTTTTTTATACTTTTCTGCATTCCGTCTCATTGTCTTATTCCTCCTTAAGTAATTACTTTTTTGAGTTTCTATTTTCATATTTTACATAATAACATATTTTTTAATTTTTTTCAATTGCTTTTATAAAAAAACAATTACATCCATAAAGTTAGGCTCATAATATTGCAAAAAATAAAGCATACTTTGCCCCAAAAACTTTAGCCACAAAATACTTATTTAGAAAAAAGAGTCTACTTATCTGTAGGCTCTTCCATCTTTTCATCTATAATGTTTTCTTGTATATCGTTTTTTTCTTCGCACGCATAATCACTTTTTATATGATTTACTATTGTTATAACTCCACTAAATATTACAAATAAATAGAAATTTATTCCTCTATTTAAAAGTATTGCACTACTCATCATTGCTCCTGGATAAATATTTCTAAATATTTCTGTAAAGGCTCCTTCTGTTACTCCTACAGCTCCTGGTGAAGGTATACCAGAAACTGTTGCATATAATACTGATTGCATTGATGTAATTTGTAAAATATTTGCACCACTCATTCCTAATGCCTTGTAAGTCCAATATGTAATACTATAATAAGTTAAAAATTGTACACATGTTGTAAGTAGAGTTTTTAACATTATTCCTCTGTTCTTCTTTATATATATTGCACTTTCTTGATATTGTTCTAATTGTGTCTCTAATTTTTCTTTTTTTCCTTCTATATTTCTAATTCCAAAAAATTTTAATACTTTCACAGCAAAATTGATTAGCCATCTTGATAACCTTTTTGAAATAATTGCAACTAATAACAATACTAACGCTGTTAAATTTAATAAAATTCCTATCACAAAACATATTAATAATACTCTGTTTAAATATTGATAATTGAAGCATAAGCTAATTAGTGCAAAACCTATAGTTACAATTTGCATACTAGTTAAGTTAAGTAATAGTGCTAGTGTTGCATTTGAAGGTTGAATATTGTCTTTATACATATAATATATTTGCATTGGTTGACCACCACTTGCTGCTGGTGTTATAGCACTAAAGAAAAATCCTATTAATGCATATTTTAAATTTTTTATAAAACTTGATTTTTCATTAAGTTTTTTTAATGTTCTTCCTATATTTATTGCCTCAAATGATATATATATTGCCATACACAGAACACCTATTAATACATATTGTAATTTCACCGAACCTAATATGTTTAATATTTGTGTAATATCTTCCCCATTTAATAATACTGAAAATGTTACTATTATAAGCAATATAAATAATATAAAATTTCTAAATAACTTTCCTTTTTTTTGCATGTTCTTTCCCCTATTTTTTTTACTAAATAATAGTTTAACATATAAATAAAAAAAATAATAGTGTTTTAAAATTTTCTTAAGAAATTTTTTAAGCTGAAGTTGCAATTCACAGTTTATAAAATCTAATTTCCGTCATCTTTGTCTTTACCCTGTTTTCAGCCAGTAAAAACTAACATATTTACTTGACTTTTATGTTAAGTTATGTTATTTTATACATAAGAAGGTGCGTTTTTTGAATGCCTTCCGAGTAATTCGGGGGGCATTACTCTCCGAATAGTAAATAATATTAAGGAGGACTTAAGTATGGATGAAAAGAAACGGAGAATTTGTGATATCTGTAGTACTGTAGGATGTGTTCTACTTTTAATGTACATTATCTTAACAATTGTAGAACTATTTGCCTACATATTCGCAATTAGGTTAATATTTGCTAGTATAGCAGCAATTAGGTTAATATTTGCTCGTATAGCAGCAATAGCCTTTGCTATTAATTTTGGTATAGATATTTCCAGTAGCAATGACTTGAGACTCTCAGGGGCGATGACTGCATCCTGCTTACTTGGTGCTGTATGTGCGGCAATAGAATTAATATAGTTTTCATCAAAAAGAACCCTCTCAATAGGGTTCTTTTTTTGTCATAGTTGTAAATAGTGAAATTGTAAAACAATATTTTGACATGATAAAGACACTAAAAAACTAAGTAGCACTTGTTTTCTCATAAAAAGAGGTGTATAATGTTGCAAAATAAGGAGGTATACTTTATGAAAAATACTTTAGTTAAAGATTTATACAGAAACACAGATAATTATGTAGAAAAAAAAGTTCAAATTTCTGGTTGGGTAAAAACTGTTAGAGATTCTAAAACATTTGGTTTTATCGAATTAAATGATGGTTCATTTTTTAAAAATGTACAAATTGTTTTTGATGACAAACTTTCTAACTTTGCAGAGATTTGTAAATTGAGCATTAGCTCTTCTATTATTGTAACAGGAACAGTTGTAAAAACAGAAAATGCTAAACAACCTTTTGAAATAAAAGCTTCTAGCATAGAAATATTTGATATTGCTGATAGTGATTATCCTCTTCAAAAAAAGAGACACACTTTTGAATATTTAAGAACAATTAGTTACTTACGTCCTAGAACAAATACTTTTAATGCAGTATTCAGAGTACGTAGCGTTTTATCTTATGCAATACATAAATTCTTCCAAGAAAGAGGTTTTGTTTATGTACATACTCCTCTTATAACTTCTAGTGATTGTGAGGGTGCTGGTGAAATGTTCACTGTTTCAACTTTTGACTTTAACAATATTCCAAAACTAGAAGATGGTAGTGTAGACTATTCAAAAGACTTTTTTGGTAAAAATACTCACTTAACTGTAAGTGGTCAATTAGACGTAGAAAATTATGCTTTTGCTTTTAGAAATGTATATACTTTTGGTCCTACTTTTAGAGCTGAAAACTCAAATACTGTAAAACATGCTGCAGAATTTTGGATGATTGAACCAGAAATATGTTTTGCAAACTTGGAAGATGACATGAACTTAGCAGAAGATATGATAAAATATATTATTTCTTATGTATTGGAAAATGCTCCTGAAGAAATGGAATTCTTCGATAAGTTTATAAGCCCTGGATTAATCGAAAGATTAACACTTGTTATTAATTCAGACTTTGGTAGAATTACATATACTGACGCAATAAAAGAATTAGAGAAAAATAATGACAAATTTGAATATAAAGTTACTTGGGGTACTGACATTCAAACAGAACATGAAAGATATTTAAGTGAGGTAGTATTTGGAAAGCCTGTATTTGTTACAGATTATCCAAAAGAAATAAAAGCATTTTATATGAAACAAAACCCTGATGGAAAAACAGTAGCTGCTACAGACCTTTTAGTTCCTGGAATTGGTGAATTAATTGGTGGTAGCCAAAGAGAAGATGATATAGATAAATTAAGAGCAAGAATTAAAGATCTTGGATTAAAAGAAGAAGACTACTGGTGGTACTTAGACTTACGTAGATTTGGTAGTAGTGAGCACTCAGGCTTTGGATTAGGTTTTGAAAGAATGATGATGTATTTAACTGGAATGCAAAATATTCGTGACGTTATTCCTTTCCCTAGAACTCCAAAAAATTGTGAATTCTAATTATTCCATTAGTCTATGGTTCAACGAAAATTTTTCTTACTTATATATTTTTTAATATAACAGAGATTTTAAGTTTTATATTATTTATTATAAAAGAAACAGAATTAAGATTTTGTACACAGTGTAAATTGCTACAAAATCTTAATTCTGTCATATTTATATTTTACAGAAAGTTATAATAACTTTCCTAAAATAAAAAAACTAGTGAATTATTAAAAATCACTAGTTTTTTATTTCATTTTGTTATTCCATTTTCTTAGAAAAAACTGATTTTTGACTCTACAAAACTCAATTTTTTTCTTTTTTTACAATCGCTGCTGGATAGCCCAAATAAGTAACTTTTGCCGCAACTTTTAGATTGTTAATTATGCTATCTAATTCTTTAGTATTTTCTGAATACACATACACATAGTCTTTATCTTTATCTGCTATTTTTATCATGTGATTGCCTCCTGTAATGACCTATCATGAATTACCATTCTATCAAATTTAATCTAGATGCTCTAACAAGTGCTCTGTCATAAGTTACTCCAAATTTTTTAGCAACCTTCTTCATATCTGCTCTACCATCATGCACATTTTGTTTTACCTCTTTTGTAAACTCATCCTGTGGCATTACTAAAGTATCTGCAAATATATTAGCCTGTGCCTCATTCACTGTGTTTGACAAATCATCGGTAATTAACAATGGCTTTCCTTCTATCATAGCATCTACATATGTCGTATGTAAAAACAAATGACCTATTTGTTTTGCTATCTCATAATTTCTTTCCTCCCGGCTTACTGATGGCTTTACTTTTACTGTAAATAGTTCTTCCCATATTGCGGTTCTAAGATAAAGTCTACTTCTACCAAAACAATCTAATTCAGTGATTTCTAAATTACCTCCTAATTTTTCAAGCAAATAATCAATACTTTCGAAAAATGGAACTTTCACATCATAATTGGCTCTAACGGCCTTTGCGTATTCTTCAACAGCTATACATTCTTCTTTATTCACGCTTGTTCCTCCTTTTTAATTAAAATACAGGCTTCTATAAAAAACGATAGTATCATCATACTATGATTATACTATCATTTTACATAATTTTCAAGTTTATATACATTTTTCTGGTAAAAAATGTACTAAATTATCTTATTCCTCAATATTATCTAGTATATTTTTTACCCTACACTTTTCTTCTTACATATTCATACAATATAACACCTGTTGCTACAGCTGCATTTAAACTTTCTGTCTTTCCTAGCATTGGTATTTTGGTTTTTTCATCAACTATGTCAAATACCTCTTTAGACACTCCATTTGCCTCATTGCCTATTATTATTGCTTTTTTATTTAAATCTATATTGTATATACTTTCACTATTTTCTAGTGATGTTGCTAATAACTTAAATCTATTTTTCTTTATCTTTTTTAAATCTTCTATTATATTATTACTTTGGATAATATTTAATCTAAATATTGCTCCCATTGTCGAACGAACTACCTTTGGATTATAAGGGTCTGCTGTTTTTTCTGACAATACTATTTGACTTAACCCAACACTATCTACAGTCCTTAATATTGTTCCTAAATTTCCTGGATCTTGTATTCCATCTAAAACAACTATAAGGTCTTCCTTATATGATATTTCTTGTTCATCTAACGCTTTTCTTTTTATTATAGCTAGTATTCCTTGTGGTGTATTTACATCTGTTATGCTATCAAATACTTTTTTAGAAACATATATACAATCATATTTTGCTATTTCATACATTAAAGCCTTTTCTATAGTTCCATCATTTTCACAATCTTCGCAAAGTACTATTTTTTGTATATTAGCTTTTTCTTCTATAGCCTCTTTTACTAGCTTTATCCCTTCTATTATATATTGACCTGTCTGGTCTCTATACTTTTTTTCTTTTAACTTTTTTATATTCTTTACAATTTCGTTATCTTTACTTGTTATAACTTGCATTATTTTATAACTCCTTAAAATTTAATATATCGCTTTATTTTTCAATGTTTTCGTCGACAGAATTTGACATCAAATATTCTTTAACATCCTCCAAAATTTGCTTATCTGAAACTTTATTTATTTTTAGAGTTATGTAGTTTTGAACTCCTGGAGAGAATCTCACTTTTGAAGCATATTTATCTAAAACCTTCATTATCTTATTGTTGTCAACTTTACTATTATCATACATAAATACAATTCCGTCTTTTTTGGCTGAAATTTTTATTACTCCAACCTCTTTTGCTAATTGTTTTATTCTTGCAATTTCAATTAAATTTTCTACTTCTTTTGGCATAACTCCAAATCTATCAATTATTTCATCTATTACATTTTGAATGTCTTTTTCTGTTCTGCAAAGTGCAATATTTTGATAAATTTCTATCTTTTGACTGCTATTGTCTATATATGAGTCTGGTATGTAACTTGAAACTGACAAATCTATTTGTACATCTTGTTGCTCTTCTACTTGCTCTCCTTGCATCTCTTTTACTACCTCGTCTAATAATTGACAATACGTATCGTACCCTACTTGTTCCATATGACCTGATTGAATTTCTCCTAACATGCTTCCAGCACCTCTTATCTCTAAGTCACGCATTGCTATTTTAAAACCTGAGCCAAATTCTGTAAATTCTTTAATTGCTTTTAATCTTTTATCTGCAACTTCTGTTAATAGTCTGTCTCTTTTGTATGTAATATATGCATAGGCTTGTTTATCTGACCTACCAACTCTACCTCTTATTTGATATAACTGAGCTAATCCTAATCTATCTGCGTTTTCTACAATTATAGTATTGGCATTTGGAATATCTATTCCAGATTCCAAAATTGTTGTACATACTAATACATTTGTGTTTCCACTGATAAATTCCATCATTATTTCTTCAATTTCTTTACCAGTCATTCTTCCATGTGCAAATGACGTTTTAGCCTCTGGAACTAAATTTTGAATTTGCATTGCTTTAGCTTCAATTTGTTCTACATTATTAAATAGATAAAATACCTGTCCCCCTCTTTCTAATTCTTTTGTTATTGCTTCCTTTATAACCTCTTGGTCATATTCAAGTACATAAGTTTGAACTGGTTTTCTATTTTGAGGTGGTTCATATATAACTGACATATCTCTTACACCAACTATAGACATATGAAGCGTTCTAGGGATTGGTGTTGCGGTCATTGTTAATACATCTATAGCTGCTTTATATTGTTTTATTTTTTCTTTATCTTTTACCCCAAAACGATGCTCTTCATCTATAATTAATAAACCTAAATCTTTAAATTCTACATCTTTACTTAGCAAACGATGTGTTCCTATTACAACATCTATTTCACCTAATTTTAATTTTCTTATTACTTCATCTTGTTGCTTTTTAGTTCTAAATCTATTTAATAGTTCAACTTTTACTGCAAACTCTTCCATTCTAGCTTTAAAGCCTTCGTATTGCTGACTTGCAAGTACTGTTGTTGGTACTAAATATGCAACTTGTTTGTGGTCCATAACTGCCTTAAAAGCTGCTCTTATTGCAACTTCTGTTTTACCATAACCAACATCTCCACAAAGAAGTCTATCCATTGGTTTTGGAGTTTCCATATCTTTTTTAGTTTCTTCTATGCAACGAAGTTGGTCATCTGTTTCTGAATATGGAAAACTATCCTCAAACTGTTTTTGCCAAGGTGTATCTGGTGAAAAAGCAAAACCTTTAACTTTTTGCCTTTTTGCATAAAGTTCAATTAGCTCTTTTGCAACCTCTCGCAAATTTTTCTTTACTTTTGCCTTTGTATTTTCCCACTCTTTGCTTCCTAACTTATTGATTTTAGGAATTGCATCTCCATCTCCAACAAATTTTCTAACACTATCTAAATCATTTGTAGGAATATATAGCATATCTCCATCTTTGTATCTTATTTTTATATAGTCCTTAGTTACTCCATCTGTCTTAATAGTATTTACACCAACAAACTGTCCTATACCATGACTTTTATGTACTACATAGTCTCCCACTTTTAAGTCTGCAAATACTACTTTTTCTCCTTGTTTAAAGCTTTTACTTGGTCTTCTTCTTTTCTTTACATTTTGACTAAATAAATCTTCTCCAGAAATTACAATAAGGTTTGCATCATAGCATTCAAAGCCTTCTGACAATCTTCCTAATGCAACTACCACTTGACCTTGTGGTAATATATCTTTTTCTATCAGTTTTCCTTTTTGTGACATGCTCATACTTGGTGTTAAAGCTACATTTGGTATTTCTTTTTCAGTTAATAAAGCAGCAAATTTATTTACTTCTTCTTCGTTTCCTGCAAGTACAATAATCTTTTTATTTTGTTGTAAGCTTGCTTTTATATCTTCAAATAATATTTCTATCTCACTTTTAAAATAGTTTATGTCTCTATAGTTAAATACAAACTTGGTACTACTCGTGTTTGCAAGTCCTACATCTTGTTTTTCTAAATATACAATTTGTTTAGATATGTTTAAGCTATTTTCGCTAATATTTTTTATAGAATCTGGTACAAATTTTTCTTTTTCAATAAGTGATTTTATTAAATTATTATTTTCTATTATAATATTTTCTCTTCTTTGATTTACTTTAGAATATTCATCTACTAGTATTATAAAATCATCATCTAAATAATCTATTAAAGTATTTTGTGCTGTATAAAAGCTATTAAAATATTTATCTACTTTGCTTAAATATCCACCTTCTTGTATAGTCTCTATATCTTGTGCTGACACATTTTCTAAATTATCTTTTCGTATTCTATCTATTATATTTTCTAAAGTATCATCTAAAACGAACTCATGCGCAGGGTTTATTTTTACATCTTCTAGCATTGTTGTAGAACGTTGAGAAGATATATTAAATTCTCTTATTGAGTCTATATCATCTCCCCAAAATTCAATCCTTACACCTTTAGTTTCTGAAATTGCAACATCTACAATGGCTCCTCTTACACTAAATTGACCTCTAGCCTCTACTAAATCATTTCTTTCATATCCCAAATGTACTAGCATTTCTTTTAAATGCTCTTGATTATATGTATCATTTGCTTTTATATTTACTACATTTTGATACAACGATTTTTTAGTAATCATGCTTTGCATAATAGCTTCTATTGTTGTTACTAGTATTTTCACTTTTCCATCTTGTATTTTATTTAATACTTCTATCCTTTCATAAGGTAAGTCTTTACTTTCTGCTACAAAATCATAAGGTACAATTTCTCTTTTAGGAAAATATTCTACCTCATTTGTAAAATATGCTAAGTCTTTAATGATGTTTTTGGCTTGAATCTCATTATAAGTAACAATGCATACTGGTCTTTTTGTTTCAATATATGTTGCTATTTCAAATTGAATTTTTCCAACGTCAGATAAGCCCGATATTGTTATCGGGCTATTTTTTTTATTTATACTTTGAGTGTATTCCTTAAATTTTTCAAGCTTTGCAAGTTCTTCAATGATATAGTTCATTTGCTTTCTCCTTTATTTTTCACTCATAATATTATACTACAGTTATATAAAAAAATAAAGCAAAAATATGAAATTAATATTTTATACAATATAATACTGATGTGTTTGTTGGACGAGAAGTATAATAAGTTGGTTTACCTACAAAAATTGAATCAGTATTCCTATAAGTGCTATTAGAATGTATAAAGGCTGTTGATGTTCCATAACTTGCATCTTGCTTTCTGTCTATGCTACTTCCTAATCCATGTCCATATCCTCCAACCCATAACTCTGCACCACCATTATCGTGAACTCCTATCATTGAATGTAAGGTTCCATCTTGATGTTTTCCAACATTTGTTGTGCTTACTCCATTTGTTACACTTGCACTACTTGAAGTAGAATATCCTCTTAAAAATTCACCTTGTAAATTTGGTACTGCAAATGTCGTAGTTCCATCTCCACCATAATAATTGTAACTTCCAAATTGACTTTTTATTTGCTCTGCTAAATTTGGATAATCTGTTATATTATATGTTCTTCCATCACAAAATAAATATCCTGTTGGGGCTGTATTACCCATATAAGATATTACTGTTCCTGCTGGAACGTAATTTTCTTTTTCTTCTTTTATTACTTCTTTTACTTGTTCAGTTATAATCGTTTTTAAATCTTCTACAGATATTGTTATTTTAGAGCTATCATCTGTAGCTACTAACAATTGGCTATATAATTCGTTTATTTTTGTTTCTTCTGAAGCTTGCTCATTCAAATATTTTTCTTTTGCATATTTTGCTCTACTAAAAATTCCATTATCTCCGGATTGTTAAACTTAATGTTATTCCTGCTAAAATCATTAAAATAATAATTGTTATTATTAAAGATATTAGTGTTATTGCTTTAACAGAATTTAGCTTGGTAGTTAATTTACTTTTTATTTTTTCTGATAATTTATTCAATTTCATTTTATATTTCCTCCTAAATGTTTCTAACTATGCATTTCGCGCTTAATAATTTCATTAAATTGTACAGCTTACTATTTTAAATTATATTATCATTACTTTTACATTTTTTCAATAGTCTTTTTCTTTTTAAGTTTATCAATATATACTCTCTCAAGAGTTCTAATTATTTATTACATTTATATTACATTCTTCTTATAAATAATTTTGCAATTATGTTATATTTTTTTTACTTTTTAATATTTATAATTAAGAGGTGTTTTATGAAAAGTGTAGCAATTGGAAAACCAAAATTTATCTTTTTCTCTATTAAACAAAATATATTACCCATTCTATTTTGCCTATTTACTATTTTTTTAGTCGTTTTTTCTAGAAGCAATTTAGCAGCAGCTAAATCTGGACTTATTTTATGGGCTAACAATGTAGTGCCTTCATTGCTTCCATTTTTTATAGCAACAGAACTTTTATCTCATACTAATGTTGTTTCTAAAATAGGAAAACTTCTTACACCTATAATGAGACCTATTTTTAACGTGCCTGGTCAAGGAGCATATGCGTTACTTATGGGAATTATAAGTGGCTATCCTGTTGGAGCAAAAATAGTTACAGATTTTAGAGAAAAAGGGATTTGTACTAAAGAAGAAGGTGAAAGACTGCTGGCATTTACTAATAACTCTGGTCCTCTTTTTATAATGGGAACTGTAGGAATTAGCCTATTTTCTAATTCTCTTATTGGACTACTTTTATTAATTACGCATATACTAGCTTGTATTAGTGTTGGCATAGTTTTTAGATTTTGGAAATACTCTTCTAATTCTAAAAAACATGAAAATTCTGCTTATTCTAGTTCAAACAAAAATGTTACATTTGCATCACTAGGTGAAGTACTTAGCAAATCTATAATATCATCTATAAACACTATTTTAATAATTGGGGGATTTATTATACTTTTCAGTGTAATACTTTCTATTTTGCAAAAAAGCAACTTTATCAATTTATTAGGTAGTATATTCTTTCCTTTCTTTAGGCTTGTAGGTATTGATAATATAAACTTTTGCTATGGATTTTTTTCAGGAATATTAGAACTAACAAATGGTGTTACTCAAATTGCAGCCATACCATGCAAAGCAATTTCTACTAATATAATAATTGCATCTTTTCTACTTGGATTTGGTGGAATTTCTATTTTACTGCAAGTTTTTAGCATTACCTCTAAATCTGATATATCTATAAAACCTTATATACTTGGTAAGCTTTTACATGGTATATTTGCAGCAATGTATACATATATATTTATTAGTTACTTTCCTATTTTTAACTTAAATTTTTAAAAGGAGGTTACTATGGATAAAAATATAGATTATAATAATTTTTTTGGTGGATTTTCTCCATACCCTAATTCTGATGGTTTTGATAACCAGTATTCAGAGTTTAATCCAATAGTTCAATATGAGCAAGGATATATGTACTACAGATATTTAACTCAACAACTAGAATATAAAATTAAATGTAAAGAGTTTGAGAAAATGTGCAATGACAGACCTGAACAACGAACAGAACGTAGAGTATAATACTCTACGTTCTACTTTTTATACATATTGCTTTATCAAATCTTCTATTATGTCCGAAGAACTTGGCATAATCTGCTTTACTACTAATGTACGCAATACCTTGTTAATTTTTTCTTCGTTATCCGTTATGTTTGTTATATTTGTTACTTCTATATTTTCATTATTTCTTGTGTCTTTTTTTACTATTTCAAATCCATACTTTTTATTTTTCAATTTATAATAGTTTATACATTCTTCTACACTTTGTTTTCCATCTAATATTACCTTATTTATTTTAATACTCCCATATAAATTCTTCATTTGTTCGAACTCCCCTTTCTTAAAAATGATACTTTTTATTCTATACCAATTTCTGGAAATTTACAAGATTTTTTCATCTTTCTTTTTCGACAAGTTCTGACACCTTATTATAATTCAGCCATTGATTTATTGATTTTTTCCATAAACTGTTGCTTTTTCTCAATAATTGTGCTAATATTATACCATAAGTGATTATACTCTAAAGGAGGTGGATTTCTTAACTAACTTGTTAAGAAAAGTATGAAATTATTACAAAACGTGAAATTAGGTTTTGCAAATTTTAAAGACCTTTTTAAAATATTTTTGGAAAATAGTGATGAAGATAATTATGATATTTATATAAATGGTTCTGACTTAGAAACTTCTAAAATAGCTCAAGAATTACTTAATGCTGAACAGTCTCAAGAGTTTAACCCTGATTCTGGTATAGTAAAAAAAAATTCAAAAATAGCTAAAAGAGAACTAACAAAAAATTCTTCAATTCCAAAATCTCATAAAAAGGTATTAGGAAAAGAAGAACCTGAAAAGTAAAAAAATTTAAGTTATAAATTTTAACTTAAATTTTTTTTGCTTTTATTTTTTTAGCATTTTTACACTATAAATATTTCCATTATTGTTTGCATCTGTAAATGTATTTTTATTTAATACCACAAACTGTTCTAATCTACTATTTAAAAATGTAACTAATGTATATGTTTTATTATCAATTTTTACAAAATTTCCCTTTTGTACCTCATTTTCATTTACCTCAGCAATTTTCAAATTAGTAATTGTTATATTATTGCTATCTTTTACATCTGCTTTAAATTTTAGTTGTATAATATTTTTTTGTGTTTGCACAATATATTCCTCATGCTTTTCATTTACTGTAGCCTCCAAATTTTCTATTTGGTTTGTAGTAGATTCATCTTGGTATAATCCAAAAGTAAATCCATTTTTATTTGCTACACATTTATAGTCAAAAGATATTATATATTTTTTATCTAGTTCTAAGTTTGTAGAAACAGTTGGCAAACTACTAGATAATATAAAGCTCTCTCCTATATTTGTGCTTAATAAAGTTGCATTATATACATTTACTTTTTCCGTACTAAATCCTATTACGTCTTCATTAAAATTAAATGTATATTTAGCATTTGTATCATTCATAACTTCTGTATTAATTATACATGTAGGACCTTCTCTATCTACGCTTACTAATTCTTCATATATTTCGTCTACTCTTTCCACGTCTTTTCCATATATTTCTTGTATACGTATATCACTTTCTAATTGTGATTTGGTTAACGTTGTTGCTGCTATCATTGCTCCTGTAAGTACTGTTACAAATGTTAAAATTGTTATAAGTACTAATACAGAAACTGCAGCTTTTTGACTTTTTAATTTCTTTATCATAACTCTATTTTTCCTTTTTTTATTTATTCTATATTAAAATATTTTGTTTTTCAATAGTTATTATTTATATTATACATTTTGATTATTTTTAGTCAACATTTTTACACTTTTTTTGTCTAAAAATACACTATTTTAATTCTTTATACCTTTTTCTTCTTTTCCTTGACTTTACTGCTATTTCGTCATATACTAAACATATAATTTTTATATAGAAAGAAGGTATAACATGGATAACATGATTGAAATACGTTGGCATGGTAGAGGTGGACAAGGTGCAAAAACAGCTTCTCTTCTTCTTGCAGATGCCGCTTTTAACACTGGTAAATACATTCAGGGTTTTCCAGAATATGGTCCTGAAAGAATGGGAGCCCCAATTACAGCATATAACCGAATCAGTTCATCTCCTATAAGAATTCATAGTAACATATATAACCCTGACTATGTAGTTGTTGTAGATGATAGTTTACTAGAAACTGTGCCTGTAACTGATGGCTTAAAAGATACTGGTGCTATTATTATAAACACAACAAAGGACGCTAACACTTTAAAACCTTTGCTTAATGGATATAACGGAAAAATTTACACTATAGATGCTAGAAAAGTTTCCATAGATGCTCTTGGAAAATACTTTCCAAACACTCCAATGCTTGCTGCTATTGTTAAAGTTGCAAATATAATGAGTGAAGAAGAATTTTTAAACGATATGGAGGGTTCTTTCAAACACAAATTTGCTAAAAAACCTGAAGTTATTGACGGAAACATGAAAGCATTAACTTTAGCCTTAAAAGAAGTTAAACTTATATAGAAAGAGGAGATTTATATGTCAGTAAAAATAAATAAAGAAACACCTTGGCAAGATTTAACACCAGGGGGAACAATATATGATGCTGGAAATTCTTTAGAATTTAAAACTGGCGATTGGAGAAGCGTAAAACCTATATTCTTATCAGACAAGTGTAAGCAATGTGGTCTTTGTTTTCCAGTATGTCCAGATGATGCCATTCCAGTTGGCAAAGATTTAAAAAGATGTGATTTTAATTACGACTATTGTAAGGGTTGCGGAGTATGTGCTAAAGTATGCCCTTTTGGTGCAATAGAAATGAAGGAGGAGGAAAAATAATATGGGAATTAGAGAACGTTTAAGTGGTAACGAAGCTTCTGCTATAGCAATGAAACAAATAAATCCTGATGTTGTTGCTGCTTTTCCTATTACACCATCAACAGAAATACCTCAATACTTTTCTACTTTTGTAAGTAATGGAACTGTTGATACAGAATTTATAGCTGTAGAAAGTGAACATAGTGCTATGAGTGCATGTATAGGTGCAGAAGCCGCAGGTGCAAGAGCAATGACGGCAACCTCTTCTAATGGTTTAGCATTAATGTGGGAAATGATATATATTGCATCATCTTTACGATTACCTATAGTTATGCCTTTAGTTAATAGAGCAATATCAGGTCCTTTAAATATACACAATGACCACTCTGATGCAATGGGAATTCGTGATAGTGGTTGGATTATGCTATTTTCTGAAAATAATCAAGAAGCATATGACAATTTAATTATGTCTCACAGAATTGCAGAACACAAAGATGTAATGCTTCCACTTGCTGTTTGTCAAGACGGATTTATAACATCACATTCTATAGAAAATATAGAATTAATAGAAGATTCAAAAGTAAAAGATTTTGTTGGCGAATATAAGCCTGAACATTATTTATTAAATGCTAAAGAACCTATTGCAGTAGGTCCAATGGATTTACAATCATACTTATTTGAGCATAAATATCAACAAGTACAAGCAATGAAAAAAGCAAAACAAGTTATTTTAGATGTTGCACAAGATTTCGAGAAATTAACAGGAAGAAAATATTCATTATTTGAAGAATACAAGTTAGAAGATGCTGAAATTGCAATTATTTGTATGAACTCAACTGCTGGAACTACAAAAGTTGTAGTAGACGCTTTACGAGAGCAAGGTATTAAAGCAGGACTTTTAAAACTAAGAGTCTATAGACCTTTCCCTGCAGAAGAAATATCAAAAGCAGTTAAAAATATAAAAGCTTTAGCTGTTCTAGACAAAGCAGAATCTTTAAGTTCTTGTGGTGGTCCTTTATTTACAGATGTAACATCTGGGTTATTTGCAAATGATGTACATGTTCCTACAGTAGGATATGTATATGGAATTGGTGGTAGAGACACTACTACAATCGACATAACTAGCGTGTACCAAGACTTACAAGAAATAGTAAAAACTGGTAAAATTGATAATCCATATAGATATTTAGGATTGAGAGGTGAAAAATAATGCCATATAATTTAAAAGAAATAGTTGCTAATAAACCTTCTGTTTTTGAAGCAGGTCATAGAATGTGTGCAGGTTGTGGTGCTCCCCCTGTTGCAAGAATGGTAATGAGAGCTTTAAAAGAAGGAGACCATGCAGTAGTAACCAACGCTACTGGTTGTATGGAAGTTTCAACTTGTATATATCCATACTCTTCTTGGAGTAGCTCATATATTCATACAGCATTTGAATGTGCAGCTGCAACTTGTTCTGGTGCAGAAGCTGCTTATAATGCATTAAAAAGAAAAGGTAAAATTCCAGAAGATGAACATACAAAATTTATTGCGTTTGGTGGAGATGGAGGAACTTATGATATAGGTATTCAAAGTTTATCTGGAGCTATGGAAAGAGGTCATGACATGACATATGTATGTTATGATAACGGTGCATACATGAACACTGGTATACAACGTTCATCTGCCACACCTCGTTTTGCAGACACAACAACATCACCTGCTGGAGATGTTATTCCTGGTAAAATGCAATCTAGAAAAGATTTAACACAAATAATGGTTGCTCATCATTTGCCTTACGTAGCACAAAGTATAGGAGTTGCAAATTTTAAAGATTTATATGAAAAAGCTGAAAAAGCAATTTATACAAAGGGAGCAACTTTCTTAAATGTATTAGCTCCTTGTCCTAGAGGTTGGGGATATCCTACAGACATGTTGATGCAAATAAATAAACTTGCTATAGACACATGTTACTGGCCTTTATATGAGGTTGTAGATGGAGTATATAAAATTACTTATAAACCTGCTAAAAAGTTGCCTATTGAAGAATTTTTAAGACCTCAAAGAAGATTTAAACACATGTTTAAACCTGGTAATGAGTGGATGATTGAAGAATTCCAAAAAGAAGTAGATAAAAGATGGCAAGAACTTTTAAACTTAGAAAAAATGACTAATTCAGAAAATTAAACTTAAAATAACCTAAAGAAAATAAAGTGAACTCTACTTATTAAACAGAAATAGTTTAGAAAGTAGAGTTTCTTTTTATTGTTCTATATTAATATTTTAGTGTTTAAAATAACTAATAGTAAAAAAACACCAGCCTAAATATTGGCTGGTGTTTTGGAGTTATTGTACTGCAAGCTCTTCCGATACAATTTTATCAACTTTTGCCTGCTGCCCCTCAGCTGTGCAAATTTCCATTGCTAATTTTGTTTTTTCAACAATGTCATCCACTTTTCGCTGAGGCGAATTTTTTTCCATTATATCGTTTACCTTCCTGAGCTGCTCTTCAGTTAGCCTTTCTCTCAATATAACGCATCTCCTTCCCTAAACTGGACGATCTCCTTGAAACAAGTACATTATATCATGGCGTTCTACATATTACAAGCATTTTTTATGTGTTCTTTTGCAACTTTTTTGCTACATCTTTATTAAAATCATTCACATTTTAAATGCTTTTATCTTTTCATTTTTAGCTACCTTCTTTATATCATTAATTCATTAGTTTTGCCTATTTATTTGTTGAACCAAAGCCACCTGTTCTTTCTCCTTCTGCACTATCATTATCAACAACTAAATACTTTTGGAATATTGCTTGCCCAATGCAATCTCCTTTTTTAATCTCTACATCTTCATCTTTTATGTTAAAAAATGCAAACATTATATGTCCATCATTATCTGGATTTCCATAATAGTCTTTATCTATTACTCCTATGCTATTTGCTAATATAAGTCCTTTTTTACCTGGGTTTGAGCTTCTATTAGCTAATATTAGTACTTCATCATCTGCCATATATGCTTTTATACCTGTTTTTATTAATGTTGGCTTCATTCCTTTTTTGAATGACGGTATTATGCAGTCCTCTGCTGCCTCTACATCATATCCTGCAGAATATTTTGTTTTTCTAACAGGTAAATTAATTTCCTTTTCTTCAAATCCTTTTGCCACTTCAAAGCCTCTTATTTTTTCCATTTTACTTCCTCCTCAATTTTGTCTTTTATTATAAAATTATTATTATTTTACACTAACACATTGCTAAATGCAATAAAAATTTAAAATGTTAACAGCTATTATTTAATAAACATGATACTTTTTTCTAAATTTATAATCATATATTTCTTGACTTTGTCCATAATTTATAATATAACAATATAAATAAAATTTTTAGGAGGTATATAATGGATTTAAAAGGATCAAAAACAGAAGCAAATTTAAAAGCTGCTTTTTCAGGAGAATCAGAAGCAAGAAATAAATACACATATTTTGCAAGTGTAGCCAAAAAAGAAGGATATGAGCAAATAGCTGCTATATTTTTAGAGACAGCTGAAAACGAAAAAGAACATGCTAAAATTCACTTCAAATATTTAAACGGTATCGGCGATACAATGTCTAACTTAGCAGATGCTGCAGCAGGAGAAAATTACGAATGGACAGATATGTACGATACATTTGCCAAAGAAGCTGATGAAGAAGGATTTACAGAAATTGCAGCAACATTTAGAGGAATTGCATTAGTAGAAAAAGAACACGAAGCAAGATATAGAAAATTATTGCAAAATATACAAGATGGAGAAGTATTCAAAAAAGGTAGCATAGTAATTTGGAAATGTAGAAACTGTGGACATATAGTTGTAGGAACAGAAGCTCCTGCAGTTTGCCCAGTTTGCAAACATCCACAATCTTATTTTGAAATAAAAGCAGAAAATTATTAATATTATAAATTTATATTATTAACTCAATAAGGAAATAGGCTATAAGCTTATTTCCTTAATATTTTTTGTTTTTTACATATTATATATGAGACATATCAAAAATTTTTTTCGTATTTAGTTTTAATTTAGTCGAACTTAACCAAATTAAAATTAGCATTATTCAATTCTTTCCAAAGAAATTTTCTAACTTTGCACAATTTTCTCAATATATTCACACAATAGACAAAAACTATTGGTATATTATAAGCATAGTTAGTACTATTCATACCCTTTTAGTACTTAACTAATTTAGAAAAACATCCCCTTTTATTTTCTAGAGTAGCTTACTTAAGCAGTAAGCTACTTTTTTATATAGTGTCGCATTATATAAAAATTTTATAAACTATTTTATTTCTGTAACTGCTCTTCACAAAAATAAGACCTAACATTTTATTAAGTCTTATTTTGTTAATTATATTTCAAATGTATCTCGTATCTATTTTAAATTTTCTATTTCTTCTTTTG
>ERZ827452.1469-NODE-1469-length-22186-cov-5.239122_pt1 | contig 22186 bp, 22 predicted proteins | sample MGYA00519866_ERZ827452 | MGnify/ENA primary metagenome ERZ827452 (study PRJEB31778, sample SAMEA3449307) | human gut metagenome | biome: human gut; feature: human-associated habitat; material: faeces | place: United Kingdom | collected 2010/2012 ... | reverse complement strand
CAGTCGAAAGGCTGTGACGCAAAGCTACAGGGCCTGTAAAATGGCAGCCAGCTGCGTAAATATGGAACATTTCTTATAAAATAAATAGGGAGAAATGACTGAAATACACGGTAGGAGAATCTATGGTGCTTTTTTATTGCCTGCGAAAAGAAAATACGAGAGGAGGAGTTTGCATTTTCCCGCCATCCGGCGATCACCGCATTTACGAGCATGAATGTGGAGACACCGACCATCATGGCGTATCTGTTTGACCACCCGCTGTATCTGGTGGCACTGATTGCAGGTGTGCTGCTGTTCTGCTGTTCTGCTTGCGGAGGATAATGCACTGAATGCAGAGGTTGCGACGGAGCTGCTCGGAAGCCTCGGCCTTGTCGTGGACTGGGCGGAGAATGGTTCCAAGGCCGTGGATCAGTTTGAAGCGTCGGATCCGGGAAGCTATTTTGCGATCTTCATGGATATGCAGATGCCGGTGATGGATGGCATCGAGGCGACGAAAAAAATTCGAAACAGTGTGCGTGAGGACAATGATGTTCCGATTTTTGCGATGACAGCAAATACTTTTGCAACGGACCGCAAGCGGTGCGCGGACGCGGGCATATTCCGAAACCGGTGAATTTAAAAGAGATTCAGACGACGCTGGACGAGAAAGTGCGGACGGCATGCGCCGGATAACGGGACGGATTAATAACAGAAAAATTTGGAGAAGGGGCTCTACTGCTTTGGATTGCAGTGGAGCCTTTTTATGGTGTATCATAGGAAGTAAAAGAAAACAGGGGAGAATCACGGAATGGAAATTGCAGAAAATATCACATGGACCGAGGAACTGGAAAGGCTGGATGTGCTTCTTTCGCAGGGGCAGTTCGAGCTGCTGCTTCCGGGTGAGCGGTACGGGGGAGGAGAAAAGGAGATTTGGCTTGTCTATCTGATGAACGATGCGGCAGAGAGCTTTCTCGTTTTTCATGACGCGGAGCTGACGGGAACGTATCAGAAGGAATACGAGGGAGAAATAGATGCCGCACTGGAAAAAGACGGGGAGCAGTACGTTCTGATCGTGCGGCAGAAAGAGACGGTGTGCACGCTGTTTTTCAGCCGCCTTTCACTGGAAGTGCATCTGTTTGATTACGGAAAAACGGGTCATTTCTGGGTGGACGGATACGAGTATCTGCGGCAGATTGAGTTCCGTATTGCGATCCTGCGGGACAAGCTGGAATACCTCGGCGAGGCGTTCTGCACCGAGGAAGAAATGCGTCTGGCATCGCTGGCCAATTTCCCGCCGCTCAATTTCTGTTGCTACCCGGCCGTGCCGGATCAGTATCTCGTACCGTCATGCCCATGGTGGGAAGCGACGGAAGAGGCAATTACGGAGATGAAAAAACTGGCATCGGAGGCAGGCGATAAAGTGCTGCTGCGGTATCTTGCACTTTATGAAAAATGGCAGGGAAAACTCCTCGCAAAACAGATCGCAAAACTGCTGCATACGAGCCGCCACGCGAAAGTCGTGGATTTACTGGAAAAAAAACTGGCCCGCGAAGCACAGAATTACCCGATAAGACGCTTCACTGGCGAAGAAGGAACCCAGATCCGAAAAATCCAGGAGCAGGCAATGAAACGGAAAAAGATACTGGAAGCCGAAGGAAAACGCGCATCATTGCTGCGCGAGGAGCCATTCTTTTATGCACGGGATTCGGTGGAATATAAGGTCCATCTGATGATCTGGGGAACGAGAGGGAAAGAGCGGGTTGTGGAGGTTGAGACGTTTAAAATTTCCAGAATGCAACAGTAACGATCAGCTCCTTTACGGACGAGCCGGAAGTGATCCAGTTTTAATACCAGTAGACAAGAAGTCCCCCGCTTCTAAAGTGGTGGGATGAATTGTTAAAAGAAACATAACGGCAGTGGCGGGCGGAGAGAAATCGGTATCCTCCACTGACATGAGGCAAGTCACAGTCGAACTATTTTCGACATGTCAGACTCCGTGAAAATACCGACTGTGAATTGAAACAAGGGATAAGGTAAAATAGAAAGCGCTTATTTGAGGCGGGAATGAAATCTCAAATAAGCGCTTTTTCTATACGCTGCCGCCAAGTCAGGCTGCGGGCAGTTTATAATATTTCGATGTATGCTGGCGGTAGAGCAGCAGCAATCCGCGGATGCAGAGCTCGATAGCCATGGCGATCCACATGCCGCGCAGGCCGAGCGGGGTGATGAGAAGCACCGCGAGACCGAGGCGGATGACCCAGATGCTGCCAAGGTTCAGAAGGCTTGGCACAAACGTATCGCCTGTTCCGCGGAGGGCTCCGGCGGCAACGATGGAAGCGCCGAAAAACGGCTCGGCGAGCAGTTCGATGCGGAGTACCTCGGCGGCAAACGAGCGAACCTGCGGGTCAGGAGTCAGAATGCTAAAGACGAACGGACAGAAGATCATCATCAGACCTCCAGTGATGGCCATCAGGACTGCGCCCATGGCAATGCAGATATTTCCGTAGCGTTTCGCCAGCTTGTAATTTCCGGCGCCGTAGCTTCTGCCGACGAGCGTTGTCGCGGCGGAACCGATGCCGTAGCCTGGCATGTAGCAGAGGCCTTCGGCGGTGACGGCGAACGAATTGGCCGCAATCGCAATGGAGCCGAGCGGGGCAATCAGCATGGTGGCAGCAACCATGGCGCTGTTCATCGCGATTTCCTGTACGGCAACCGGCACACCGATTTTGAATGCAGTTTTCAGAATTTTCGCATCGAAAACCGTTTTTTCCTTCCGGCGGAGACGCAGCCGCGGATTGCGGACACAACAGAACCAGGCACCCGTGAGGCTGATGACGGCGCAGGCCAGCATCGTTCCCATACCGGCACCCATGACACCGAAAACCGGAATCAAAAGAGCATTGAAAATGACATCGAGCACGCACATAACGGCATTTAAAATACTGGGTGTCACCATATCACCGCTGCACTGCAGGAAGGACGACATCAGCGAGTTGAGCTGGGAAAACGGAAGCATGATGGCAAACATCATAAAATAGAGCGTGGCATTCCGCCGGATCTTCTGCGCACCGCCGAGCCACCCCGGCAGCGGATGACTGATCAGAAGCCCGATCAGGCACAAAACAGCCGACACAACAAGCGCGGACGCGATGCCATGCCGCACAACATCCCTTGCCTTCTTGTCATGATTTCCCCCGATCTGATGCGCTACCTGAACAGAAAAACCGGCTGAAACCGCATAAATCGTACCGCTGAGGAGCCACGTCGTCGACGAAACCAGTCCGATCGCCGCCGAAGCATTCGCCCCAAGCGCGCCGACCATCGCGGAATCAATGTATTGCATCGCAATCGTAGTAATCTGTGTAAGAATCGCAGGCAGACTTAATCGCCCGACCTGCTGAATCTGCGGTTTCAGTTCAGTCCAGTTTATTCTATTCATCATTTTCTCCAGAACATGTATTTTATCGTATGGTTTTTCTTAAGAATGTAAAGATAAATGCGTATTTTACGCTAACATGTTTTGAAGAAAGTGTCAATCAAAAACGAGGTTTAATTTGACTTTTTTCTATGCGTATTAGGCATAGGGGCGGAGAGGATTCGAATTTAATTTTCCGGCGGAAGGTTGTTCTTCACAGCGGGGTTCGCCTGGGTCGTGTTGGTTGCAGTCAGCAGGGAATCTGTCGGGGCGACCGGGCTCATGAGGACGCGGCCGGTTCCGCGGTAGACGTTGACGAGGCCTTCGCCGCTGACGGCGGAGCCGACGAGGGTTTTGGTGGAGCGCTCTACGGTGAAATCAAGGTTGGAGGACCAGCAGACGGCGAGGTTTCCATCGATTTTCAGTTCGTCGTTTTCGAGTTCGACTTCGATCAGCTCGTCCTCAGGTACGTTGCTTTCGAGGGCAACGGCGCCTCTGCCGACGAGACTCAGATTGAAGAAGCCTTCACCGCCGAGGACAGCGGAGGAAATACTCTTGCGGGCGGTCAGTTTGGTTTTGACTCTGCCGTCGCAGGCGAGGAACATGCCGTCCTCAATCGTCATTCCGGAGGAGCCCCATTTCTCGACATCCACAAGAATGATGTATTTGTAGGTCGGTTCCAGCACGAGATATCCGTCGCCGACGTACTCCGGTTTTACGGCAGATTCCTTTGTCATGGCGCCTTTGATGGCCTTTCCGAACAGGTCGCCGATCCCTTTGATTCCGGCGGTCGCCTGTACATGGCCGCCCATCCACTGCATCGCACCGGACTGGATAATCGCGGAGTGCTCCTTGTCCAGTTCAATGACAACCTGGCGGCGGCGCACATTCATTTTGCTCATGTAATACTCCTCCATGGCAGTCATCGGCGAGACGCTGGAATCCTGGAGATATTCCATGACGTGGAAATTTTCGATGGATTTGGTGAATTTCCGGTTTTCGTTTTCGAGATTTAAAATTTTCATAGGCACGTTCCTTTCTTTCATTAAGAAGAAAAATAGTGATCCGTCTTGTTTCTTTTATTATACAGGAAAGAAAGCAAAGAGCACAGAAAAATTTAGAAAAAAAGGAAATCTGGAAATCATGTTGTCCATTTTTCAGCGGAGTGATAAGATAAAGTTCAGAAAACGCAAGCAGTACGGTCAGAGGAGGAGTTTATTATGAGTACAATTACTGTCAGAGATGCAAAAATAGAGGATGCTGCACGGATTCTGGAGATTTATGCGTATTACGTAGAGCACACCGTGATTTCTTTCGAGTGGGATGTGCCGTCGCTGGAAGAATTCGAAAACCGTATGCGGGATATCATGAAGAAATACCCGTATCTCGTGATCGAAAGAGATGGAAAAATCGAGGGTTACGCATATGCCCATCCGTTCGTTGGCCGCGCCGCATACGATTGGTCGAGCGAGCTGACGATTTATCTCGACCACGATGCGCGGAAAGGCGGACTGGGACGGAGATTGTATGAAGAACTGGCGGACCGCCTGAAAAAAATGGGCATTCTGAACCTCTACGCCTGCATCGGCTATCCGCAGGTCGAGGATGAATATCTGACGAAAAACAGCGCCGAGTTCCATGCACATCTCGGATTCGAACTCGTGGGAACCTTCCACAACTGCGGCTACAAATTCGACCGCTGGTATGATATGGTCTGGATGGAAAAAATCATCGGCGAGCCGCACGCGGGACAGCCGGCAGTAAAATCATATAGTGAGATAAAAGAATGAGCACAATAACAACGTATACAAGAAAACATTTTGACCCTGTGCATCCCGCTCCGGAACTGCTCTGTGTGGAGGATTTTGCGCATGCGCTGCCGATGATCTGCCGCGGAAACGGCCATGTGACGACGTTCTGGTCAGTGGGAGAGCACTGCATCTGCTGTGCGAAAGAGGCGGCCGCGCGCGGCTATTCCCGGCGGCTGGTGCTGGCGTGCCTTCTGCATGACGCGAGCGAGTGTTACATGTCGGACGTGCCGCGGCCATTAAAACAGGAAATGCCGCGGTACCGCGAGATCGAGGACCATCTGCTTTCGGTGATTTATGAGAAATATCTTGGCAGTGATCTGACGGCGGAGGAGCAGCGGATGATGAAACAGATCGACAATGATCTGCTGTGGTACGATCTGACAAATCTGCTGGAGGAACCGCAGGCGGGGGATGCGCCGAAACTTCACATCACGCTGGACTACACGGTGCGGCCGTTTGCTGCAGTGGAGAAAGAATATCTGGAATTATTTGAACAGTATCAGTATCGGGAGACGGGCGATGAGAGAAGATAAAAACGAGAACCGCTGGGACAGATTGCTTCAGATCCACACAATGGGGCGGGACGACAGCCGGTCGGATCTGTACCGGTATCCGTATGAGCCGACCCCATACTGCGTGCTGGAGCGGATGGCAAACACAGGGATGATCCGAAAGGGAAATACGCTGCTCGATTACGGATGCGGAAAGGGCCGCGTGGATTTCTTCTTATCGGCGCAGACCCGGTGCCGGTCCATCGGTGTGGAGTATGATGACCGGATTTATGCGAAGGCAATGGAAAACAAAAAGGCGGCGGCCTCTGGTGCGCGGACGGAGTTTGTGCTGGAGAGCGCCGAAAATTTTCCCGTTCCTGTGGAAGTGGACCGGGTGTATTTTTTTAACCCGTTTTCGCTTGAAATCTTAAGAAAAGCGATGGCAAGACTGCTGGAATCGTACTATGAAAATCCGCGGGAGATCCAGCTGTTTTTCTATTACCCGTCGGATGCTTATATCTCGTATCTGATGACGGTGCCGGAACTGGAATTTCTCGATGAGATCGACTGTATGGATCTGTTTCCGGGCGGGGACAGCCGGGAGCGGGTTGTGATTTTTACGATTCAGGAATAAAAAGTTTTGTAACAGCAAAAACCGTGTGGAATACAAAAAAGCATGAATTATATTTGACGAAAGGGCGTTTTTATGAAATATCAGGTAATGCGAATTGAGGAAGACCTTGATTTCGGCTGTGAGGAGCGCGGTGCCGACGAGCCTGTCATGGCAGTTGTTGTTTTGAAAGATGAAAACGGAACAGAATCGCGCATCCGCCAGGAGGATCAGATGCTGTATGACTGGAACATCGAGGAGGGCGACACCGTTATTCTGAATGAAAACGGCGAATTGCGAAAAGTACTCTCCGGTGATTGGACGCAGAATTGCAATTCGAAAAATGTAGATACGACAAAATTCGTCAACATGATGCAGGTTGTCAAAGCCGGAAAACAGATCGACTGGATCTGCCCGTTCTGCGGCGGAAAAGTAGAACGACTGGAGCAGGAAGGCGGAAAAACCGTGATCGGATGCACATCGTGCGATATGCGGATTCAAATAGAAAATTAAACGATTTCGGCCTTTAAGGCCGAAAGAGAAAGGAAACACAAATGGTAAAACCAATTATGAGAGACGTTCTCTTCCTCGGACAGAAATCCATCCCGGCGACAGAGGAAGATCTGCAGGTGGGAAGAGATCTGCAGGACACACTGGCAGCAAACCGCGAGGCATGCGTCGGCATGGCGGCAAATATGATCGGCGTGAAAAAACGCATCATCATCGTAAACGCCGGATTCCGCGACATCATCATGTTCAACCCGGTGATCGTCCGCAAAAGCGGCCCCTACGAAACAGAAGAAGGTTGCCTCTCCCTGCCAGGCGTGCGGAAAACAAAGCGGTACCAGAACATCGAAATCGAATACTACGACTGGAACTGGAAAAAACAACGCCAGAAATTCACCGGCTGGCCAGCCCAGATCTGCCAGCATGAGATGGATCATCTGGAAGGGATACTTATTTAGATCCTACAGCAGACAGGAGGACGGTATGACAGACAGAGAATGAATGGTAAAAGGAATCATTTACAACCCGAATGTGGAAGATCCGGCCAAAGAGCAGTCCGGCTATATGGAGCGTCTGTGGAAGTTCAACCAGCTGAAGCCGTCAGAGGGAGACAAGAAAGTCAAATAAATCAGGACAAATTTCGAAAATATAAAATTTTTGTAAAATAATGTCGAAAAAACGATTGACAAGTGGCGAAAAGAAACATATGATAATACCTGTCAATATACATATTCGGCAATAGAGGCGCGAAGGCTAAGAGTAGCTGTCCTGAGACAACGGGGTCTGGGACGGGCAGGGAAAGGAGCATTCGCCGAAACGGGGCAGTTCCCGAAAAACTGTCTGCGTTGGGGTACAGTCGAACAGGCTGTGCACTCTCACCGTACTGGTGGAGGAGCTATTGCTTCATGAACGTAGATTTAATGGAGCAGTGGTGAAGACCGCTGTTCTTTTTATTGTACTGCAGTTGGAACCGTGACAAAAGGTTCCGGGGGTGGAAATCTGTTTGGTTGGAGAACGAAAGACGAAACGGGTGTTACAGGATACGTCTGAAGAAAACTGTTGCCGGAAAAGAAAAAAGGGAGGATTTTGACATGATAGCATTTCTTAACTGGCTGGACGGTGTCCTTTGGGGCGTGCCGCTGATCGCGCTGATGATTCTGACCGGTCTGTACTTTACCGTTCGTTCTGGATTTTTCCAGTTCCGTCACTTTGGCTGGATTATGAAGAGAACCGGCGGAAAACTGTTCCAGAAAGAAGACAAAGCAAGTGAAGGAAAGGGTATGCTTTCCTAGTTTGAGGCGATTTCGACCGCTATCGGCGGTACCGTAGGATTCGGTAATATCGCCGGTGTTGCAACTGCAGTTGCAGCAGGCGGCCCGGGAGCCATTATGTGGATGTGGCTTTCGTCTCTGCTTGGTATGATATTAAAACAGGTTGAGGTTACCCTCGGCTGCTACTACCGTCACACCAACGAAAAAGGTGAGTACTACGGCGGTCCGACTTACTACATGGAGTGCGGACTTGGCGAGGAGCGCCACTGGGGCAAGCTGTGGCTGATCCCGGCGCTCATCTTCGGCATCGGTATTTTCTCCACCTTCTTCGTAACCTCTTCCAACCTGACCGCATCTCAGGTCGTAGCCGGTGCGTTCGGTATTGAGAATATCAATCTTGGAAGCTTCAAAGTAGAAGGCGTTATCGTGATGGGCGTTCTGCTCTGCATTCTGACCTATGTCGTTACAAGCGGCGGTACGAAGAAAATCGCAAGTCTGTTCAGCAAGCTCGTTCCATTTATGAGCGTTCTTTATATCTTGATGGGAATTGGCATGATCATCATCAACATCAACCGCGTTCCTGGCGTATTTGCAGCCATCGTAACAAACGCATTTACCGGAACAGCAGCGATCGGCGGTTTTGCCGGCTGCGCAGTCAGCGAGATTATCCGTGTGGGTATGGCGCGTTCCGTATACTCCAATGAGGCTGGATGGGGTACTTCTCCAATGATCCATGCTTCCGCAAAAACACCGCATCCGGTAGAGCAGGGTCTGTGGGGATCTTTCGAGGTATTCTTTTATTCTTTGATACCATGGTTATCTGTACGATCACCGCACTTTCCGTTATCTTAAGCGGAAACTGGACCGACGGAACGAACGGCGGAACACTTGCTTTAAGTGCATTTGCAAGCGGATTCGGCAAATTTGGAAGCATCCTTCTGGCAGTCATCATGGTCATTTTCACTGTAACGACTTCCGGCGGATGGTTCACCTACTATCTGGCAATTCTGGAGCATCTGTATAAAAAAGAAGGCAAGATGAAAGATATCGTCATGAAAATCTTCTACGCAGTCCGCGCTCTGCCGGGCGTACTGTGGACGATCTATCTGGTAAAGACAAACAACCAGGGCTTTATCTGGACTGTCGTTGATATCACATCTGCGATCCCGACCTTCGTCAACGTAGCAGTGATCCTGATTCTCTCGAACCAGTATTTCAAACTGCTGAAAGACTACAAAGCAAGAAACTTCGGCCAGGGCACGGTAGACAAGAACGCCTGCCTGTTCTACGAAGAGAAAACGAAATAAAAAATATTCAAAAGCGAATCCAGACACGCAAGAGAATAGCGTGTCTGAATTTGTATATTGCGCAAATGGGCAGAAAAGAATAGAATCAAATTTAGATGACAGTAGGAGGATAATGATATGAAAACAATTTACAAAAACGGAGCTGTCTACACCGGAAAACTGCCGCTTGTCGAAGCGTTTGCAGTAGAAGACGGCAAATTTGTTTTCGCCGGAAGCAGCGCAGAGGCAGATGCCCTTGCAGCAGCCGGCGACAAAGTTGTAGACCTCGGCGGAAAATTCGTCTGCAGCGGTTTTAACGACAGCCATATGCACCTTTTAAATTACGGAAGCTCCCTGCTGAAAGCGCAGCTTGCCGCACATACTGAAAGCCTGGAAGATATGCTCGCCTGCCTCGACACCTTCCAGAAAGAGCATCCGCGAAAAGACGGCGCATGGCTGATGGGCCGCGGCTGGAATCAGGATTACTTCACGGACGTGGACCGCATGCCGAACCGCTACGATCTTGACCGCGTATCAACTGAAGTTCCGATCTGCGCGACGAGAGCGTGCGGCCACTGCCTCGTAGTCAACAGCAAAGCGCTGGAACTCCTCGGCGTCACCGCAGATACCCCGCAGCCGGAGGGCGGAGAGATCGGTATGGAAAACGGTGAGCCGGACGGAAGATTCTTCGACAATGCAATGGAACCGGTTTACGACAGTATTCCGGTGCCGAGCAAAGAGGAAATCAAAGATATGATCCGCAGCGCCTGCAAAGCCCTGAACAGCTACGGCGTCACCAGCAGCCAGAGTGATGATTACTGCGTTTACCGCGCCGTTCCATGGCAGACCGTCAACGAAGCATACAAAGAACTCGAGGAGTCCGGCGAGCTGACCGTCCGCGTTTATGAGCAGAGCAACTTTACCGATCTGGAATCCTTAAAAGGTTTCGTTGAGGCTGGAAATGTGACCGGCATCGGCACAGACCGCTTTAAAATCGGACCGCTGAAAATGCTCGGCGACGGCGCACTCGGTGCGAGAACAGCATTCCTCAGTCGCCCATACGCAGACGACCCGTCCACCTGCGGAATCCCGGTATTCACCCAGGAAACCATGGATGAGATGATCGGCTACGCCAATGCACACGGCATGCAGGCTGCAGTTCACACGATCGGTGATGCGTGCCTCGACCGCGTGTTAAGTGCCTATGAAAAAGCCCTTGCTGAAAACCCGAGAGAAGATCACCGCCACGGCATCGTGCACTGCCAGATCACAAGAGCCGATCAGCTTGAAAAAATCGCGAAAATGCATCTTCACGTTTACGCACAGAGCATCTTCCTCGATTACGATAACCATATCGTAGAGGAGCGCGTCGGCAAAGAGCTTGCGAGCACAAGCTACAGCTGGAAGACGCTGATGAACAACGGCGTCTCCGTCAGCAACGGAACCGACTGCCCGGTAGAGCTGCCGGATGCCCTCGCCTGCATGCAGTGCGCTGTCACAAGAACAACGCTGCGCGACCACGTCGGCCCGTACCTGCCGGATCAGAAATTCACCGTACAGGAAGCACTCGACAGTTACACGATCCGCAGCGCCGAGGCAAGTTTCGAGGAGAACGTGAAAGGCCAGATCGCAGAAGGCATGATGGCAGACTTCGTCGTACTGGGACAGAATCCGTTTGAGGTGGATGAGAGCACGATCAAAGACATTCCGGTGTGCCGGACGTATCTTGCCGGTGAACTGGTATATGAAGCATAAGGATATAACTTAAATGAGTAATAGATGTCAAATGAAAATTCATACAATGAAGGGAAAAACGTGAAATAAGATAACCTGAAAATAGTATGGAATAAAGGCAGAAACAGAGGAGAACCTCCTGCGGCGATGAACGGTCGCAGGAGGTTCTTTTTTGATCCTGATAGGACCATACGGTTGTAAAAGAATCGAACAAACGGTTGCATAAAAGGGCGGGAATGTGCTACGATAAAGGAAATTTTACGAAAGGAAAAAACAGACAAATGCTTGGAAGAACACATTTTTTTATTGGAACAGCAGCGGCACTTGCTGTTTTACAGCCGCAGACGGTTCCCGCGCTTGTGGCCGGTGCCGGGGCTGCCGCGATCGGCGGTTTGATCAGTGACATTGATGTCGGCACTTCACAGGCGCACCGCGATGCCGATAAGATCATTACGGCAACAGTTGCAGTTGCGGTGCTCACAATTCTTGCGGAGTATAAACTGAATCTTGGAATTTACCGCCGCCTCACAAGCGACAGCAGCGTGCTGCGTCTCCTCGCCGGAACGGCAGCATTTTTGCTGATCTGCGCCTATGGGAAACAGCAGCCGCACCGCTCCTTCATGCATTCATTTGCGGCGCTGGCATTGCTGACGGCGTGCGTGGACATCATCTACCCGGATGTGTCCGCTTATTTTGCCGTGGGCTTTCTGTCCCATCTGGTGCTCGATTTTTTCAACCGGAAACCGGAAAAGCTGTTCTGGCCCTGGAAGAAGGGATTCTGCCTCGGACTCTGCTCAGCACGGGGACTTGTGAACCGCGCACTGCTCGGGTGCGGCATGGTATTTCTTGCTGTAATACTGGTGATCTCGGCGCCTGCAGGGCGGCTGATGGCTAAAATCATGCGGGCAATTTACGGATGAGATGGGATTGACAAAAAGATAACAAGACAAAAGAAGAAAAAGCAGGAATTTTTCGGTGTTAAAGTTAATATTTTATACATTTTATAGTAGGATTTTTGATTAAAATGATGTAAAATAGAAAACAGAAATCCGGCGTCCGTAATTGTTTTTGAAATGAACGAACAGGGAACCGCCGGCCCGTTACCGCAGCCGATTGCGGAGCGCAGCGCAACCGACCACAGAGATTAGAGCACAACAGGCAATACAGGAGTTAGTATGAACGAAGAAATGAAAAACCAAACAGAACAGTTACCGCTTTTAAAAGTACACATGATGGGAAGTTTTTTCCTGGAGTACGGCGACCAGCCGATTTCCTTCCGGAAAACAATGGCAACAAAATCGATGAGACTTCTGCAGATTTTCCTCTATAACAAGGACAATGGAATTTCCAGAGGAAGACTGTTGGAGAGCACATACGGAAGAGAAGATGTGGCGGACGCGGCAAACAGCCTGCGTGTCGGCGTACATCGCCTGAAAAGAAGCCTTGTCGAGGCAGGACTTCCGCAGTTTGAGTACATTTATACACAGAAAGGCGTTTACCACTGGACCAGCCCGATGCCGGTCGAGGTAGATGCGATTGATATCAAAAATAAGATCCTGGAAGCAGGAAAAGAGACGGACGAGAAAGCGCGCATGGATCAGATGATCGAAGCACTGGAGCTGTACACCGGAGAGTTCCTTGCAGATTTCGGCGAGGAAGAGTGGGTACAGGCGGAGCGCGCGCAGCTGAAAAAAGTATATTCCGATGCACTGAAAGAAGTAAGTGAGTATCTTCTGAAAAACGAGGAGTTCGATGAGCTGCAGAAACTGACTTCTGTTGCTTCCGAACTGTATCCGTTCGACGAGTGGCAGGCAGTCCAGATGCAGGCGCTGATCGGCCTGGAGAGATACAAAGAGGCCATGAAACTGTACGAGCAGACCTCGAAACATTACTTTGAAGAGCTTGGCGTTACACCGAGCGAGAAACTGGTGGAGCAGTATCGCTATCTGGGAAGCCGCATGGGCAGCAGACACCGCGTGATCGAAGAGGTACAGGCAGATCTTCAGGAGAGCCCGGGAGAAAAGGACGGAGCATTCTTCTGTTCCCTCGCCGGATTCCGTGACTGCTACCGACTTGTTTACCGTATGTCCGAGCTGAACGGACAGATGCCGTGGCTGATGCTGTGCACCATTACAGACGGAAAAGGTTACCCGGCAAAAGGCGGTCCGCGCCTTGACCGTATGTCCGAAAAGCTGCTTGAGGTAATGAAACGCAGCCTGCGTCATTCCGATTTCTTTGCAAAATACAGCCCGTCCCAGTATGTGATTCTGCTGCAGGGCGGCAGCCAGAGAGGATGCGAACTCGTCTACAAGAGAATCAGCGAGCGCTTCTCCGAGGAGAAAAAAGGCTGGGCAAAGAATCTGAAATACAGTGCACTGCCGGCAATTCAGACCGAAAAAGAGCTTGAGTTCTTAGAAGGAGACGATGTTTTATGATTCGCGTACAGCTGCCTGGAAGATTCCGCATGTACGATGAAACACGCTGCCTCAACGAGGAAGCGATTCATTCCCCGATGATCACAAAGCTGCTGGTTTATATGATCTGCAACAAAAACCATATCGTAACACTGGAACAGTTAACCGAAGCACTCTGGACGGATGAGAAGAGTGAAAATCCGTACGGAGCACTGAAAAATATGATGTACCGTCTGCGCGGAACGCTGCGGAAGGTATGGCCGGTTAAGAGAGGATCATGCCTGCTATATGAAGGCTGTCATGGAACTGACGAAAAGCCTGGAGCACCGCAGACCGCAAAGGAAAAGTACAGGTTCTCAGTGATCTAAAAGAGCTTTATCAGGAACCAAGAGAATTAGAAAAAATAAATTAATTTTTAAGTTGACAGCAGACTAAACAAATAGTAACTTTAAGCTGTGATGAAACGAGCTTAAATCCAGAAAAAGTTTGCTGTCTTAAGTTAAATAAAGTACAACAGACAGGGAGGATAACAAACATGAGTTACAGAGAAGTATATGAAAAATGGTGCAATGATCCATATTTTGATGAGGCATCCAGAGAAGAGCTGAAAGCACTCGAAGGAAATGAGGCAGAAATCGAAGACCGTTTCTACCGTCAGCTTGAGTTCGGTACCGGCGGACTCCGCGGTGTCATCGGAGCGGGTACCAACCGCATGAACATCTACACCGTACGCCAGGCAACCCAGGGCCTTGCCAACTACATTATTTCCCAGAACGGACAGGAAAAAGGCGTAGCCATCGCACACGATTCCAGAAGAATGTCTCCGGAATTCGCACGCGAAGCAGCACTCTGCCTGAATGCAAACGGAATCAAAACGTATCTGTTCGAGTCCCTGCGTCCGACACCGGAGCTTTCTTTTGCTGTCCGTGAATTCGGCTGTATTTCCGGTATCGTCATTACCGCAAGCCACAACCCGAGAGAGTACAACGGATACAAAGTATACTGGGAGGACGGCGCACAGATTACACCGCCGCACGACAAAAACATTCTCGCAGAGGTAGCAAAAGTAACCGAGTTTTCTGCCGTTAAAACGATGGAAGAAGATGATGCAAGAGCAGAAGGCCTGTTCCAGGTCATCGGAACCGATTTTGATGACCGTTACGTCGCAAAATTAAAAGAGCAGAGCATTCATCCGGAAATCATCAAAGATGCGGCAAAAGATATGAAGATCGTCTACACACCGCTTCACGGAACCGGAAATGTGCCGGTACGCCGCGTTCTGCGCGAGCTTGGCTTTAATCAGGTTTACGTTGTAAAAGAGCAGAAAGTGCCGGACGGAAACTTCCCGACGGTGGCTTACCCGAACCCGGAAGACGAGAAAGCATGGACACTGGCGCTGAAACTGGCAAAAGAAGTAGACGCTGACATCATCCTTGCAACCGACCCTGATGCAGATCGTCTCGGCGTTTATGCAAAAGACAGCAAGACCGGCGAGTACGTAAGCTTCACCGGAAACATGTCCGGTATGCTGATCGCAGAGTATATTCTGCGTGAGCGCACCAAGAACGGAACCATGCCGGAGAACCCGGCACTCGTTGAGACGATTGTTACGACCGATATGGCAAAAGCAATCGCAAAAGCTTATAACGTGGCACTGATCGAGGTTCTGACCGGATTCAAATACATCGGCGAGCAGATCAAATTTTTTGAGCAGAGCGGTGCACACAATTATGTATTTGGTCTGGAAGAGAGCTATGGCTGCCTGGCCGGAACATATGCAAGAGATAAAGATGCCTGCGTGGCAGTTATGATGCTCTGCGAGGTTGCTGCATACTACAAACAGCAGGGCAAAACACTGTGGGATGCCATGGTGGATATGTACGAGGAGTACGGCTACTACAAAGAGGGTCTTGCAACGATGACCTTAAAAGGTATCGACGGTGCAAAAGAGATCCAGACCATGATGACCAACTTCCGTGAGAATCCGCCAAAAGAGCTGGGCGGCTTCCAGGTTCTTGCCGTACGCGATTACAAAGCAGACGTACGAGTGGATCTCGTAAGCGGCGAGAAGAGCGCAACCGGACTTCCGTCCTCCAACGTTCTTTACTATGAGCTGGAAAATAACGCATGGTGCTGCGTACGCCCATCCGGTACCGAGCCGAAGATCAAATTCTATTTCGGCGTAAAAGGCACATCCCTTGAAGATGCAGCCGAGAAACTGGAAAAATTAAAAAATGCAATGGTAACTGCTTAAACGCTGTGTGAATACAAAAAGACCTTGCCCGGCGGGTGAGGTCTTTTTTTACAAAAATCGGCCCGGCGGATCAAGCTTACCTGAAATAAGGAGAAGAAAATGGCGATTTTATATTATGATGAGAAAAAGCTTTTTCAGTTAAATACAGAGAATACGACGTATGTGATCGGCCTGAGCCCGGAAGGCTACGTCGGACATGTTTACTACGGACCCCTTCTGCACGGAGAGCCGGATCTGTATCCGCTCCGCATGGATGAGCCGCCGTTCACCCCGTCCGTCAATAAGAGAGAGAAATCTTCGTTCCTCGACCGTTTTCCAATGGAATACCCGACCGGAGGAGTCGGCGATTACCGTGAGAGCTGTCTGAATATAAGAAATGCACAGGGCCGTATGGGATGTGAGATTTTCTTTGATTCCCATGAAATTTTCAAAGGAAAACGCCCGCTGACCGGTCTTCCGGCTTCTTTTGGAACCGAGGACGAAGTAGAAACTCTGGAAATCACCTGCAAAGATCCTGTTCTTGATCTTGTTGTTGTCCTTTCCTACTCTGTTTTTACAAAAGAAAACGTTATCACCCGAAGTGTCCGCGTGAAAAATGAAGGCAGTGAAGCGCTGAAGGTAGAGAAAATCTACAGTGCCTGCCTCGATATGGACAACGAAGACTTTGAGATGCTTTCTCTTCATGGATCCTGGGGAAGAGAACGCCACATCCAGCAGGGTGCGCTCCGTTACGGAAAACAGCTCGTTTCCTCCGGAAGAGGCGAGTCCAGCCATCAGGAGCATCCGTTCGTGGCAATGGTAACACCGGGAACGGATCAGGAGCGCGGCGAGGTTTACGCAATGCACTTCGTATATTCCGGCAACTTTATCGGACAGGTGGAAAGATGCCAGTTTGATACCGTTCGTATGGTCATGGGTATCAACCAGGAGGAGTTCTGCTGGAATTTAAAAGCCGGCGATGAATTCCAGGCGCCGGAGGTTGTTATGGTCTACTCTGCCGAGGGACTTGGCAAAATGACGCGTTCCTACCATGCATTTTATCGCAGACATATGATCCGCAGCCCGTACAACCACAAAAAACGCCCGATTCTGATTAACAACTGGGAAGCAACTTACTTTGATTTTGATACCGATAAACTCCTCGATATCGCAAGAGAGGCAAAAAAAGACGGCATCGAGATGCTTGTTATGGATGACGGCTGGTTCGGAAAACGAAATAAAGACGATTCTTCCCTCGGTGACTGGGTTGTCAACGAAGAGAAGATCAAAGGCGGCCTGAAAAATCTGGTTGACAAAGTGAATGAAATCGGTCTTGAATTCGGTATCTGGTTCGAGCCGGAGATGATCTCCCCGGACTCTGATCTCTACAGAGAGCACCCGGAATGGGCGATTCAGATTCCGGGAAGAGAAGCGACTGAGATCCGCTGCCAGTACGTGCTGGATCTCTCCCGCCCGGAAGTGCAGGATTATGCGTATGAATGTGTGGCAAAAATCCTGCGCAGTGCAAACATCAAATACGTGAAATGGGATATGAACCGCCAGTTAAGCGACCTGGGAAGCACCTACCTGGACAAAGATTCCCAGCAGGAGCTGTTCCACCGCTACGTGCTCGGTATGTATGCGATGCAGGAGCGTCTGGTACAGGAGTTCCCGGATCTGCTTCTGGAGAACTGCTCCGGCGGCGGTGCACGTTTCGATCCTGGAATGCTTTACTACAGCCCGCAGATCTGGTGCTCCGACGACACCGATGCGATTGAGCGTCTGGAAATCCAGGAGGGAACAGCCCTCATTTACCCGCTCTGCTCAATGGGTGCACACGTCAGCGTATGCCCGAACCACACCGTCGGCCGTGTGACTCCATTCACAACGAGAGGCCATGTGGCACTGGCTGGAACATTTGGCTATGAGCTCGATATCACAAAGCTGCCGGAGGAGGAGAGAAAACTGATTCCGGAGCAGACCGCGATGTATCACAAATATCATGAACTGATCCGCGATGGAGAGTATTATCGTATTCTTTCCTACCGTGAAAACCACAGATCCGACTGTTGGGCAGTAGCTTCTGAGGATAAAAACGAAGTGCTTGTAACTTACGTACAGGTGCTGGCACAGGTAAATATGCCGTCCCGCAAGGTACGCCTGCGCGGCTTCGATCCGGCGAAAAAATACCGTCTGGAAGGAACCGACGAGGTTTACAGCGGCGAGATGCTGATGAATGCCGGATTCCGCATGAAAGATTTCTGGGGCGATTTCGTCAGCAGACTGTATCACTTTATCGCAGTGGACTAAGGAGTAACATATATGGCAAAAGTAAGATTGGCAGATATTGCAAAGGTGGCGGGCGTCAGCGCCGTCACCGTGCATAACGCGATTACAGGACAGAAAGGGGTCAGCGATGAGATGCGCGCCCGGATTCTGGAAATTGCAAAGGAAATGGGATACCGCCAGCCGGGAAGCGGAGCGAGAAATACACAGGGAAAAAGCCTGCGCTGCATCGGAGTGGTGATTCCGGAACGGTATCTGGCAGAGTATACGACATTTTACTGGAAAATGTATCAGGAGATGGCACTGGCGGCGACGGAAAAGAGCTGTATGGTGACCGTGGAGATCCTGAAACAGGAGATGGAAGATGAGATGATCGTGCCGTGCATCGCCAAGGAGCAGACCGTCGATGCGCTGATCCTGATGGGAGACACGAGCCGCGATTACATCCACTATCTGAAGAAAAACGTGGATCTTCCGATCGTATTTCTGGATTTCTACGACAATGAGCTGGCAAAAGATGCCGTGATCGCAGATAACTTTCACGGAATGTATCTGATGACGGAATACCTGTATGAGCATGGCCTTACAAAGCTGGCTTTTGTCGGTTCGATTCATTTTTCCAGCAGTATCATGGATCGGTACTGCGGTTTTTCCAAGGCTGTTCTGGAACACCGCGATGTGACACCGGCGGAATGGATTCTGGAGGACCGTGATGAGCGGGGCCAGATCGAAATTCATCTCCCGGAACAGATGCCGGAAGCGTTCGTCTGCAACTGCGACCTGACCGCCGGCCTTCTGATGCTCGAGCTGGAAAAACGCGGCATCTCCGTGCCGGAGGACGTTTCCGTTGTCGGCTTCGACAATTACCTGTATCCGGGTTTCCCGGATCTCAAGATCACTTCGTATGAGATCAATACGAAGGCGATGGTAAAAGTAGCGCTCGAAAAAGCGCTGAAGCAGATCCGCGGCGCGGCATCCGGCAAAAATATGGAAATTGTCTCTGGACAGCTGGTGCCGAAAGAGAGCGTAAAGCTTTGATTTTTATAACTGAATTATAAATTAAGAAACGGGGCATTTTGAAATGCCCCGTTTTTGTACATATTACACAACAAAGTCACTTAAAAATTGACAGTATCTAACGGAACTTATTTTTTAAGTAATTTCCAGTTGAAAAATTAATCATCTATGTTAAAATTAAGCTAAAGGACTGGGCGTGAGGGTGATAAAACACGGCGGTTCGGAGAAAAAAGAATTAAAAAACAAGATTCTGTCCACTAACAGAAACTTAAAAAAACAAAGTACAACTCATAAACAATATTTTTCATGGAGGTTTCAAAAAATGAGCGAAGTTAAAATTATTGGAGATGCTGTCAAAAATATGCCATGGCAGGAAGGCCCGGCTGAATTTTCCGGTGCACCGGTATGGAGATACGGCGAGAATCCGATCATCGGAAGAAATCCGGTGAAGGAAGTAGCAAGAATCTTCAACAGCGCCGTTATGCCGTACGGCGACGAGTTCATCGGAGTATTCCGTGGTGAGCAGACAAACGGAATCCCGTACATCTACCTTGGAAGAAGCAAAGATGCGATCCACTGGAATTTCGATGAGAACAAAATCCAGTTCGTTGACGAAGAAGGCAAACCGTTCATGCCGGTTTACGCATATGACCCGCGTCTTGTAAAAGTAGAAGATACCTACTACATCATCTGGTGCCAGGACTTCTACGGTGCAGCCATCGGAATGGCAAAAACAAAAGATTTTGAAACCTTCGTACGTGTGGAGAATCCATTCCTTCCATTCAACAGAAATGCCGTTCTCTTCCCGAGAAAAATCAACGGCAACTTCGTGATGCTGTCCCGTCCAAGCGACAGCGGCCACACACCGTTCGGTGACATCTTCCTGTCCGAGAGCCCGGATATGCTGTACTGGGGCAAACACCGCCACGTCATGAGCAAGAGCCCGGAGTGGTGGGAGTCCTTAAAGATCGGCGGCGGCGCAGCTCCGATTGAGACCAACGAAGGATGGCTGCTGTTCTACCACGGCGTAAGCGGCACCTGCAATGGCTATGTATACAGCATCGGCGGCGCAATCCTCGACAAAGAGAATCCGTCCATCGTAAAATACCGCTGCCAGAACTTCCTTCTGACACCGGAAGAGTGGTATGAGGAGAGAGGCTTCGTTCCGAACGTAACCTTCCCGTGCGCAACCATTCACGATGCAGAGACCGGAAAGATCGCGATCTACTACGGCGCAGCCGATACGTATGTAGGACTGGCATTCACAACCGTAGATCTGATTGTAGATTATATCAAGAAAAACAGTGTCGTACGCGAGTCTGACACCGAAATCGGAAGAAGATAAGAAAGAAGGAAAGAAAAGATGCAGTCTTTGGCAAAGGAAGTAAAGCAGGAGCTTACTGGACGGATCGTTCCGTTCTGGGAGGGCTTAAGAGATGAGGAATACGGCGGATTTTACGGCTATCAGGACTTTGATCTGAACGTGCAGAAAACGTATGAGAAGGGCTGCATCTTAAACAGCAGAATTCTCTGGTTTTTCTCGAATGCGTACCTGACCTTAAAGGACGAGAAGCTGCGCGCCGATGCGGAGCATGCGTACCGCTTTATGAAACAGGCGTGTGTGGACCGCGAGTACGGTGGCGTGTTCTGGTCTGTCACCTACGACGGAAAGCCGCTCGATACGACAAAGCATACGTACAATCAGGCATTTGCAATTTATGCGCTGTCTACGTATTTTGATGCGACGGGCGACACCGAGGCGCTGGAGCTGGCAAAATCGCTGCAGCAGATCATCGAGACACACTGCACCGACGAGTACGGTTATCTCGAGGCATTTACCCGCGATTTCAAGCCGGAGAGCAATGAAAAGCTCTCGGAGAACGGCGTCATGGCAGAGAAGACCATGAATACGCTGCTGCATGTTTTCGAAGCATATACCGAGCTGTACCGCGTGACAAAGGATCCGTTTACCGGTGACCGTCTCCGCTTTATGATGGATCTCTTCGCGGATAAAGTATACAACAAGGAAAAAGGCCGTCAGGAAGTATTTTTCGACCGGACATGGAATACGCTGATTGATCTGTATTCTTATGGCCATGATATCGAGACTTCCTGGCTGATCGACCGGGGTACAGAAGTGCTCGGCGATCCGGCTTACCGGGAAAAACTGCTGCCGATCACCGGAGAGATTGCGGAAAATATCTACAATACGGCATACAAAAATCATTCGCTGATGAATGAGTGCGAGCGCGGTGTGGATGATACCACAAGAGTCTGGTGGGTACAGGCAGAAGCTGTCGTTGGATTTTTAAATGCATGGCAGAGAGCATCGGCGCAGAGAGTCTCTGGGCACCGGGAACGAATGTCAGCGATGGTATCGCATTCCACTATGCACAGAAGAATAATATGATCCGGGTGGAACATGATTTTGAGGCGGATGTCTTATCTGCCGCAAGAAATCTTTCCGAGCGTTACATGAGTTACACCCCACATATTGATGCACTGACGCAGATGGCAACCCTTATTTTTGATACGATGAAAAAAGTACATGGACTTGGCAGAAGAGAACGGCTGCTTTTGCAGGTGGCTGCCATTTTACATGACTGCGGAAAATATATCAGTTTTGCCAACGGTCCGTCCTGCTCCTATGATATTATTATGGCTTCCGAGATTATCGGACTGACACACAAAGAGCGTGAGATCATTGCAAACACAGTATTATATAATACATGGCCGCTTCCTGACTATGAAGATCTCGCAGATAAATTGGATCATGACAGTTATCTGACCGTTGCAAAACTTTCTGCAATCCTTCGTGTATCCAATGCAATGGACCGGAGCCACAAGCAGAAGTTTAAGAATGTGAAGGCGGCGGTCAAGGGAAGAGAGCTTGTGATCACAATTGAGACAATGGATGATGGAAAAAGCACTGTTTGATGCCAAAACGTCATATTTTGAAAATGTATTCAGTATAAAGCCGGTGATCAAAGAGAAGAGAGTCTACGGCTGACAGTCAACCAATGGAAAGGCTAGGTTTATCTTATGGAGAAAGAACAGGATTTTAAAAAACCGGAATATTACGAAAACAGGGAATTAAGCTGGCTGAAATTTAACCACCGCGTATTAAACGAA
>ERZ827452.1459-NODE-1459-length-22247-cov-11.301325_pt1 | contig 22247 bp, 19 predicted proteins | sample MGYA00519866_ERZ827452 | MGnify/ENA primary metagenome ERZ827452 (study PRJEB31778, sample SAMEA3449307) | human gut metagenome | biome: human gut; feature: human-associated habitat; material: faeces | place: United Kingdom | collected 2010/2012 ... | reverse complement strand
GCTGCCGCACCTCGCTCGCCGTATCGGCACTTAGAATTATGCGGTATTGCCTTAGGAAAAGAAAGTTACCAAAGAAACTTTAATTTGGCTCGCCGTAAAGAAGATATAAGGAAAATATAAAACGGCCCTGCCGGTGGTTTTCCACTTGGCAGGGCCGTTTTGTTGATAACTTATTTATTTTTATTGAAAATTTCTTTGTTTCTTTCTTTTCAAAGAAAGAAGATCAGCTTATTTCCCGGCCAGTAAAATCGCCAGCACAGCCTTCTCTACGTAGATGCGGTTCTCGGCTTCGTCGAAAATTTCGTTGGCGTGGGCTTCCAGAACTTCGGCGGTAATCTCCTCGCCGCGGTGGGCGGGCAGCGGATGCTGGATCATGCAGTCCGGCTTGGCCAGCGCCATGCGGGCGGCATCCAGCGTAAACCCGTGGAAATCCCGGCGGCGCTGCTCCACCTCGCGCTCCATGCCCATACTGACCCACACATCGGTGAACAGCACATCGGCATCGCGGGCGGCCTCGTCCGGATCGGTGACCAGCTTGAACTTATCACCGTAGGTTTTCGCCAGCATCAGCACATCGGCGGCGGGGCGGTAGTGGGGCGGGCAGGCCACCGTCACCGTCATGCCCACGGCCAGGCAACCCACGATCATGCTGTTGGCCATGTTGTAGCCATCACCGATGAACCCGGCGCGCAGCCCGGCCAGCCTGCCCTTGCGTTCCCGCACGGTCATCAGGTCGGTCAAGACTTGCAGCGGGTGGGCGTAATCCGTCATGCCGGAGATCACCGGCACGCCGCTGTACTGGGCCATGGCGTCCAGCGTGGTCTGCTTGTAGGTGCGGCAGACGATGGCATCATAGTACCGGCCCAGGGCGCGGGCGGTGTCCTGCACAGGCTCGCCGCGGGCGGTCTGCAGGTCGTTGGCGCTCAGGTAGGTGCCCAGGCCGCCCATCTGGTAGATACCCACCTCTAAACTGGTGCGGGTGCGGGTGGAATTTTTGGCAAAGATCAGCGCCACCGCCTTGCCCTGCAGATCCTTGGGGTCGACGCCCTGTTTGTGCAGGCGCTTGTACTCGTCGGCTACATCCAGAATGTGCAGGATCTCTTTGGGAGTCAGGGCGCTCAATTTCAACAGATGTTTCATCAGAACTTCTCCAGAACAGTACGCAGGGTGTCCAGCGCGGTGTCAACATCGGTCTCGGTCAAAATCAGCGGCGGCAGCAGGCGCAGGCGGGTCTTGGCCGTCAGCACCAGCAGGCCCTCTTTCTCGCAGGCGGCGCGGACATCGGCGGCCTTGATGCCGTCCTCAAAGGCGATGCCTACCATCAGGCCCAGGCCGCTGACCTCGGTAACATGGGGCAGGGTCTTGAGGCCTGTGCGCAGGCGGGCGGCCTGGGTCAGCACGTTATCCATAAAGGCTTCGTCCATGGCATCCAGCACGGCCAGCGCACCGGCGCAGACCACCGGGTTGCCGCCGAAAGTGGAACCGTGGGTGCCGGGGCCCATATGCTCGGCAACCTTGGCGGTCATCAGCACGGCGCCGATGGGCAGGCCGCCGCCCAGGCCCTTGGCCAGTGTGACGATGTCCGGGTGCAGGTCAAAATGCTCACAGGCCAGGAACCTGCCGGTGCGGCCTACGCCGGTCTGTACCTCGTCCACGATGAGCACCAGGTCGCGCTTTTTGCAGAGCTCGGCCACATTGGCCACGTAGTCGGCATCCAGCGCCACCACGCCGCCTTCTCCCTGGACCAACTCCAGCATGACGGCGCAGACGGTGTCGTCGGCAGCATCCCGCAGGGCGGAAAAATCACCGGCGGGTACATAGGCAAAGTTGTCGGGGAACGGTCCGAAATACTGGTGGAACACATCCTGGCCGGTGGCGGTCAGGGTGGCCAGCGTGCGGCCGTGGAAAGAGTTTACCAGCGTGATGACCTTGTTGCGGGCAGCACCATAAGTATCAGTAGAATATTTGCGGGCGGCCTTGATGGCGCCCTCGTTGGCCTCGGCACCGGAGTTGCCAAAGAAAACGGCATCCATGCCGGTGCGGCGGCACAGCTTTTTAGCCAGCTTGCCGCAGGGGGCCGTGTAGTACAGGTTGGAGGTGTGCTGCAGGGTGGCGGCCTGGTCGCAGACGGCCTGCACCCAGGCGGGGTGACAGTAGCCCAGCGAGTTGACGCCGATGCCGGAGGTGAAATCCAGATAGCGCTTGCCCTCGGGGTCGGCGGCGGTCATGCCGTGGCCCTCGGCCAGCACGACCCGGCTGCGGGCGTAGGTGTGCAGAACGTACTTGTTATCGCGTTCGATGACTTTTTCGGTTTGCATGGCGTACCCTCCTTAATGGTTGCCGCGGCGGTAGAACATGGTACCGGCGCCGCGGTCACTGAACATTTCCAGCAGGATGGAATGGGGCACACGGCCGTCGATGATAACGGCCTCGTGTACGCCTTGATAGATGGCGTCGGCCATACCTTCGATCTTGGGCAGCATGCCGCCGGCAATGACACCGGCCGCCTTGTAGCCCTCGATCTCGGAGACTTCGACCTCGGGGATCAGGGTGGATTCATCGTTCTTGTCATAGAGCAGACCGACAATATCCGTCATGCTGACGAGTTTTTCGGCATGCAGGGCAATGGCGATCTCCGCCGCAGCCGTGTCGGCGTTGATGTTGTAGGGGATGCCGTTGTCGTCCATGCCGACAGTGGCAATGACCGGGATGAAGCTGTCGGCCAGCAGATGCTCGATCAGCGTGGTATCCACCTTTTCGATCTCGCCCACATAGCCCAGGTCCACATCGGACTTGCGGCTGCAGGTGATGGTGTGGCCGTCCATGCCGCACAGGCCGACACCGCGGCCTTTCAGCAGGGCCACGAGGTCCTTGTTGACCTGGCCCGCCAGCACCTGCTGTACAATGCCCATGGTCTCCTCATCGGTGTAGCGCAGGCCGCCCACAAACTTGGACTCCTTGCCCACGCGGGCCAGCATCTTGTTGATGGCCGGGCCGCCGCCGTGGACCAGCACCACCCGCACGCCCAGCAGGGTCAGGGTGACCAGGTCGTTCATGACGGCCAGTTTCAGCTCATCGTTGACCATAGCGTTGCCGCCGTACTTGATGACAAGCGTTTTGCCGTGGTATTTTTGGATATAGGGCGTAGCTTCGCTGAAAAGCAGCGCCATCTCTTCATTTTTCATTGCACATTCTCCCCCGTCCCCGGCCTGTATCAGGTGCGGTAGTCGCCGTTGATCTTTACGTAATCGTAGGTCAGGTCGCAGCCCCAGGCCTTAGCGGTAAAGTCGCCGCTGCCCAGGTCGACCAGGATCTGGATCTCGTCCTCTTTCAGCACTTTGGCGGCCTCGTCCTCGCTGTAGGGGTGGTAGGCGGCGTTCTCGCAGACAAAGACCTCACCGGCCTTGCTCTTGAGGCGAACGGCCGTCTTGCTGATGTCGAAGTCGCCGGGGGTGTAGCCGATGGCACAGAGCACACGGCCCCAGTTGGCATCCTCGCCAAACATGGCGGCCTTGAACAGGGCGGAGTGGATGACGCTCTTGGAGACAGCGCGGGCGGTCAGCAGATCGGGCGCGCCGGTCACGATGCACTCCAGCAGCTTGGTAGCGCCTTCGCCGTCACCGGCCAGTTCACGGCTGAGTTGCTCGGCTACCTGGGTCAGGGCTGCAACAAAGGTGTCATAGTCAGCGGTGCCGGGCTGGACCTCGGCGCCGGACAGGCCGCTGGCCAGCAGCAGCACGGTGTCGTTGGTGGAGGTGTCGCCGTCCACAGAGATCTGGTTGAAGGTGGCGGGCACCACGCTGGACAGGGCAGCCTGCAGCACAGCGGGCTCGACCTTGGCGTCGGTGGTGATGAAGAGCAGCATGGTGGCCATGTTGGGGTGGATCATGCCGGAGCCCTTGGCGATGGCGCCCATGCGGCAGGTCTTGCCGCCGATGGTGAATTCGATGGACACCTCTTTAGAATGGGTGTCGGTGGTCATAATGGCGGTGGCAGCGTCGTGGCTGCCAGCCTCGGTGGCGGCCAGCTTGGCGGCGGCCTCAGGGATGCCCTTGGCGAACGGCTCAATGCTCATGGCCTGGCCGATGACGCCGGTGGAGGAGGGCAGCACGTCGTCGGCGCTGATGCCCAGCTCCTTGGCGACGATCTCGCAGGTCTCCTTGGCCAACTCAATGCCGTTGGGGGCGCAGGTATTAGCGTTGCCGCTGTTGACCACGATAGCCTGGGCGTAGCCGTCCTTGAGATGCTCGCGATCCACCGTGATGGGTGCACCGTAGACCTTGTTGGTGGTGTAGCAGCCGGCACCGGCGCAGCGAACGTCCGCCTTGATAAGTGCCAGGTCCAGCTTGGAATGGTTATGCCGGATGCCGCAATGCACACCGGCGGCGGAGAAACCGGCGGGTGCACAGATGCCGCCGGGGATCGGCTTGAAGTTTTCCATAATTGTCTCCCTCTAATTTTCTAATTACCCTTTTCGTTTACCCTATTCTTTTTACAGTGCCAGACCGGCGGTCTCGTCCAGGCCCAGCATCAGGTTCATACATTGCACAGCCGCGCCCGAGGAGCCTTTGCCCAGGTTGTCGAACAGGCTGATGAGCTCCATCTGGGTGCCGTCGGGGTTCGCCAGGCAGAAGATCTCCAGCCGGTCCAGCCCGGCCAGCTTATTGGCAGCCAGGAAGCCGCCGTCGGTACCCTCGTTCAGCGGATGGACCGCGATCATCTTTTGCCCTGCGTAATAGTCGGCCAGGGCATCGGCCACCTGCTGGGCGGTCAGGCCCAGAGCGGGCAGATCCAGCGGGATCATCGTCTCCATACCGGCGTAGTAGTCGGCCACCACCGGCACAAAAGTGGGCGGCGTGGTCAAGCCGGTAATTGCTGCCATCTCCGGTAGGTGCTTGTGGTGCAGCGCCAGCCCGTAGGGACGGGGCGCGTTCAGCGCGGGGTCGGTACGCTCGGTTTCATACTGGGCAATCATCTTTTTGCCGCCGCCGGAGTAACCCGTCAGGCTGGTGCAGTGCAGCAACGCCGTTTTGGGCACAAGGCCCAGTTCCACCAGCGGGGCCACCGGAGCAATAAAGCCGGTGGCGTGGCAGCCGGGCACGGCTACGCGGGTGGCGGTTTTCAGCGCCTTGCGGGTGCCGTGCAGTTCCGGCAGACCATAGGTCCAGCCGGGAGCCGTGCGGTGTGCGGTGGAGGTATCCAGCACGCGGACATCCGGCCGCAGCAGCGGCACCACCTCGCGGGCGGCATCGTCCGGCAGGCAGAGGAAAGAGAGGTCACTCTCATTGATCACCGCCGCGCGGGCGTGTACGTCCTTGCGTTCGGCCTCGGAAATATGCAGAATCGTGAACTCCGACCGTTCGGCCAGACGGTCCGCAATGCGCAGCCCGGTGGTGCCGGAGCTGCCGTCAACAAAGATTTTATACTTTCCCATTTTTACACCCCAAAAGTGAACGTCTCAGCCCAGCTTTGCCTTTACCAGTTCAATCTGCTTCAGCACGCTGGCCTTGGTGGGGCCGCCGTAGCTGGTGCGGCCTTCGCAACAGGTAGTCAGGTCAATGGCGGTATACACGTCCTCCGCAAACAGGTCGCTGTACTGCTTGAATTCGTCCAGCGTCAGTTCCTCCAGCGTCTTGCCCTCGCGGATGCAGGCGGCTACCATCGTGCCGGTGCACTTGTAGGCATCGCGGAAGGGCATGCCCTTCTTGGTCAGGTAATCGGCGCAGTCGGTAGCGTTGATAAAGCCCTTAGCAGCGGCGCGGCGCATATTGGCGGGCAGCGGGGTCATCGTGGCCAGCATGGGGGTCACGGTGCGCAGGCACAGCTCCAGCGTGTCCACCGCGTCAAAAATGGCCTCTTTATCCTCCTGCATATCCTTATCGTAGGCCAGGGGGATGCCCTTCATCATGACCAGCAGCGTGTTCAGGTCGCCGTAGACGCGGCCGGTCTTACCGCGGATCAGCTCGGTGACGTCGGGGTTCTTCTTCTGGGGCATGATGGACGAGCCGGTGGTAAAGGCGTCGTCCAGCTCAATGAACTTGAACTCCCAGCTGCACCACAAAATAATTTCCTCGCTCAGGCGGGAAAGGTGCATCATGCAGGTGGCCATGGCACTGCACAGCTCAATGCAGAAGTCGCGGTCCGATACACCATCGATGGAGTTCCCGCAGGGGGCGGCAAAGCCCAGCTGCTCGGCGGTGTAGAAGCGGTCCAGCGGGTAGGTAGTACCGGCCAGTGCGCCGGACCCCAGCGGGCACTCGGCGTCCATGCGGGCGGTGGCATCCTGCAGTCTCCCCAAGTCACGCAGCAGCATCCAGGCGTAAGCCATCAGCTGGTGGCCGAAGGTCACGGGCTGGGCGCGCTGCAGATGGGTGTAGCCGGGCATGACATACTCAGCGCCCTTTTCGGCCTGATCGCACAGCACGGTAATCAGCTCTTTGATCTGGCCCTGGATATGCCTGCTGGCTTCCCGCAAATTCAGGCGGATGTCCAGCGCTACCTGGTCGTTTCGGCTGCGGCCGGTGTGCAGCCGCTTACCGGCATCACCCACGCGGGCAGTCAGGGTCTGCTCTACAAAGGTATGTACATCCTCGGCGTTGGGGTCAATTTCCAGTGCGCCGCTGTGCAGATCCTCCAGAATAGAGTGCAGCCCCTTGTGAATATCGTCCACATCCTGCTGGGAGATAATCCCCTGACGGCCCAGCATGGCCGAGTGTACCAGGCTGCCCTGGATATCCTGCTCAATCATCCGCGCGTCAAAGCGGATGGATGAGTTAAAGTCATTTACGCGGCTGTCTACGGCCTTGCTTGCACGGCCCTGCCAAAGTTGCGGCATACGGTTCCTCCAATGCTGTTTTGTTTGTTATAGCGTGCATGCGGGGCGGTGCAGCCGCCCGGCACGCACAGTGTATAGAAACGCCAAAACCGCCAAGTGGGCGCGTGCCCTCCTGGCGGTGCTTATAGCGTTGGACAGATTAGTCCTGAGCGGGCCAGTTCTGGGCCAGCTTGGCACGCTCTGCAATGGGCAGGCCAAACAGGTTGATGAACCCGTTCGCATCGGCCTGGTTGTAATCGTCATCCTCGCCGAAGGAAGCGGTCTGCTCATCGTACAGGGTGTACGGACTGGTGACACCGGCATTGATCATGTTGCCCTTGTACAGCTTCAGGGTAACATCGCCGGTAACAGTTTTCTGCAGGTCGTCGGTGAAGGCACTCAGGGCCTCACGCAGCGGGGTGAACCACTGGCCGTTGTAGACCAGTTCGCCCATCTTCTGGGCAACGCCCTCCTTGAAGTGGAAAGCCTCTTTGTCAATGGTGATGGTCTCCAGCACATTGTGGGCCTTGTACAGGATGGCACCGCCGGGGGTCTCATAGACGCCGCGGCTCTTCATGCCGACCAGACGGTTCTCAACGATGTCCAGCAGGCCGATGCCGTTGGCGCCGCCCAACTTGTTCAGGTACTCAATCAGGGCCACACCATCCATCTCCTGCCCGTCAACAGCGGTGGGAATGCCCTTTTCAAAGTGAATCTTGACGTAGGTCGGCTTATCGGGGGCCTGCTCCGGGGAGACGCCCAGTTCCAGGAAGCCGGGCTTGTTGTACTGAGGCTCCAGAGAGGGCTTCTCCAGATCCAGGCCCTCATGGCTCAGATGCCACAGGTTCTTGTCCTTGGAGTAGTTGGTCTCACGGTTAATCTTCAGGGGGATGTTGTGGGCTTCGGCGTAATCGATTTCCTCATCACGGCTCTTGATGTTCCACTCACGCCAAGGGGCGATGATGGCCATTTCGGGGGCCAGGGCCTTGAGGGTCAGTTCAAAACGGACCTGATCGTTGCCCTTACCGGTGCAGCCGTGGCAGATGGCGTCGGCATGCTCTTTCTTGGCGATGTCAGCCAGAGCAGCGGCGATGCAGGGACGTGCATGGGAGGTGCCCAGCAGGTAATCCTCATACTTGGCGTCAGCCTTCAGGCAGGGCCAGATGTAGTTTTCCACATAATCCTTCTTCAGGTCCAGAACATACAGCTTGGAAGCGCCGGTCTTGAGGGCCTTCTCCTCCAGGCCGTCCAGTTCGGTGCCCTGGCCGACATCGCCGGAAACGGCAACGACTTCGCAGTTGTTGTAGTTCTCTTTCAGCCAGGGAATGATGATGGAAGTGTCCAGACCGCCGGAGTATGCCAGAACGACTTTTTTGATGTCTTGTTTGTTCTTTTTCATGATTCTTACCTCTCCCAATCATATTTGTTCAGGACGCCCGGATGTTGCTTGCCGTCGTCGTGAATATTTATTCATCTGACACTGCATATTATACAACTTTATACAAGATTTGCAAGCGGTAAAATCCACAAAGGATTTTCTACTTTTTCTGCTTTTTTAGGCATAATATACAGTAAAAAGCACGCTTTATACAGAAAAAGCGATGAATATACATTCCTTAGCAGGAAACAGCCCTACTTTTTATAAATATAGCACGCTTACGGGGAAAAAACAAGAATAAAAACAAAAACGAGACGGCCACTGCCCCGTCTCGTTTTCTTTAAAAAGAAGGAGAAAAACAGAACGTCTTGCCGGCGCCTGCATCGAATGGAAACCACCCCTCTACAAGTGGATGCCGTTCCTTGGGAATCGGCAGGGCGCTCTGGTATTCTTCCTCTTTTACCTATTGGGAAAGCTTTGCAGCGCCTCAAGCGCTCTTTGCTTTCGATGCCTAAATATTACACTATTTTTGTCGAGATTGCAAGATGCGGATTTATACAACCTGCAATAAATGTTACGCTGCATTTTGTTAAAATTGCATAATTGTCAACTCAAAAGCCATACAAAAAGCCCCGGCGCGTTCAAAATGCGCCGGGGCAAAAAACATGCGGTTTATAGGGTTTATAAAAGGTTACTGGGCATCAACGGGAACCGTCCAGCCCTTGGTGTCGGGCAGTTTGCCCCACTGGATACCGGTCAGGGTGTCATACAGCTTCTGGGTCAGCTCGCCGATCTTGCCGCCGCTGATATGGGCAGTCTTGCCCTCCCAATCCAGCTCCTTGACGGGGGAAACGACAGCAGCCGTGCCGGTGCCAAAGACCTCTTCCAGCTTGCCCTCGTCGGCAGCCTTCATGATGTCAGCAATGGCAACACGCTCCTCGTGTACCTTGTAGCCCCAATCCTTCAGCAGCTCGATGATGGAACGGCGGGTAACGCCGGGCAGAACGGTGCCTACGCAGGGTGCGGTGTAGATCTCGCCGTCGATCTTGAACATGATGTTCATGGAGCCGACTTCCTCGACGTACTTCTTCTCAACGCCGTCCAGCCACAGCACCTGGCTGAAGCCGCGTTCCTCGGCCAGCTCGCCGGCCTTGATGGAAGCAGCGTAGTTGCCGCCGCACTTGGTAAAGCCGGTCAGGCCCGGGGCGGCACGGATGTACTGGTCTTCGACGTAGATGCGGACGGGGTCCAGACCCTCGGCATAGTATGCGCCGGAGGGAGCAGCGATGATGGCGAAGCGGTAATGCTTGGCAGCATGCACGCCCAGGCCCACATCGGTAGCGATGCAGAACGGGCGGATGTACAGGGAAGCACCGTCCGAATGAGGCACCCAGTCGCGGTCAATATCGACCAGGGTCTTAACGGCCTGGACAAAATCCTCCGGCGGGATGGGGGGCATGCCCAAACGGTCAGCAGAATCGTTGAAACGGTTGGCGTTGCAGTCGGGGCGGAACAGCTGGATCTTGCCCTCGGCGGTGCGGTAGGCCTTCATGCCCTCGAAAATTTCCTGGGCGTAGTGGAACACGGTGGTAGCGGGGTCCATTTCCCACGGGCCGTAGGGGACGACACGGGCATCGTGCCAGCCCTCACCGGCGGTATAGTCCATCACGAACATATGGTCGCTGAAGATCTTGCCGAAGCCCAGCTTCGACTCGTCCTGCGGTTTCTGTTTCGGATGTTCGGTTTTAACAATTTTAATATCCAACATGATTTGCACTCTCCCTTATATTTCCAGGCGCGCTTAGCCGCACAGCAAAGCGCGGATGATGGTTAAATTCATTATAGCGCTGTAAAGCGGTAAAAACAAGTCCCTATTTTATTTCATATTGCACCGGGGCACAAAATGGGGTACAATAACCTTGGTTTCCCCCGCTTTCTTTGAAACCCTACTTTCTTTGAAAAGAAAGTAAGCAAAGAAACTTTCAATATGTTTCCTGGAAAAGCAACGATTATAAAGCAACGATTATTTTAAGGAGTTACCAATGGTCAAAGCAGTCATTTTTGATATGGACGGCCTGATGTTTGATACCGAGCGCCTGTGGGACACCCTGTGGGAGCCTGCCTGTAAGGAGCTGGGCCTGCCCCTGCCCCCGGATATGGCCAAATTCCAGGCGGGCGGCCGCGGCCTGGCGGGCGATAACCTGCGCCGCCACGTGGCCCAGTATATCCCCGGCGACCCGCAAAAGGTGCTGGACAAGGTCTGGCAGCTGGCCGACGAGCGCTTTGCCCAGGGCGTGCCCTGCAAGCCCGGCCTGAAAGAGCTGCTTTCTACGCTGGAAGACCTGGGCATGCCCCGCATCGTGGCCAGCTCCAGCCCCCGCAATATGATTGAGATGAACCTGCAGACCTCCGGCACCGCCCGCTATTTCCATGATGTCGTTTCCGGCACCGAGGTCGCCCGCAGCAAGCCTGCACCCGATACCTTTCTGCTGGCGGCCGAAAAACTGCACACCGACCCCAAGGATTGCCTGGTGCTGGAGGACAGCTTCAACGGCGTGCGCGCCGGCCGCGCTGCCGGCTGCGTGACCGTGATGGTCCCCGACCTCATGCAGCCCACCGACGAGATCAGGGCCTTGTACACCTGCTGCTGCAAGGACCTGCTGGAAGTCCGCAGTCTGCTGCTGGCCGGCAAGCTGTAACCTTATAATAAGAAAGCCCCCGGCGGGTGGAAGATTCCACGCCCGCCGGGGGCTGTTTTGTGGTTGCTTACAGGGCCGCGCCCTTCTTGGGGATAAACAGGCGGCTCATATCCGCGTGTTCCAGTTCCAGCAGCTTGATTTTTTTATTAATGCCTCCGGCGTACCCGGTCAGGCTGCCGTTGGTGCCCACCACGCGGTGGCAGGGAATGATGATAGACACTTTGTTGTGCCCCACGGCCCCGCCCACCGCCTGGGCGGAACCCCTGCCGCCCTGCTGTGCCGCCAGCTGGCGGGCAATGTCACCGTAGGTGATAGTCTGCCCGTAGGGGATTGTCAGCAAGATTTTCCACACCGATTGTTGAAAACTTGACCCGACCGGGTGCAGCGGTGGCAGGAAGTCGGGCTCCTTGCCGGCAAAATAGATGTCCAGCCAGCGCTTGGCCTCAGCCAGAATGGGCGTGGTCTGGGCACAGTGTCCGACGGGCAGGGTGTTGGCAAAATATTTCTGCCCCTCAAACCACAGCCCCACCAGCCCGACCTCGTCTGCTGCCAGCAAAATCCCGCCCAGCGGGGACTGGTATTGTTGGATAGAAACCATAGCGGACACCTCACAGGGATAGCGGCTGTGCCGCTTTTTTTGCCATAAGGACATAAAACAAAAAAGGCAACTTACCATTCAGTAAGTTGCCTTGGTGCGCCGGAAGGGACTCGAACCCCCGACCTTCTGATTCGTAGTCAGACACTCTATCCAGCTGAGCTACCGGCGCGGAACATGCATTATAATACCATCCGTTCCCCCAAATGTCAAGCGTTTTTTCAAAAAAAGTTTTTACTTTTTTAAATTGGGCGGCAGGGCCGATTTCGGGGCCGTATGCTTGCAATTCGGGGGTAAACGTGATAAATTTATAACAACCACTATGCCGATTTTGAATCGCATCTGCCGGCGCTGCAAGATTGCGGCGCCGGCCCGGGAAAGGACATTCTACCATGACCAATACAGAACTGTTTGACCTCTGGCGCGCCCGCGCAGTGGAGGATCCTGACCTGCTCACCGAACTGGACGGCATCCGGGGTGATGCCGATGCCATCAACGACCGCTTTTACCGCGACCTGGCCTTTGGCACAGGCGGTCTGCGCGGCGTCATCGGCGCAGGCAGCAACCGCATGAATATCTACACCATCCGCCGCGCTACCCAAGGCCTGGCGGACTACATCAACGCCGCAGGCCTGCCTAAAAAAGTAGCCATCGGCCACGACAGCCGTCACAAGGGCGAGCTGTTCAGCCGCGAGGCTGCCCGCGTGCTGGCCGCCAACGGCATCACCGCCTACCTGTACCCCCGGCTGGAGCCTACCCCGGCGCTGTCTTGGGCGGTGCGTTATCTGGGCTGCGGCGCGGGCATCTGCGTGACCGCCAGCCACAACCCCGCCAAGTACAACGGCTACAAGGTCTATGGTGCCGACGGCTGCCAGATCACGCTGGAAGCCGCCGATGCCGTGCTGGCTGCTATCGACAAGCACGATTATTTCGATTCCATCGAGCTGACCGACTTTGACGCCGCCGTGGCCGCAGGCAAGATCGTCTGGATCGACGACAAGTGTCTGCACGACTTCGTGGATGCCGTACTGGCCCTGCGCCCCGGCAACGATGTCTCCAAACTCAAACTGGTCTACACGCCGCTGAACGGCTCCGGTCTGGAACCTGTCAAGATGCTGTTGGACCGCATGGGCGTGACCCAGGTCACCGTGGTGCCCGAGCAGGAGAAGCCGGATGGCTCCTTCCCCACCTGCCCCTACCCCAACCCAGAGATCCGCGAAGCCATGGAGACTGGCCTGAAGCTGTGCGACACCGTAAAGCCCGACCTGATGATCGGCACCGACCCGGACTGCGACCGCATGGGTTCCGCCGTGCCGGACGGCAAGGGCGGCTACCGGCTCATCACCGGCAACGAGATGGGTGTGCTGCTGTTTGACTACATCTGCCGCACCCGCATTGGCAACGGCACAATGCCCAAGGACCCCGTGGCCGTGACTACCATCGTGTCCACCGACATGGCCACCCCCATCGCCAAAAAGTACGGCGTGGAGCTGCGCCGTACCCTGACCGGCTTCAAGTTCATCGGTGAGCAGATCGGCTTCCTGGAGGCCGAGGGCCATCCCGAACGCTACATCTTCGGCTTTGAGGAAAGCTACGGCTACCTGTCCGGCGCACACGTCCGCGACAAGGACGCCGTCAACGCCGTAATGCTGGCCTGCGAGACCGCCGCCTACTACGCCGCCCAGGGCATGAGCCTGCTGGACGCTGTGAACGCACTGTACAGGGAGTTCGGTTTCTACCGCAACGCACTGGAAAGCTTTACCTTTGAGGGCGAGACCGGCATGCACAAGATGCAGGGCATCATGGCCAGGCTGCGCACCAGCGCCCCCAAAACCATTGCCGGGTACGAGGTCGCCGAAGTGGTGGATTACGACGCTGACGGCACCGGCCTGCCCCGCGCCGACGTGCTGGAATACCGCCTGGTCAACGGTGCCAAGCTGATGGTCCGTCCCAGCGGCACCGAGCCGAAGATCAAAGTTTACCTGTCTGCTGTGGCTAACAGCGAGGGAGCCGCCGATGCCATCAACACCGCCATGGCAGATGCGGCCAAGGATTGGATGAAGTAAGGCTGTAAAATAAAAACGAAACCTCCCCTGAAGCCGTAGGGGCGGATGCTTGCATCCGCCCGCGGGTTGATGCGAGCATCGACCCCTACAGATTCACGGGGAGGTTTTTATTTTATAGATTTATTTTCCGTACCGCGCCACGCCGGATTCGATCAAAATATCCGGTTCCAGCTTCAGGCCGGGCTTGCGGCCTTTTTGGGCTTCGACCAAAAACAGCCAGGGCGTGCTGCCGATGCGCTGGCGCACAAAGGCCAGTCGCTTGGGTTCCAGCCGGGCGGCGCGCAGGGCACACAGTACTTCCACCAGTTGGTCGGGACGCTGGCACAGCACAAAGCGGCCGCCATCCCGCAGAGCGCGGCGGGCGCACTGCGCCACATCCTCGGTGGTGCAGGTCACAGTGTGGCGGGCGGCGGCCCGCACCGGGTCGGGACTTTGGGGGCCTGCCGTAAAATAGGGCGGGTTGCAGGCAGCAAAATCATATTTTCCCTGCTCCGGTCCGGCGGCGCAAAACATCCGCAGGTCGCCCTGCACAGGGGTAATGTGGTCGATGCCATTCTCCGCCACGGCCTGAACACACAGGGCGCTGGCGTCAGGGTCCAGCTCCAGCGCTGTGCAGGGGCCGCGGTGCCCGGCATCGTGCCATAACAGCGAGATTATGCCGCACCCGCTGCACATGTCCAAGGCCCGCTCGGCCCGGCGGGGCTGGGCAAAGCGGCCCAGAAGCAGGGCATCGGTGCCAAAGGCGGCGCGAGGAGCGGTCAGCACTCTGGTGCCGTTATCCAAAATTTCTACACCGCTCATGCTTTATCCCGCAGCAGCGCGTATTTCATCAGGCCGATCTGGGTCTTGCTGTCCTTGATCTCGCCATGCAGCACCTTTTGCAGGGCTTCCGCAAAGGGCATGCGCACCACATCCAGGAATTCCCCGGCATCCAGGTGCTGACCGCCCTTGTGCAGGCCGGTGGCGGCCCACAGATAAATTTTCTCGCTGTCATAACCCACAGTGGGGTAGACGACACCCAGGTCAATGTAGTTGTCGGCGGACAGGCCGCACTCCTCGCTCAGTTCCCGCTTGGCGGATTCAAATGGGTCCTCACCGGGTTCCAGCTTACCGGCGGGCAGCTCCCAGATCTCCTCGCCCAGCGCGTAGCGGAACTGGCGGACCAGATAGATGCAGCCCTCGTCGTCGATGGGCAGCACGCAGGCGCCGCCGTGGTGGTGTACGACCTCTCGCAGGCTGGTGCGGCCGTCTTCTAGGCGGACGGTGTCCAGCGTAACGTGGATGACATGGCCGTCAAAGATCTCTTTGCTTTCCAGTTTGGTTTCGGTATGCGGCATGGGACAGCACTCCTTTTATTACAGTTTTTACAGCAGGCGCAGACAGAAATCGATATACTCCAGGGTATACCGCTGGGTACACACCAGGCTGGAATCTTTTAAATTGGACATATAATCGGCCAGCCGGTTGGCCAGCATGGCATCCCGCAGGGTGTATTCACGGCAAAAGCCCTCCTGCGGATCGTCGGACAAAGTGCAGAATACCACGCTGCGACCACGGAAGGCGGTTACCGTAATGTGGGGGTCCAGGGGAAAGGCTTCAGCACTGACGATGCGCAGCACAGCGGTGTTGTTCTCGCAGGCTGTGCGCATCCGCAGCAGCAGTTCCCGGCGGGCTTCCGGGGGCAGCGGCCCGGTCAGGGAGGCATCTACATCCACTATGCGGCCGGTGCGCACAAAATCCATCAGGCCGTCCTCGCTGAAATAGAACTCATACGGGGCGGTCAGCCAGGCCTGCATGTAGTCGGCCAGGCCCGGCATGGTTTCCAGCGCCGCCAACGCCTGGGGGGCATAGCGGCCGATCATTTCCATATCGATAAACTTGGAGACCGGCGGCTGGGCACGCATATAGCAGGCTTCGGTCTCGTTGTCCAGCTGCTGGTTGCCAAACGCCATGGCCTGCTCAAAACTGTGGGCGTCCGATGCCAGAGAGAAGATCACCGGTGCTTCCAGATACTGGCGGCTGAACTCCATGCGCAGGCACTGCACCACCGATGGCTCGGTCAGGCAGATGCACTTTTGCAGGTTGAGATCCATAAACACGACCACATCGGGGAACAGCACATAGACCGGCATCAGCAGACCGGGCAGCGGCCCGGCAGAAGGCGCACAGGAAAGCCGTGCCTCGTACTGCATTGAGCGCAGGACCAGAAAAGGCAGCGCCCGGGACACGGTGCGCACGTTGCCGATGAAATTCTCCTGTGCATCGTTATTGGTCACAAACCGCAGCAGATGCCATACCGGCTTTGGCGAAGCCTCGGCGGAAAAGGCACCGATGAGGATCGAACTGAGTGCGCGTTCCCCCACAAACGGGGAAAGCATCAGTGGGCGCTTTTCTTCGCTGCGCAGGTAGCGGGTCAGCAGCAGATGCAGCTGCTGTGTCACCGCCTGGTAGCCCTGGTAGCACCGGCTGGTGAAGGCGGCTTCCAGGTCGGCTTCGCTGCGGGGCATGGGGGCCAGTACATCATTCATCAGGTTGTCGCGGGAGCGCATCGCCGTCTGCAGCAGCTCGTACAGGGCTTCATCGGTACGGTGGGCCTGGGCGCCGCTGCGCAGTTCGTCGTATTGGGTGGTCAGGTGCTCGGCCTGGCGGGCGTTCAGGCCTAGGGCATGAATGAGCCGCTGCAGCTGGGCGCGGTTGGGCATCCGCTTGCCGTCCATTATTTTATATAAGGAAGATCGGTCGATCTGCGCCTGGCGGGCCAGTTCGGCCATCGTGCCGGGGTAGCGTTCCACCAGGATCTTCAAGCTTTTGCTCAGGTCATTCATGGGAGATTCTCCGTTGTTGGTTTGTTATCTGTATCATACCGCAAAGCGGGGAAATATGCAAATGTTGGTTTGCTTTGTTTTGCTGCTTTGGGCGGCCCTGCCTGCCTTGCGGCAGGGCCTAATATAACCAGGCTGCATCCGTTAAGCCTGCCTTTTTTGGCCACAAGAGAGTACGCATAGCGGCTGGATGCTGTTAAAAAACGAGGGAAGCGCCGCATGATGGCGCGGAACGAAAGCCGCACGATAAAAAGCACCCATTTCAAACAATTTTCACTAAAAGCATTTTATTGCTGCGCAATTTATGTTATGATAAAATCAACTGATTTTCCGGGAATGGTGCATGCGTTATGATGAGTTACGAAGAATTCACCCAAAAGGAAGCCGCGCTGGAAAGCGCACCACGGGCAGAGCGCGAGGCGTTCTATGCGGAGATCCTGGAAAAGGAGACCGCCAAAACCGATGTACGGATGATGGCCTATTTCCATGCGGCGCTGCTGCATTACCGGGAGGGAGACTTCCGCGCCGCGCGGGAGATTCTGGAGCCGTTCGTCATCGACTACCAAAGCTATGCCTATCGCCCGGAGATCATCGCCTGTTTTAACCTGATGGGCGTGGCCGTTTACTGTGAGCGCTCCTATGCCCTGGCTCGCTTTTATATCCATGAGGGTCTGAAGATTGCGCGGGAAAACCACGAGACCAGCCGCTATTCCTACGAGTACAATAACCTCGCTGTGACCTACCTGGCCCAGCACGAATATGAAAAGGCGCTGGAGGCCATCCGCGAGGCCGAACGTCATCTGCCCGATTCGGACCGGGAAATGCACGCCTACATCTACCGCAATCTGTCCGAGATCTGCTGCCATCTGGACCGCCCGGACGAAGCGCAGGCCGCGCTGACCCGCTGTGCAGGGGAGTACGACGGCAGGACCCTGCTGCCGGATGACATTCTGCTGGTGGAAATGCTGCTGTACTACAAGCTGGGCGATGCCGAGCGCTACGAAAAATGCAGGGCTGAAGTCTGGCAAAAGCTGCCCGCCATGCATACGGCCGAGTTCGGCAATACGGCCAACAACCTGTTTGAGGCATTCACCCAGGGCGACAACGCGGCCCGCTCCCAGTACGGCGGCACGGGGCTGGGCATGTCCATCGTGGCGCAGCTGGTTAAAAAGATGAACGGCACGATTCAAGTGGAAAGCACGGTAGGCGAGGGCAGCAGCTTTACCGTGGTGCTGCCGTTTGCCATCGACCATGACCCGCCTGCGGCGGCCGAGAAGACTCCCCCCGCCGGCGACCTGCGCGGCAAGCGCCTGCTGGTGGTGGAGGATAACGAGCTGAACATGGAGATCGCCGAATTTATACTGAAAAGCACCGGGGCCGAGGTGGTCCCTGTGTTTGACGGCGAAAGCGCGGTCAAGGCCTACGCCCAGGCTGCGCCCGGCACTTACCAGGCCATTTTGATGGATCTGATGATGCCGGTCATGGACGGCTACGCCGCCACCCGCGCCATCCGCAGTTCCGGCCGCCCCGATGCGGGGACAATCCCCACCATTGCCATGAGTGCCAACGCCTATGCCGAGGATGTGCAGAAATGCCTGGACACCGGCATGAACGCCCACATCAGCAAGCCGCTGTATAAGGACGTTATACTGGAGACGATCGAGCGGTTTGTATAAAAGGCAATACCGCACAATTCCCGCCTTACGGCTTAAGCACCGCTCCGGCGGCTGCGGCACGGCATCTGCGTTGCCAAAATGCTCGATAATACACAAAGTATTATCTGCGCTTTTGGCTTAGCATCTGCCGCACCTCGCTCGCCGTATCGGCACTTAGAATTATGCGGTATTGCCAAAAGGATAAAAACGAAAACGACCGTGCCTTACAAAGGGTACGGTCGTTTCCGTTGGTATAGGAAAATAAGGGAATGGTAAGATTGGCCCGCGTCAGACGATCTTGCGGGACTTGTGGACACCGGTCTTCAGGAACTCGACCCACTCGGCCACGTTGACGGCATGGTCGCCCAGGCGCTCCAGATACTTGGCGATCATGAACAGGTCCAGCGCGGTCTCGGCGTCGTCGGGGTGGGCGGCGATGTACTGGGCGATCTCGCGGCTGATCTTGGAAAACATCGCGTCGCAGTCATCGTCCCGGGCAATGACCTGGGCGGCGGTGGATAGATCCACCTGCACGTAGGCGCCAATAGCGGTCTTGACCATGTTCAGCGCCACATCGCCCATTTTATACAAATCATCCATTACGCCCACGGCGGCAGCGCCCTCGGCGTGGAGATGCAGGGTGATCTCGGCAATGTCGCTGGCCTGGTCGGCAATGCGCTCAATGTCGGTGACCATTTTTAATGCGGTAGAAACTTTGCGCAGGTCGCCCGCCACCGGCTGCTGCCGCAGGAAAAGCGTTAAGCAGCGGTGCTCGATCTCATGCTCGGCGGCGTCGATCTCGCTGTCCCGGGCAATAACGCTGCGGGCCAGCTCGGCATCGCCGGTGCGCAGGGCTGTCATGGCGCTTTCAATGGCGCCGCCCGCGGCGTGGCCCATGCGGGCCAGCATCGTATCCAATGCCATCAGTTCGGCATCATACATTTTGCGTAAACTGGTTCCCATTTGGCTCATCCTCCCTGTATCAACCGAAACGGCCCGAGATGTAATCCTCGGTGCGCTTGTCCACGGGCGTGGCGAATACGCGCTCAGTGGGGCCCATCTCGACCAGCTCACCCAGCAGGAAAAACGCCGTCTTATCGCTGATACGCGCGGCCTGCTGCATGTTATGGGTGACCATGACGATGGTGTACTTTTCTTTCAGCTCCGTCGCCAGTTCCTCGACCTTGGAGGTGGAGATAGGGTCCAGGGCGCTGGTGGGTTCATCCATCAGCAGCACTTCCGGCTCCACAGCCAGGGCGCGGGCGATGCAAAGACGCTGTTGTTGGCCGCCCGAAAGGCCCAGGGCACTCTCATTGAGGCGATCCTTGACTTCTTCCCAAAGCGCGGCACGGCGCAGACTTTCTTCGACCTTTTCGGCCAGAATCGAACGGCTGCTGATGCCCGCAACGCGCAGGCCGTAGGCGACGTTTTCAAAGATGGACTTTGGAAACGGCGTGGGCTTCTGAAAGACCATGCCCACGCGCTGGCGCAGCTGCACCACATCGTAGTTGGGAGCGTAGATGTCTTCTCCGTCCAGAAGAATCTTTCCTTTGAGCGTGGTGTCACAGATGAGTTCGTTCATGCGCGAGAGCGTGCGCAGGAAGGTCGACTTGCCGCAGCCCGAAGGACCGATCAGTGCGGTGACCTCGTGATTGCGGAATTCCAGGTTGATATCAAACAGCGTTTGGGTGTTTTCGTAGCTGAAATCGACGTGTTCGGCACGGATTTTGATTTCGTTTTTGGGTTCGGAAACGTTCATTTTTTTCAATTCGTATGGGCAGAAGAAATACGCAGAGGGCGGACGAGAGGTTGCACTCTGTCGAGGCGCGCGAAGCACTTTCTTTCTTGCGCGGCAGGCGGATCGTAGGCAGGAAACGTGACTGTTTGATTCGTTTTTGATGACAGTTTGATGACAAGGACAAAAAAGATTTCGCTGTCATCAAATCGTCATAAAACGTTCGCTTGTTTGTCACAAACGACGTTCAGCATTGCGGTTCTGAAAAGCGCCGAAGAGAAAATTTTCGAAGGTCAGACTTCCGTTGACGTTGGGGCGCTGACAAATCAGGAAGTCAAAGCAGACCTTCACTCATTGAATTGCAATGAAGGAAAAAACGCAAATGTTCAAGAAACTCTGCCTTACCGCTGCGATGGTTGCCGCTGCGGCCACCTCTTTTGCCGGTGATCTGGTCATCAACGGTTCCACGACGGTTCTGCCTGTGGTTCAGAAGGCCACCGAAGCCTTTGCTAAGACCAATCCGGATGTGCACATCGCTCTTTCGGGCGGCGGCTCCGGCAACGGCGTCAAGGCACTGATTGACGGTCTCACCAACATCGCCATGAGTTCGCGCGATATCAAGGCGAGCGAAGTCAAGCTTGCCGAACAGCGCGGCGTCAAGCCCTATCGTACGGCCGTTGCAGTTGACGCTATCGTCCCGGTTGTCAACAACGCCAACACGGTGAAGGATCTTACGCAGGAACAACTCAAGGCCGTTTTCGAAGGCAAGATCCGCAACTGGAAGGAAGTCGGCGGCAAGGACGCCCCGATCGTTGTGGTGAGCCGCGACTCGAGCTCGGGCACGTTTGAAACCTGGGAATCCCTCGTGATGAAGGGTGCACGTGTGACCCCGCGCGCTCTGCTGCAGACCTCCAACGGCACGGTGGTGCAGACGGTGGCTAAGAACGTGAACGCCATTGGTTATATCGGCATCGGCTACCTCGACAAGCAGACCAAGCCTCTGACGCTCGGCGGCAAGGTCGCTACGGCTGAAGCCGCCAAGACCAAGGAATGGCCGCTTTCCCGCGAACTGTACTTCTTCACCAACGGTGCTCCGAATGGTGACGCCAAGGCCTTTACAGACTTCGTCGTGTCTCCTGCCGGCCAGAAGATTGTTCAGGAAACCGGTTCCTCTGAAGTAATTTAGAAATGAACATCGTCTGCCGGCCTCGAACGTGCGGCAACAGCTCACCTGGAGTTGCCGCACGAAAGAAGCCGGCGGCTTATAAAGAGGCCCATAATGCGTTATGACTTTAGAGAAAAGGCTGTCGAAGGCGGATTAGCCGCTTTGGCCTTGCTCTCGCTTGCCGTGCTCGCAGGCATTGTGTTTTATCTGTTTCGTGAAGGCCTTCCGGTGTTTGCCAGCACCGGCTTTCTCGACTTCGTCTTCGGAACCGATTGGTATCCGGTCGGCGATCAGCCCGACTTTGAAATCGGTTCTCTGATTGCCGGTTCGCTTGCCGTGACCTTCCTGGCAAGCCTGTTTGCGGTTCCGCTCGGATTGATGACGGCCGCCTACCTCTCGGAAGTGGCTGCCAATACTACGCGCCGTATCATCAAGCCTTTTATTGAACTGCTTGCTGCGTTGCCCTCTGTCGTGATCGGCTTCATCGGCATGGTGCTCGTTGCGCCCTGGCTGCAGAACACGCTCGGCATCGCCACTGGTTTGAATCTTTTCAATGCGGCATTGATGCTCGCCTTCATGGCTGTGCCTACGATCTGCTCGATTGCGGAAGACGCTCTGCACGCTGTGCCTCGTTCACTGAAGGACGCTTCGCTTGCGCTCGGTGCTACGCCCTGGGAAACGCTCAAGAACGTGACCTTCCCGTATGCACTCTCGGGCGTTGGTACCGCCGTGATGCTCGGCATGTCCCGCGCGCTCGGTGAAACGATGGTCGTATTGATGGTCGCGGGCGGCGCTGCCATTGTGCCCGAATCGATCTTTGACCCGATCCGTCCGATGCCCGCTTCGATTGCCGCCGAAATGGCAGAAGCTCCCTTCGGCAGTCCCCATTACCACGCTTTGTTTGCAACCGGCATTGCGCTTTTCGTGATGACCTTCATCTTCAACGCGATCGCCTTCCGCCTAGCGCAGAAGTACAAGACGCCCGCCGTGTGATGCATTTGAATTAAGGAAAAGCAAAAAATGAATCAGCAACAAAGCATTTGCAGTCAGGCTCGCGAAAAGACTCGCGCCAAGCGCGCGGCCACGCAGGTTTTCTCTTTCTTCACGTTGCGTGCGGCCGCCTTCGTTAATTGCGCTGCTCTCGTGATCGCCTGCGTCTTTCTGTTTGTCAACGGCATCGGCGCGCTCGACATTGAGTTCGTGCTCGATTCGCCGCGTGAAATGATGACTTCGGGCGGCGTGTTCCCGTGCCTTGTGGGTACTTTCCTGCTTGCTGCCGGCGCCATTGCCATTGCATTGCCCTTTGGGGAGGCTTGCG